>ERZ779890.2544-NODE-2544-length-17288-cov-4.329658_pt1 | contig 17288 bp, 14 predicted proteins | sample MGYA00511553_ERZ779890 | MGnify/ENA primary metagenome ERZ779890 (study PRJEB29588, sample SAMEA2152064) | human gut metagenome | biome: human gut; feature: human-associated habitat; material: faeces | place: Denmark | collected 2008/2010 ... | reverse complement strand
TTTTACGCCGGGACGGTTTGCGACATAGTCAAGATAGTTTTCGCGACCATCCATGGGCTCAATAAAGTCCTCGTGGATCTGCGCGATGAGCGCAAAGGCAGTCTGCCGGTTAGGTGTGTTTGCATAGTCCTCATGCTCCGGCAGCTCCCTTGCCTCCGGGAAGCTGCGGAGCAGACGCTGGATATACTGCTGCTGTTTCTTCGTGACAGGAAGATGGGCATTGTCATCCTTGAGGAGCTGCACACCTTCACGGGTGGCGAAGTAGCGGGTGCGATGGGCCAGCCGAGCGGCATCTCTGCCGCCCTTCATGTAGGGAGAAATAAATATCAACCTCGCCATGTGTCATCCGGCAGCTGCCGTTGGACATCCTGGGCATCCTCGAACCTGATCTGACCATTGGTGCGCTTCACCTCGTCCACCACATACCCGCGCAGGGCGCGGCGATCCTCCAGCGTATCCCGGAAGTGGGCGGCGATGGTGTGCGCCATGATGCCCTGCTCCACCGCGCACTTGAAGAGAATGCCGTTGGTGCGGTTGGCGCTGTCCGCGATGATCCCGCGCAGCGTCGCCACCAGCGCGTCCGAGAGATACTCGGAGGTGTCCTCCGTTCCCAGATAGCCCATGTAAAAACGGACCGCCTTTTCAATGAATTCGCTGCGGCTCCTGCAGTTCGCCTCCTCCATCCATGCGTCCATGCGTCGAATGACGCTGGGCCGCAGCCAGATCGTGGTGCATTTCTTATTGTCCTCCATTTTTTCTCCTTCCTTCCGCTGCCATCGGTCAAAAACGCCGGAAAGCCCTGCAAACGCTGCACTCCTCCTGCGGACCGACCTCGGTTCATCTTGACAGAGCCTCAAACCGACATTGGTTTGTGACCTGTGAAAAAGCCCCGCACTGCGGGGCTTTGTGGACAGCCCGCGGTCGTTTCCGACTGCGGGCGTTTATCTTGTGCTTTTATCGAACAGGCAGGCTCCCAGCACAGTTCCCCATAGGCGGGGCGAAAGCGGGGGCAAACAGCGCCGATGCCTGTCCGGGGTACAGGGATGCCACCCTCGCCCCCAAAGCCGCACACAGCGGCTCACAGGGGGAATAGCTGGCGAAACAGGGAGGGGCCGCCCTCTGGGGGCGGCTCCTCCTGTGTGGTGTGGTCAGCTGACTTGTTCCATCCATGCCTGCTTTTCCGCCGGCGTCTTTTCGATCCAGTCCAGCAGGTTCTGAGACTCCTCCAGCCACTTTGCCATCTCGAACAGCCTCGTCCTGGCGTAGGGGCTGTCTACACGAAGTGACGTTTCAAACAGATCCCAGATGTTATCCAGCGTTTCAAGTCCGCTGGCATTCATGGGCAGTTCTTCCTCCGGCAGCACATGTGTCACCGTGCCATTTTTTTCTGCGGCGTGGATGGCATCCAGCTCGCGGTCCAGGAGTGAGATGACCTCCTGTGTGTCACCAACGGGGATGTCCCATGCTGCCCCAATGTGGGAGATGCACTCTCGGTGGAGCTGCACATCGGAAGAGGGGTGAAGCGCCAACAGTGCCAGCCCCTCCTTTGCGATGTTCATCTGGAGCTCTTTTGCTGTATCGATCGTCATGTTGTAGTCCTCCTGATTTTTGATGCGGGTGTTGCCCGTGCAAACACAATGGCACAGCACAGGCGGGAAAGCTATTCACGAAACCCAACAAAAAATTCATGGCTGGATTTGTGAAATGACCATGTGAGCAAACCCATCACATGGTCTGCTCCGGTGCAGCACCTTGCTCGTCACGAAGCTGCTGTGCGTACTCGTGCAGGCTCATGCCGGTCTGCTGCTGACAGAATGCTTCCATCTTACGGAGCAGAACTTCCTTCTCCGCTGCGTTCAGCAGATAGTTCCAATTCTCCTCGGTGCCGTCGCCTCGGCAGAGGTTTAGCTCCAATGTGTCGCACAAACAATCCTGCTCCATATCATAGTTTGCATAGATGTTGAGCCAGTCATCATTCTGGTCGGTACACACAAACGTACCGAATGCGGCATCGACGTCGAAGTCCGCCTGCACATAAAAGTTGAGCTTGCCATCCGACTCGATGATTTCCTCACCGAAGGAGAAATTCCGTGCAGAGAGATGACCCGCCGAAGTGATCTCCTTGCCACTCAGATGATCCAGCAATTTGCTCCACTGTTCCTTCGCCGGTGCAAAGGATGAGCGCGTTGCATGGTATGCCGCTACAGACACATCCCGCATCGCCCATGTCCACCAACCGTCCACGATGTGAACGGCTGAGAATTCGCGCTTGTCGAAGTCCAAATCAAACACGCCGCGATTTTTGCCGGTGTTCTGCATGCGAAGGACAGTCAGTGCATCGTACTCCTCTGCTGTAATGGGCTGGGCGCCTGCAAACATTTTGATGAACAGATCTGGCGCAGCACTCTCGTCGGTAGTAATGTAGCTGCGCAGCTTTTTGCAGACATCCAGCAGCTCCTCACCGGGCGTAGTCTTGAAGTACCACTCCTGTCCGTTTTCTACCACATGGTAGGCGGCATAAGTACGGGCAGCTTCTTCCTCTGCACGCTGTGCGGCAGCTTCTGCCTGAATAGCACGGCTGATACGCTCATACTCATGTGCCGGAAGCCGATTGCACAGCTCGTCCAACACATTCTCCAGATGCTCCTGCAGCGTTTCATCCTTGAGATGTCTTTCAATGGCCTTCTTCCATCGACGGTCCAGCCATAAGACGATTTCTTCCTGTTGCGCCATATCAGTTGCCCTCCTTCATCAAATCGGATTTCGGCTCGTTGCTCTGCGGCTTCGGTGCGGCCGACTTAACGGTGCGCTTGGGCTTGGGCGCAGGGACAGCCTTACTGTCCAGATACTCCCGCAGCGGCTCCGGTACGGCTTTCTCATAGGCTGCGTTCAGCGCGCTTTCCAGGTACGCCTGTGCGGAAGAGTGTTCCTTATGCAGGGAGAACTCAAGTGCGTCGAGTTTCTCGCTGTCAAAGGCAATTGTTATCGTTGCTTTTTTCATGCATTTTTCTCCTGTACACGCCGCTCTTTCGGCGGCTGTTTGTCATAGGGGTATCGTTCCCCTCGGTGTTGAGGTCATGTCGGTGAAACGCTGCACGAGCAGGCTTCACAGCCGTTTATTTGCGGCCTCCCGCGCTTTTACCAGAGCCGCTCTCTGTGCCTCGCTAATCACGCGCGGCGGTATGATCTTCACCCACGCTTTGGGGATGATGTAATCAGCCGCCCGTCCATCGTGGGATACACGGACGAGTCTGCAGTCCTCCGGCCTGTCCAGTGCCAGACTCTCCAGCTTTCGGCGCAGGGGTTTGTTGTGCGTGTAAATACCGGCGGTCTTTTCTTCCTCGCAAAAGTTGATGATGGTCTCCTGTTCATATAGGGATAGGTCCATGTTCGCCACCTCCGATTACAACATCTGCGGCTCCTGCGAAGCCTGCTCCATTTTCTGCTGTGGGTGGTCGGTCAGTGCATACCAGCAACCATGCTCGTCTCTTTTTAAGGACAGCACCTCCATCTCCAGAAGTTCCTGCGCCTCGACCGGCATCTGACATCCGCTGACTCCGGGATGTGCCATAGTCGCTTCGCCGTGTAAGAGCTTCTCCGTTTCGGAAGGAGTCAGATCCACAAAACCGCACGGCGTCATGAGCTGAAAGTAATCATCCGGATAGCTTGTCAGCAGTTCCTCAATAGTCTTCGGCTGTATTGCATAAACCATATCACGCACCTGCGTTTGCCGTGTCTCGTCATATAGACCTGTGAGCAGACTTTGGAAGGTCTCGCCCACATCCACAGTCTGATGCTCCATCCAAGCCTCACTCAGAAGTTCCAGTGGCTTCTCCTGCTGCAGCAGAAAAATCATCTTCTTGCGGGAAAGATTTTCTCCAAACGCCATCAGCTCGGAGTGGCAGGTCATCATGGCGGAGATCTCATCTGCAGCCTGAATCAATTCGTCACGAGAGAGCTGGTCGAGCCGGTTCATGTACCCTGCCATCTCGTTTTCTGTTTTGTTGAACAAAGCTGACCACGCTTCGCCAGATGTCAGTTGCTTTTGACTAATGATCTCATCATGAAGGAAGGCCGGTACATCGATGGTTTCCACCGTACTGAACCAAAGGTCACCGCGGTAACCAATTTTCAAAGCAGAAAACTCCTTTGCTGCGTTGATCAGTTCTTTCGGACTACCGGGCGGGACTTCCTGATCCCAGCGATACCAGTTATCCTTCGGTTGGCAGGGAGCGAGTTTAAGGAGGACATAGTCCTCCGGCACGAACTTTGGATAGCGGCAAAGCTGACCACCTACGGCATAGTAGGGTTTGCCCTCACACATCACAGTCTGCTCCATGTACGATTTCATCTTGGGCAGGGTTTCGCAGAACCAACACTCGGTATCCCCAAAGCGACGGATCTGACCATCATCCAGAATGCGGTTGAGATTATCCTTTTTCGTCAGGTGATAGACCGTAGACGGTCTGGGCGCTTTTTGATATGCCATGTTATTCGGCCTCCTCATAGTAGTCACGAAGCTGAAAGCCAAGCGCCTCCATCTCGCTATGGTCCATATTGAGGATGTGACGCAAAATTTTTAGTTGTTTTTTGTGTTTTTAATTTTTTGATAATTTTTTCTTATTTTAGTTGTTTTTTGTGTTTATTTCGTTGTATATTCTTTTTAGGTTGTGTCCGATTGTGTATAGTTTGAATTCAGTGTTTGTGTTTTTTATTCCTGTTGTTGTGAATTCGTGGAGTTTCATGTTTTGTTTTATATGTGCAAATGGTAGTTCTGCTGTTTTTGATCGTTTTTTGTAGATTTTTTGTGCCCAGTCTGTTTCCATTTTCCGTTGCATTCTGATTTTGGAAGGGTTTCCATAGTCTTGAATTGTTCTGTAATTCTTTTTATCGCAGCAGATTTCTTTCATAACACAATTTTTACATTCGTTTGTCCAATAAGTTATTCTTTGTTTGTTTTCATATTCATAAGTTCTTCTTCGATATAAAATTTCACCTAAAGGGCAGATATAGGTTTCAATTTCTGCATCGTAAGTGAAATTATCTTTTTGGAATGGATTTTCCCATAAATTGTACTTTTTTTCTTTTCTTGAGAGTTTTCTAGTGGATATATATCCATCTAAGCCTTTTTCTTCAAGATATGTTGTGTTTTCATCTGTGGAATATCCATTATCAGCACTGAATTGGAAATTGGATGGTAATTCATCGTATATTTCGCTTAAATTTGATTCTAATTGTTCTATTGATGGAATTAGTTCGAAATGGTCTGTTGGATTTTGTGTAATGTATGATGAAATTATTATTCCTTTATATTCATCTACAATGATTTGTGCATTGTAATCCCATTCCCATTTGCCTTTTTTATTCTTCATCAAACGAGCATCAGGGTCGTTGAGGCTTATTGCGTCTTTTGGTGATTCTTTTACTTTTTCTTCGAGTTTATCGAGTTTTTTTAAAGCTTTTTCGGGATTTTTTTCTGCTTGTTTTAAAAGATTTAAACTTGAAGAACGTAATTTATCTTTATTTCTATTGTTTTTAGAAGATTTTTGGATTTCTTTTACTGTTTTTTTGAATTTTTCTTTGTCTGTTAATGATTTGGGAACTGAATTTCCAGATTCATCTCCGAGTTCTTTATCTTCTTCTTGATCAAGTTCAATACTTTTTTTGAGGTGTTCTTTCATGATTTTGATTTGATTTTCATCGGTTAATTTATTTATGGATGTTTTTGCTTTGATTTTTGTTCCATCTAAGCTCACATGATGGATTTTGATTAAATCATTTTCTTTTGCAATTTTAATGGTTGTTTTGAATGCTTCATCGATTAAATCAACATAATTGACTTTAAATCGTGCTATTGTCCTGTATGATGGTTTTTCCATTGCTGCAAGATACATATATGCAATGTCTGTTCTTGTTTTTCTTTCTATTTCTCTTGAAGACAATCCACCATCAAATACACTCATTAAAACTAGCCTAAGCAATAATTCACGAGGATAAGCAAATTCACCAGGCTTTCCACGAAATTCCTGGTTTGCTTTCGAACAATCAATTAAATCAACCACATTTTTAATAAAATAACAAGGATGATCTTCAGGAATCAAATTTCGCAAGTCCAAAGGGACCAACATAGTCTGATTTATATTATCATCTTTTAAAACCATGAATAAAACAACCACAAATATTAATATCTATAATAAAAGATTGTACTTCATAGTATATAAAATTAAAGAAAAATAAAACAATTATGGATAATAATATAAATAATATGATATCAATTAGTATGCCGAAAGGTTGCAGGTATATGAGTGATTATGAAAATCTCTTGAATGGAGAATTGCCGTTGGACAGAAAGTTTATCCTGAACAAGACTGTAACCGGTTGTGGTGGTACATCTCTGTTTCTAAACTCTGACTTTCCGGTAGTGATAATTTCGCCTCGACTTCAGGTGTTGAAAGAGAAGCACAGACAATATCCCGACAGTTTTCACTTCCATGTCCCATTCAGTGGTAATAGAGGACAAGCAATAATCCAAATGATGCGTGATCTTGATTCGTACCTGGACTGTCATCATGGAAGCACACCATTTACCCCTTTGCCAATGCGGCCTGCCAAGATACTGGTTACCCTGGATTCATCGGACAAGGTTCTTGGTGTCCTTAGAGGAAATAATATGCTGGATTCATGCCTCTTTGTGGTCGATGAGTTCCAGTGTCTGATGGGTGATGCGACGTTCAAGGGGAGTACGGACATGAATTTTCTCATCCGGCTTGACAATGAAGTGAAACGTATCTGTTACTTGTCCGCTACACCTATTCCTGACATCTACCTTGACTACATACCTCAATTCGCCAACATTCCCTACTATAAACTGGAATGGGATCCTGATGTGATTGTGGAACCGACATTGAAAGAGAGGCAAATGAGGAACGGTGAGACTGCGGAGAAACTGTGTGGGGAACTGATACAACGTTACAGAAGGGACGGATATTTTGAAAGGAAAATAGTGAACGGAAATATAGTCTGTTCCCGTGAAGCCTGTATATTTCTCAATGAGGTTAAGTCAATCATAAGAATAATCGGGCAAAACAACCTGAAGCCGGATGAGGTGACTATCCTGTGTTCTGAAAGCCAGTCTTCAAAGCTGCCCAAAGGATTCACGATAGGCGGATTGAATACGGACAGGAACAAGCCTAAGAATAAACCTTTCACTTTCTGTACGAAGTCATCTTTTGAAGGTGTGGATTTCTACTCGGACAATGCCAGTACCTATATCTTCATCAATGCAGGGAAGGAGTGGCAGACCCTTGACATCATGTTGGATATACCTCAAATCCTCGGCAGACAGAGGCTTGATACAAATCCGTTCCGGCATGATGCTACAATATATTACAAGACCTACCCTTCCACCATGACGGAAGTGGAGTTTGAGCAGAAGCAGAAAACGATGGAGCGGAATACGTATAGGATTCTTGACACTTTCAACAATGCCCCGGAGGAAGTCAAGACTTTATTGGTGCAACTTTATAGAGACAAGGCATTGGAGAAGAAGTTTACAGATGATTATGTTGACCTCATACAGGAGAACGGGCAAACGACGATAAGTTACAATCATCTGGTAATGGCGGCAATGTGGAACAGGTGGTATCAGAGGAATTACTTTTATAACAATTCCTGCCAGCTATTAACGAGCATTCAGTCTGCGGTTGGAATGCGGAAGAAGCCGGATGAGGTAAAGCAGTTCGAGCAGTGGTATTATAATGCACCTGACAAGGACAGGCTTGCAGGATATGCGAATTTCAGGAACCAATATCCGCAATACGATTCACTGCTCTTACAAAATCCGTTCATTGATTTCAGATTTCACGGGTGGTATGGAACTCTTGGTTATGATGCCCTGTCAAGTCTTGGTTTTCGTGAGGCTGATGTTGAGGATGCCTATAATGTTCTTTGTGCACAGGCTCCGATAAGTGAGGCTTGCAGACAGGAGTTCGTTCCAGGTATGCTCTATTCCAAACAGGAGGTAAAGGCCAAGTTACAGAAGATATACGACAACTTGGGACTTGTCGGGAAAACGGCCAAGGCAACAGAACTGGCACAATACCTTCCTGTTCGTGAAAGGCAGAAATTGAATGAAGAAGGTAAACGGGTATTCTTTATCGAGATTCTGAATATATAAACAATGACATGGCAGTACGTTCATATAATAATGGACGGAACTGCTTTTTTCTTGACAACCATATGTTGACATTCCATCTGTCCGGCCAAGGGAAGCAAGGAGGGATAAAGTCACACTATCCATGTATTACATAAATGATGATATGCAAAAGTCAACTGAAAGCCCATTGTACCATGTGTTACTATAATTAATAATAATACTCACTCAAGCGGCGTTAGCCTACAACTAACGAAGAAAGAAAGATATATAATATTTTATGCAATTTTTTTATTCCTAATTTTCCTGCTGAATCTCTCGCACTGCTATTGGAACCAAAGGTAAACAATACTCTTTATTGACGACTTTGTCGCGCATCGCTGCCTTATCGTTGAAATTGCGCGAAAGATTCCGAATCAAATGGCTGTAATCATCTGTACTATCTTCTCGCTGATGGTAGCAGACTTTTACAGAGATACAGTTGCGATGTTCAAATAAGGTATTGAGCAACGTGCGATCGGAGTTTCCGCACGAATACCCCATAGTAATTACTTGATACGGTTCGGATTCAATAAAACCTAATAATTTCCGATAACAACCGGTTTCATGATAACGAACGGATTTGATATTTTCGAGAAAGTCATTGTCTTGTAACTTTTCAATCCGTTTGTAATCATCGTCCAACTCATCACCGTAGCCAAAAATAATCGGATTGCGTTCATTGTTGAGTTGTCCATGAATATTAATAACTTCATACTCCTTTGCATAAAGATGTTCTGCGGTAGAAGTGTAGTTGAAATTCAGTATCAACGTTTGTTTCGGTGTATAATATTTCTTTTTGAAAGCATCATATTTCAACTGGCTTTGGACATAATGCTGACGAGGCTTTCCCTTAAAACGGCATAGCAAATTATCCATATAAACTCGCATTTGAGACCATCTACCTTCCGTAAAGTCAGATTGTCTCATTTGATCAGTTATAGAGTGAAAAGCCTCTGGTTGCTTACCATAAGCTACTTCGTTAGGAGCAATTATACTATCGAATGCCTCTCGAATAGATGTAAATGGCTTCGTTTGCGTTTCTTGGACAACTTTGGTCAAATAGGTCTCAAGTTGTTTTTTTACGGCATCGAAATCTCGGTTCAATGCCCGCACCTTTTCGTTACGAATAAGCGCGTCATTTTCCAAAAGCAACTCTTTCAATTTCCCATAATATTCGTTCTCTATATCCACCCAGTTATTAAGAGAACAACGGCTGGAAATATGCTCGAAGAATTTATTTTTGAAAGTGAGACAAACCGAACTTTTATACCTCATATTAGTACTATCATTGAATATTGCAATCAGTTCTCGAACTTTATTGTATGGGCTTGAATTCGATTGAGGATATAATGGTTCCGGCATTTTATGTTGTTTGTCTCGAAAAACCTCAAATAGGACAAACTCATCTTCGTAAGGTGATGGGTCATTGATTGTCCCCCAATGTTCCTCAAGCAAACGTTTATAACCGTTGAATATATGACCGGAAACGTTGAGCCAATAGTTGTCTATAAAATCTTTGTATCCGGTTGCAAGACCATGTGCTTTGTCGAAACCGTTGCCTATGATGATAATTCTATTCATGTAACTGTTTACGAAATACTATAATTTCGATTTTTGTTCTATTTGATAAAGAGCCGCTTTTAGTACTTGAAAACAGATCTTTGCCGTATGTTCATCTGGTTGAAATCCCATTGACATTTGCTGATAAGGATGTATATAATTCCTAAAATCACGAAGTGCATGACTGAATTTCTTAACATCTTCTTTCAGAAATCCTACTTCACAAGAAACATCGATGAAATTATTTAACTTCCATTCGTTGAGATTACGTATTTTGCCCGTCTTGGCGTCTTTGGGTGCAGAGTGTGCTCTATTGTATATCGCCGGATATTTGCTGGCAATACCTAACAATACACCTTCTAATGTGCTGCCAATAAGAAATATCGCAGATAACGGGGCTTTGACGGACAGGCATTGTCTGATATCGTTCAACCGTGCTTCTAAATACGGAATTAAACAACTATCAACAGGTAATGAAGATATAGATATGTCTTTGAACTCCGCTTTTAAGAACTCTATTTCATTGGGTTGAACTTCTTTGCTTTTTTCACTATCTATATCTACGCTTTTTGCTTTCTGAAAAGTAATAGTTTGGCCTTGCCTCACAACCTGCCAACCGTCGAAAGACAAATATTGATTGAAATCGCCAATAAGTTTATCTAATTCCGAAAAGCGCGAGATAAAATTGATAGGTGCAAATAAATCTTTGATACACTTATCTAATTCTGGTTTGCCATTCAATTCTTTCAATTTGGATTCAGTATATATCCATCTTGAAGGAAATCCGGGTTCGTATAAATCGGCAAATCCATACTTATTGAAAAATGCTACAAGCTTAGGCCCCGAACGATATTCTGTTTCTTCGTTAATAAGTGATCGTAATTTTTCTATTGTTTTTTGTGATATTATCATAATAACCAATATTTTAGTGCAAAAATACAGATAATAATACATTCCACATAACATAAGGCCGGAAAATAAAAGAGGGATATTCTTTTAGAATATCCTTTCTTAAAATGAGGAATATACCTTAAAGAGAGTATGGTTTCCAGTTAAAAAAATTGATTGCGTTCCGTTAACCTGTTTGATAGCAATTATGGTAATCAGAAATGTTGCAAGATGTATTATGCCGGTCTCCATTATAATCCGTCATCATAGTAACCAGTTGTAATACCAGCCATGTGGAGTTTCGGGCAATCGGATTCAGAAGTGACGGTTTGGGTATCTTTATCGTTAAGGGCAATTCGGTTCAGTGCCTATATATCCGGGAGATTATGATATATACTTGCTCTCCCGATAAACCAAGGCACTTCAGTTTCTTGCCCGATGTGTATATGATGGATAAGCCGGATGATTATAGTTGGTTATAGTAACATCAGACATGCAATAAAGAGCAATCGGTAACAGATATCTTGTTGTCTGTAGTTTACTTTGGTTGGTGACAGCTGGTTTCAGTTGGCAACATGGTGTGTAGGACCTGACAATATTGTTACTCAGATACGAGAAAGACAGCGAAGGATAGTATCAGTTCCTTTCTCCTTATACTGGATAATATTTGTCATTCATTGGGTGAAAACAAGGTGTGAAGCTGTGAAGTAACATGAGAAGCAGGTGTGAACTAACCTATATATTTGCTTATTGATTTATAGCAAATTACATAATACTGAGAAGTGTGAACTTTAATTATGCAAATAGACTGAATCCCCTGAAATATAATATTCCCATATTTTATCACCGGTTCACAGCTATAAAGAATAAGACGGTAAAAAGTCTTAAATCTGGGAATGATGAGGAATGAATACGGGCAACAGTGAAGGGGGGCTGAATAATAAACGGGAGGTAATATACAAGCCTTCTCCCGATACGCCCAGGCACTTTGATTTCTTGCCCGTTCATATCTCCCGGCCTTGTAAAATGTTAGACAGGTATAGGAGTGAAAAGCTGAGAGACATACGCATTGTTATCACTCAGACGACAAGAATATAACGACTTTTTGCTGCGGTGTTGTTACTTTCGGGTTTATTATTGATCACTGCGGCAACATTGAAATCTCCTGACCGAATATTTATAGCCTCGACGAATGAACCGGAAAAAGACAGACCGTTGCACTGTTCATTTTATGTCAGTTGTAATATATTTTACTCGATCAGTCTTGGCGTAAATTTACAGCGGTACACAAACAGATTGCCTATTTTATCGCATTCATGTTATATACAGGAGTCCAGTTTTTTTACATACTCCAAAGATAGACAATTTTCTCTATGATAAAATGTTAATATTCTGCGCAAGACAGTACAGAGCATAAAATCAATGGGTAAGCCGTATATTGTCGTTTACACCCCTGGGGACTGTAAAAATCAGGTTAAGGTACAAGGGCTCATACTTGTCTTCCTTTTATCAGACTGCTATGAATAGTGACTTTAAATTACACATACCTTGTAACCATATTCTGAACTGTAACCGGTAAACAAGCTTCCCACTGGTTTTAATACCTAATATGGAAGCCTGACAGGTACTTCTTTTTTCGAGGTTTTTCTTACTGTAACCTGGCCTATAGTCGGCTGTAACTTAGGGTGTAATCGTATACTGTAACCTTTCTATGGAATTTCCTATTGATTTTAAGCAGGTTATATAAAATGTAACTGTAACTTATACTCTCTTTAAAATAGCTTTTAGGTTGTCGGATATGTCTTTCCATACTTTCTATAACAGGTTACATGATAACAATTCTCCGCTAAAAAGAAAAGATCGGGAGAACATCTGCTTCTTCGAACATAAATAGGGTGACAGTCAGTATATGTACAATAAATATCCGCATTCCGAAACCTGTAAAGTGATCCGGAATGAATATTCTTAAGGTAAGAACGCATATCGACTTACCGCTTCTAATTTGTAAGAAGTAACCTGCCGGTTATAGACAGGTTACAGAGGAAACAGACAGTTCACAATGGAAAACATGTCAACAAGATGATAAGTCCCAAGCACATGTTCCCTGATTGATCTGTTGCAGGTATTTGTTGACAGTCTTTCTGGATAAATTCAAAATATTGGCAATCTTTTGCTGCGGAATTTTCTGATTGTGCAGTTGTTTCATCCGCTGTAAAATTTCCAGTGTAACTTTTTTACCTTTTTTACTTGAACAAGACACCTTTTTCACTGCCCCGGTTGTTTCCTCATAGAGTTCGTGCACAGACGGAACTACAGAAGCACAAGATGTGTCAAGCGTATCTTTCCCAAAAACAGGAGAAGCGGCGGAAGCCGTTGGTTTTCGTGCCGGCAGGGGCAATGCGTCCTCTTCTTGCATTTTTCCTGCAAAATGGAAGAACACACCGTTGTCTGTGTTTCTTTTGAGGACGGTCACTTCTTTCCCCGGATTATAGCTTCTACATTTAAGGACTTTGAGAAAACAGTATTCTTCCCCCAGACGGCAGGGACACAGCGCCACGATGGTATGGGCCTTTCTCTTCAGTTCCTTGGTGCCCGCGATATTCTCGCAGGATACAGGCTTGCAAAAGGTGTCGGCCTCCAAAAACTCTATGATGAATATGGTCAGGCGGTATCCTCCTTTCCGGTAGTCCGATATGATATTTTTTAAAGCTACATAGAACTCTTGCATACGCTGATGGCTGTAATATCCTTTATAGCATCTCGGCTGGTCAATGAATATGGTATAGTCCCCTTTGGATTTGTTCTCTTGCGCACGCCGGGTGATGTAGGCTTCCAACTCATCGATGTTGGACAGTGTTCCCGGAAGAAGCACTGTGAAATTGTCGGGGCAGTCCATATTCGCTCTGCCATAACGGTCGTACAGTTCGTCCTCGCCGTTCTCCCCGTCAATATATTCAACCGGCTGCTTCGTGGTGTCCCAGTCGTCACCCAATATGTTCTTGATAAGTTTATAATGTTCGGACTCTTTCCCACCGGCCGTGGCCCATCCCAGTCCTCCGCTTAATACGGATTTTCCTATGCCTGTCGGGGCACTGATCACGTGCAGCTCTCCCTGTGCGAATAGTTTACGCTTTTTAGAGAGTTCGCCTTGGCTTTTGTTACGCTCTATAATCTCTTTCAGCGGAACAGACTTAATATCTTTATCAATAATATTGCTAATTAGCATCACTTCTTTCTCTTTTTTCTCGTTTTTTTTATCAAAAAAACATTTATCAACAAAACGCTTTCCTGCGTATATTAATACGCCTATCACACTTTTTTCAATTATATTTCTACACATTGTATTCATGTCTTTTGCTCTATATTTTATAATTAATAAAAAAGGACATAAACAACTTTTATTGAAGTCATTTATGTCCTTATTAGTTCTAAATATATGTTTTATATAAACTCTATTCTATTATCAATATTAAATGAAAATGTTTAATTAGTTATCTTTTTGTTTATCGTCTTTCTCAAATGTTATTATTAAATAGAAACAAAACATTTTTGAAAGAATTTTAGAGAAGTAATTGGACATTCATGACTGAATGGAAAATTATTCTTTTTGAAATCTCTCAAAAAACTTATCTTTCCCCAAAGAGGATTTTTAAGGAAAATTAGGATTATATGTTGTTTCGTTTTTCTCATGGCACAAAAGTAGGAAATATTGCTTATAATTCCAAATGATGATATAATAATTTAAAAGTTATACACAAACACAAAATAAACTGTTGTGTGAAGATATAATATAGACGATGTAAAATTATAATAGATTCTTCATCGCTTCATCTACCTGTTCGTTGTCAAAGCGGCTGAGATAAATTTGAGTTGTCCTTATGTCTTGATGTCCTAATGCTTCGGAAATAATTCCTATATTAACTCCTGACTTTTTTAATATCGTGGCGAATGAATGGCGTGCAACATAGGTCGTAACCTCTGCCTTGATATTCAATTCTTTCGCAAAAACTTTTAACTCTTGGTTTATTTGATGACAAACTTTATGCACCCTATTGTTTTTTTGCATAGGTGTGATATGTCTTTTCCCATGTAAAATGGGGAATAAGTATATCGCTTGCTTTTGATAATCCGCATATTTGTCTATGATCTGTTGTGCTTTGTCAGACAGCATAAGGTTTATACTTCCATGTGTTTTTTGCCGTTGATAAATCAATCTGCCATCAATAATATTTTTGGGTGTTAAATGTGCAATATCAACAAATGAAATCCCTCCACACAAATATGAAAAAGTAAACAAATTATGGGCCAATTGTCTTAATTCGTTTTGACAGGAACAATTGGTGTTAATAATTTTAAGAATATCCTCTTTAGACAAAGCCCGTTTAATGGTTTTTGTGTTGAAGTGGCTTAGTTTGTATTCAATGAATGGATTCTTTTCGCGTGCCACTATCTTTGCCTCGATTGCCTTGTTGAATGTGGCGCGTAAGGTGCGGAATTGATAACTAAGAGTAGTGTCTTTATTCCCTTTGCTGCGCATCCAATCTTCAAATTTTCGACAAAAAGCAACATCTATATGGCTAAAGGTGTAATTCAACTTCTTGCCTTTATTAAAATTACGTAGAGTATTGTATGAATTGAGATAAGCGTAACTGTTTCCAATTTTACCCTTCTGCTTCAATGTTTCAATTAACGATAAATAAAACTCTTCTACGGTTTTGGCTTTAATCTCTTCTTTCTGTTCGTTGATTAAAGATGAGGCGGTAAATTCTTCATCTCTTGACAATTTTTCCAATATTTTATGCTGGTATTCTGATTTTACCTTTAGGATGATATTTTGAATTAGCTCATAGTCTGGGCACTTAGGTTTGGGTTCTTCCTTGTTGAAATCCCAATGTTTAGGGTTTACAGATATTCCCAGACTTTTCATAACTCTCTTTTTGTTCTCTGTAATGCGTAACATAAGCGGATGGTTTCCGTTTGATAACACTTTACTCTTGAAACAAATCACTGAAACCTTGATACTCATAGCTTTAAAGGTTATGCAGCGGTTTACACTATGGTTTACACCAACTTTGATTTTACCCCACTTCTACTGCCAGAATCAAGAAATACCGTAAAAGAAAAAGTGCCGATAATCATTAGATTACCAGCACTTTACTCAGTCGGGGTGACTGGATTCGAACCAGCGACCACACGCCCCCCAGACGCGTACTCTAACCGGGCTGAGCTACACCCCGAATTGCGGATGCAAAAGTAGTGCTTTATTTTTAAATAGCAAATATTTCTGTGGTTTTTTGTTTCTTTATTTTGCAACTTCTTTATACTCTTTACACTAATCAAGGTACTTATATACCCATACATTCCCGATAAAAGTCTAATACTTCAAAAATAGTTTCCTTATCTGCTGTTTGGTTCAGACATATATCGCCTACTTCTTTGAGCAGAGTAAAGTTGATGATGCCGGCAGTATTTTTCTTGTCGTGCAGCATTAGTTCGTAGAGACGGTCGTATTGTTTACAGTTGAAGGCAAAGGCTCCGTAATTCTCTTTGATAAATTGAATGGTCTGGCGCATTTTCTCTTTTGGAAAGCCTGTTTTTATGTGTGAGAGGTAAAGCTCACATACAATTCCCCAGGCTACAGCATAGCCATGTAGCACCGGACGATTCTCTGCTAAAGCAAGGCTCTCAAAAGCATGTCCTATGGTATGACCGAGGTTAAGTGCCTTGCGTATGCCATGTTCTTTGGGGTCTTGTTCTACAATATTCTCTTTCACTTGAACAGAACGGCCGACCATTGCTTTGAGGGCGGCATAATCTATTTGTTCCGTATCGAAAGATAATAATTCTGTGAGGTGTTCGGGAGTACTGATGAGACCATGCTTCAGCATTTCTGCATAGCCGGAGAAGAAATTATGAGCATCGAGGCTGCGTAGAAACTCTGTTTCCAACAGCACACTGGAGGCAGGAGCAAAGACGCCGATCTCATTTTTCAGTCCATTGAAGTTTATGCCTGTTTTTCCGCCTACTGAGGCGTCTACCATGGAAAGTAGGGTAGTGGGGATATTGATATACGCTATTCCACGCTTGAAGGTGGCGGCGGCAAAACCGCCGAGGTCGGTCACCATGCCTCCACCCAGATTGATGAGGCACGAGTGGCGCGTGGCACCTCCGTCCTGCAGACTGTGCCATACGCTGATTGTCGAGTCGATGTTCTTGTTGGTATCGCCTGCCTTTATGGTGATGACGTTTGCGTTTTTGAGCGAGAGAAAATCTTTTATCCGCGGCCAGCATAAGTCGCGTGTGGTCTCATCGGTCAGTACAAACAGTCTGTCGTGTTCACATTCTGATATCGCCTCGGCAATCTCCGCCTCGATATCATGTGATAAGATAATTCTCTGTTTCATAATATCATCCCTCTTTATTTGTGAATATGAATGTCGCCGGAGCGGCGCTTGCGGCTTTGTCTTATACAAAGACAGTGCAAGTGAACGCAATGACAGCTTGCTTTCAGATTGCTGAACGCAGCCTTGTCTTATGCAAAGACAGTGCAAGTGAACGCAATGACAGCTTGCTTTCAGATTGCTGAACGCTGCCTTGTCTTATGCAAAGACAGTGCAAGTGAACGCAATGACAGCTTGCTTTCATA
>ERZ779890.2542-NODE-2542-length-17309-cov-12.544222_pt1 | contig 17309 bp, 16 predicted proteins | sample MGYA00511553_ERZ779890 | MGnify/ENA primary metagenome ERZ779890 (study PRJEB29588, sample SAMEA2152064) | human gut metagenome | biome: human gut; feature: human-associated habitat; material: faeces | place: Denmark | collected 2008/2010 ... | reverse complement strand
CGGCTGCCGTGCCTGCGGCTGCGCTTGCCTCCGGCGAGGTCGTAAAAGCCCCCATGCCCGGCAACATTCTCAAAATCAACGTCGCACCCGGCCAGAAGGTCGAAGAGGGCGATGTGCTGATAGTACTTGAAGCCATGAAGATGGAAAACGAGATAGTCGCGACCAAGTCCGGCACCGTCGCGCAGGTCGCGGTCAGCAAGGGCGCGGTGGTCGAGACCGGAGCGCCGCTGGTCGTCATCGCGTAAGGGGGCGGCTAAGGATATAATAGCTACTCTTGAGGAACTCGCCATGGAGTCGGGCTTCGCGGCGTTCTTCACGACTGAGGGCGGATGGAAAAACCTTGTGATGATAATCATTGCCTTCGTGCTGCTGTATCTCGGCATCGTGAAGAAGTTCGAGCCGCTGCTCCTGTGCGGCATCGCGTTCGGCTGCCTGCTGACGAATCTGTCATACTTCGTCGGTCTCGGCGAAAACGCGCTGTATCATCCGGAGCTGTGGGAGGCGTTTCTGGACGAGGCAAGCCCCTATTATCACAGCTACGGCCACATTATGAGCAATGCCGGTCTGCTGGACTTCTTCTATATCGGCGTCAAGGCCGGTATATACCCGTCGCTGATCTTCCTAGGCGTCGGCGCAATGACCGATTTCGGCCCGCTGCTTGCAAATCCCAAAAGTCTGCTGCTTGGCGCGGCGGCGCAGTTGGGCGTGTTCCTCGCGTTCTTCGGCGCGGTGCTGCTCGGCTTCACGGGGCCTGAGGCGGCTTCCATCGGCATCATCGGCGGCGCGGACGGTCCGACCGCGATAAATCTATGCACAAAGCTCGCCCCGCATCTGCTCGGCCCAATTGCCATCGCCGCGTACTCGTACATGGCGCTTATCCCGCTGATACAGCCGCCGCTCATGAAGCTGTGCACGACGGATAAGATGCGCAAGGTCAAGATGGAGCAGGCGCGCGAGGTGTCCAAGACCGAGAAGATAATTTTCCCGATCGTGGTTGCGACCTTCGTTATTCTCCTCCTGCCGTCGACCGCTCCGCTGGTGGGCTGCCTGATGCTTGGCAACCTGTTCCGCGAATGCGGCGTGACCGACCGTCTCAGCGATACCGCGCAGAACGCGCTGATGAATATCATCACCATCTTCCTCGCCACCTCGGTCGGCGCGACGATGGTTGCCCAGAACTTCCTGAGCATCAAGACTCTTGCCATCATCCTGCTCGGTCTTGCCGCCTTCACCCTGTCCACCATCGGCGGACTGCTCGGCGGCGTTGTGATGTACAAGACCTCCGGCGGACGCATCAATCCGCTGATCGGCTCTGCCGGTGTTTCCGCGGTGCCGATGGCGGCGCGCGTTTCGCAGGATGAGGGACGCAAGTATAACAAGACAAACTTCCTCCTCATGCACGCCATGGGGCCGAACGTTGCCGGTGTTATCGGCTCCGCCATCGCGGCGGGCTTCCTGCTGAGCGTATTCGGCGGCTGATATGATAATGATCCCCGACGGTTCATGAACCGTCGGGGGATTTTTCACATATGCTATATCGACAACAAGCAACACACCAGCGGCTCAAGCGAGCCGCTGGTGTGTTTAACATAACATAGTTTACATAATGTTATAATGAACCCTTTACTTGTTCATTATCGCCTCGAAGCCGGCCTCGGCCTGCACAACGACGCTGTTGACCAGATTCACCGCCGTCGTGTGCAGATCCATCTCCAGCACCGACTCGATGACCTGCTCCTGAAGGCTCTGCGGCACATGGTACAGCGTGAAGCAGCAGCCGAGGAAACGCCGCAGCTTGTCATTCATCGTGAAATACACGTCGCAGGGCTTAGCCATGAAGCCGCGCATTATCCCCGCCGACGCGATCTCCAGCTCGTAGAAATCGCGGGATGAGCTGCCGGGATTATACGGGGCAAAGAACTGCTCAAGCTCCTTCGCAGTGTTCTGATATATAAACTCTGAGGTGGTGGGCAGGGAATAGGCGGTCACGTACAGCTCGCGCAGAGGCTCCGACAGCTCGGAGAGATAGAGCTGCAGGGAGGTTTCGGCCGCGTATATCATGACCGGCTCCGCATTGCTGCCGATGATGCTGAATATCTCGTTGAACTGGTTGGAGAACATATGCTTCACGAGCAGCAGAAGCAGCGCTTCCTTCGTCTCGAACGCGGCAAAGAACGACGAAGCGGACATACCCGCTGCCTTTGCGATGGACGCGGTAGTCGTTTTCTCGTATCCGTCGGCGAGAAAGTGCGTTATAGCTGCCAGCAGCATTTTGTCGCGCCTGGCAAGGCCCTTTGCCTGCAGTCCCTTTGGCATCGTTATCCTCCTTATCGAGAGTAATGACTGTGACAGCAGACATTATAACAGAGAATCTTTACCAGTGCAAGCTTGCAAAACCGAAAATAATTACCAGCTCTTTTTGTGACTTATGCCAGTTTACGTTTTGTATACAGTACGACAGCTGCCGCGGCGCTGCCAGTGGAAACGAGCAGAACGAGCCAGACGATGGATGCGTCGCCGGTGCGGGGCTTCGCGGCAGGGGAGAGCTTTTCAATGCTCACGGGAGCCTTTTTATAGCCGCACACGCTGCACTCCTCGTGCTTCTCGCCCTCCTTGGTGGTAGTGGCCGCGCGGTCGATCTTCCATACGAACTTGTGCGCCTCGACATCCTTCTTGTCATGGCAGACGGAGCACTCCTGATAATGATTGTCGGCGTCATGCGCGTCCTTGTAATCGTGATCGCCCTCAAGATCGTTGCAGTCTTTCGCGCCGCATACGGTGCATGTGTATTCAATGATACCGGAGACAAGGCAGTTCGGCTCCTGAGTGACAACGCCCTCGTTCCACTTGTGGGCTTCAACGTTCTTCTTGTCGCCACAGACGCTGCACTCCTGATAATGATTGTCGGCGTCATGCGCGTCCTTGTAATCGTGATCGCCCTCGAGATCATTGCAGTCTTTCGCGCCGCATACGGTGCATGTATATTCAATGATACCGGAGACAAGGCAGTTTGGCTCCTGAGTGACAACGCCTTCGTTCCACTTGTGGGCCTCAACGTTCTTCTTGTCGCCGCAGACGCTGCACTCCTGATAATGATTGACGGCGTCATGCGCGTCCTTGTAATCGTGATTGCCCGTGATGCTTTCGGCCTTAGTCTCACCGCAGGCGGTGCAGGTGTACTTCATCGAACCGGGGGCGAGGCAGGTGCCGGGGTCAGTCACGACGCCGTTGTCCCATGTGTGCGGGAGCACCCTGCTGAGGATGGAATCGCACTTGGTGCAATATGCCCAGTGGCCGCGCTCGTCGTGCTTGAACTGCGCACGGATGTGTTCCGTTTTGGGGACAGTGCCTCCGCATACGGAGCAGGTGGTGCTGAGGCAGGTGGGATTGGTGTTGCCGCTGTGGTCGCAGGTCTGCACATAGCCGCAGTCGGAGCAGGTACGCTTGCCGGACTGGTATTCCGAATAGTTGTGCTCCTTATTTAAGGAGAGTCCGCAGACGCAGGTCGCCTTGTGATAGCGGGCGGGATCCTGACCGCTTGAGGCCGAGAGCTGAGCGTACTCGATGGTGTAATCGCCGAATTGGGGGCTGAAGCAGCGCTGGTCACTATCGATCTTATGGTCCCAATCGTCATGCCCATGTATAATGTGAAAGTAGTCGCCAAAGCTGGCATTATACGTGCCCTTCGTATATCCGTCCAGATACATATGCAGAGCAGTTTGACCGCACGTCTTGCAGAAATACGAATAAGGCAGCATATCGCCCGGCTTTAGCGCGAACGCGGCGGTGGGCAGCAGACAGACAAGCATTGCCGCCAGAATGAGGATCGCCAGAAGCTTTCTTTTCATAATATTCTCCTTGTTCTCCGTATGATTTTTTGAAAATAGCCACACTCTTGACTGCAATCAATTATAGCAGAGGAGCGCCGCCTATGCAATCATAAAAATTGAAATCGGGAAAAATTAAGATATTAAGATTTATGGTTTGACTAAGCTGCGAGAATTGGCTATAATTTAATCAGAAAGCGAAGTGATGATGAATGTATGATCTGATCGTCGTCGGCGGCGGCGCGGCGGGGACATCCGCGGCGCTGACTGCGCGCAACCGCGGCAAGACCGTCGCGGTAGTTGCAAATCCGGTCGAGACATCGAGCATGTATAAAGCGGAACGCATGGACAACTTTCCGGGGATGCCGTCCGTGAGCGGGCAGGAGATGGCCGCCGCGTTCAGAACGCAGCTTGAAGAGAGCGGTGCGGAGCTTATCGCGGGGCGCGCGCTGTCGGTGGTGCCGATGGGCGGCAGCTTCGGCGTTGCGGTGGCAAACGACTTTTACGAGTCGCGCGCCGTGATTCTCGCCGTGGGCATCACAAGAGAACGGCTCTATCCGGGCGAAGCGGAGTTCCTCGGCCGCGGCGTCAGCTATTGCGCCACCTGCGACGGGATGCTGTACCGCGGCAAGACTGTCGCCCTTATCGGCGGCAGCGCGGAGGCGAAGCGCGACGCGGAATTCCTGCGCGGCATCGGCTGCAATGTGCTGGAGTTTGCGGACGCGGCGCGATATGAGATACGCGGCATGAAGCACGCGGAAGCGCTGATCTGCGGCGGTGAGACATATCCGGTGGACGGAGTGTTCATAATAAAGGATACGGTGTCGGTTGCAAATCTCGTGCCGGGGCTTGAGCGCAACGGCGCGGCCATCGCCGTCGGCAGAGATATGGCGGCGAGTATTCCGGGCGTGTTCGCGGCGGGGGACTGCACGGGCAAGCCCTATCAGGCGGCAAAGGCGGTCGGCGAGGGGAACATCGCCGCGCTCAGCGCCTGCGAGTTTATTGATAATTTAAATAAGAAAGGATAAATGATAATGGCTATCGAACATCTGAACGAAGAATATTTTGAAGCGGCGCTCGCCGACGGCAAGTGCCTTGTGGACTTCTGGGCGACTTGGTGCGGCCCCTGCCGTATGCAGGCTCCGATACTTGAAAAGCTGGACGCGGAGCTGGGCGGCAGCGTGAAAATATTCAAGGTTGACGTGGACGAGAACCCCGCGCTCGCGCAGAAGCTCGGCATTGCCAGCATTCCCACCCTGCTTGCAACCGAGAACGGCAAGGTCAAGGACATGCGCGTCGGGCTTCAGACCGTGGATCAGCTCAAGCAGATGCTTGCCTGAGATAAAGTTGCCCGCCGCGGCTTGACAAAGTTTTTCAAATACGCTATATTTATCAGAGTCAACTGCTTTGATTGGCAGGAGTACACGCTTTGCGGATCGTCAGAGAGAGCGCGGCAGGTGAGAGCGCTTGTGAGGCGGCGTGGAAGGTCGGCCATGAGCATCCGGCGCGATATGTAGTGTCGGGCGGGTTCTCCCGTTACAGAGACATGAGAGCCGCAGATATGCGGAATTCAGGTGGTACCGCGGTATTTTATCGCCCTGAGGTCATTGACCTCGGGGCGTTTTTTTGTTTGGGGTGAAGATATGCAATTTATAGCCGAGTATACGGTGGATGAGATGGACTTTCTCAGCTTTGTGCGTATAAACCGCTATATACGCGGCAAGGTACCGCGCAGGCTCATAACGATCGTGACGGCGGCGGCCTCAGTGCTGCTCGCGGCGCTGTGCGTACTGGTGACGCTGCGCGGCGTGTGGACGGCAAAGAACGCCATAATTGTTGCGATAGGCGTGATGCTGATAGGCTGGGAGCTTCGGCGCGACAGGTATTATGCCAACGAGAACCGCCGCAAGATGACGGGCTATGTCGAGAAAATGCAGCTCAGCGCGGACGAGCGCGGGATAGACATCAGCTCCGACGGCAACGCCGAGCATGTGGACTACAAGCGCATCGAGGCGATATATCACTGCCGCGAGAGCCTGTTCGTGTACGTGGCCGACGACAGGGCGTACATCATCCCCGACGGCGCGTTCAGCACCGGCACCGCGGCGGACTTCGCCGCATATGCCGCAAAAAAGTGCGGCATATGCGTAAATAATGTGAGTATTTGAGAATTTTCAGAGAGGATCGAAAAAATGAAAGAACTTCCGAAAGTGTATGAACCGAAATCGGTCGAGAAGAAGATCTATGACATGTGGATGCAGGGCGGTTATTTCAAGGGCAAAATAGACCCCGATAAGAAGCCCTTCTCCATCGTCATGCCGCCCCCCAACGTCACCGGCCAGCTCCACATGGGGCACGCGCTGGACTCCACGCTTCAGGACATTATGACCCGCTATAAGCGCATGCAGGGCTACGCGGCGCTGTGGCTGCCCGGCGTCGACCACGCGGGCATCGCAACGCAGATAAAGGTCGAGGAAGTGCTCCGCAAGGAGGAGGGCAAGACCCGCTATGACCTCGGTCGCGAAAAGTTCCTTGAGCGCGTCTGGGAGTGGAAGGAGAAGTACGGCGACCGTATCGTCGAGCAGCAGAAGAGCATGGGCGTCTCCTGCGACTGGGACCGCAGCCGCTTCACCATGGACGAGACCTGTGCCAAGGCTGTCCGCGAGACCTTCTGCGACCTGTACGAGAAGGGTCTGATCTATAAAGGCCGCCGCATGATAAACTGGTGCCCGCACTGCCGCACTGCGCTCTCCGATGCGGAGGTCGAATATAAGGATATCCCCGGCAGCTTCTGGCACATCAGATATCCCATTGAAGGCTCCGACGAGGAGTTCATCATCGCCACCACCCGCCCCGAGACCATGCTTGGCGACAGCGGCGTTGCCGTCAACCCCGCAGATGAGAAGTATCAGCACCTCGTCGGCAAGAACGCAATACTCCCGCTTGTCGGCCGCAAGCTCCCCATCGTCGCCGACGATTATGTTGAGCTTGGCTTCGGCACCGGCGCCGTCAAGATGACCCCCTGCCACGACCCCAACGACTATGAGGTCGGCCTGCGCCATAACCTTGAGCAGATACAGTGCATCGACGAGGACGGCAGGATCATAAACGGCGGCAAGTACGACGGCATGGATCGCTACGAGGCGCGCAAGGCCATCGTCGCCGATCTGGAGGAGCAGGGCTACCTCGTCAAGGTCGAGCCGTACAGCCACAACGTCGGCTGCTGCTACCGCTGCGGCAAGGTCGTCGAGCCGATGCTGTCCCCGCAGTGGTTCGTGAAGATGGAGCCACTGGCAAAGAAGGCGATAGACGTCGTCAAGGACGGCAGAATAAAGTTTGTCCCCGAACGCTTCACCAAGACCTATCTCAACTGGATGGAAAACGTCCATGACTGGTGCATCTCCCGCCAGCTCTGGTGGGGGCATCAGATACCCGCGTGGTACTGCGCCGACTGTGGACACATCACCGTCTCCCGCGAGGATGCGACCGAGTGCGAGTGCTGCCACAGCAAGCACATCACACGCGACGAGGACGTTCTGGACACCTGGTTCAGCTCCGCGCTCTGGCCGTTCTCAACCATGGGCTGGCCGGAAAAGACCGACGAGCTCAACTACTGGTACCCGACCTCCGTCATGATAACCGGCTACGACATCATCTTCTTCTGGGTCGCGAGAATGATATTCTCCGGCATGGAGCAGATGGACAAGGAGCCGTTCAAGACCGTGTTCATCCACGGCCTCGTGCGCGACAGTCAGGGGCGCAAGATGTCCAAGTCACTCGGCAACGGCATCGACCCGCTGGAGATGGTCGAGAAGTACGGCGCGGATGCGCTGCGCTATAATCTCATCACCGGCAACTCCCCCGGCAACGATATGCGCTTCTACGTAGAGAAGTGCGAAGCGATGCGCAACTTCTGCAACAAGCTCTGGAACGCATCCCGCTTCGTGATGATGAACCTTACGATAGACAAAAACGAGCTGCCCGAAAAGCTCGAGATTGAGGACAAGTGGATCCTCTCCAAGCTCAACGACCTTGTCAAAGAGGTCTGCGAGAATATGGACAGCTACGAGCTGGGCGTCGCCGCGGGCAAGATATACGACTTTATCTGGGACAGCTACTGCGACTGGTACATTGAACTGACCAAGCCCCGCCTCAACGGCGAGGATGAGCAGGGCAAGCTCGGCGCGCAGAAGGTGCTGCTCTATGTCCTGACCGAGATACTCAAACTCGTCCACCCGTTCATGCCGTTCATCTCCGAGGAGATATGGCAGGCGCTGCCGCACGAGGGCGAGGCTCTGATGGTCGAGCGCTATCCTGAGTTTACCGAGGCGCTGAGCTTCCCCGAGGACGAGCAGAACTTCGAGATGGTCATGGCGGCCATCAAGGCCGTCCGTGCCCGCCGCAGCGAGATGAACGTGCCGCCGTCCAGAAAGGCGCACCTCATCATCGCAACGGATAAGAAGGCGGCGTTTGAGGCCGGACGCAGCTACATCTGCAAGCTGGCCTACGCAAGCGAAGTCACTGTCGCCGGTGAGGCTCCCGAAGGCAGCGAGGGCATGGTCTCGGTCATTACCGATAACGCCCGTATGTTCATGCCGATGGCAGAGCTGGTCGATCTTGAGAAGGAGAAGGCGCGCATCCAGAAGGAGCTTGCCAACGCCGAGAAGATGCTTGCCGGTCAGAACGCGAAGCTCGCAAACGAGAACTTCGTTTCCCGCGCGCCGGAGCAGGTCGTCAATGCCGAGCGCGAGAAGAAGGCAAAGCTCGAAGCGCTGATAGAAAACCTCAAGCTCAGCCTTGAAAATCTGGGCAAATAATATCAATCAAAGCTGCTGCGGCCGGTGAAAGCCGGCCGCAGTGCTAAAAGGAACTTATATGATAAACAAAGCTCTTGAATATCTCCAGCGTGAGTATCTGCACAATCTTGACATGATAGAAGGTCTGCGCCGCGACCTGTACGACGTTTTATATGCCGCCGAGGACGGTGTGCTTATCTGTGACCGCGAGGGTGGGCGTACCCATATGCTCTCATGCCGGGACGCGGAGGCGGCACTGCGCATAGCGAAGCTGACCCAGCCCGGCTGCGGCCTGTTCGTGGCGCATCAGGCGGATACCGTGGAGCCGCTGAGGGAGCTGCTTGGCTTTGACAAAGCGTCCGAGTGCTGGCAGGCGGCATATCTTGGTGATACTCCGCTGTCTGTCGGAGATTTTGAGATAAAAAAGCTCGATATGAGCTATGCCCCGGTCGCTGCGGAGATATACAGCAGCTCCGATTACCTTGAATATATGCAGCGGCAGATAAGAGAGGGCGTGCTGCTCGGCGCTTTTGTGGACGGCGAGCTTGCGGGCTTTACCGGCAGACATGTTCAGGGCGCACTCGGTATGCTTGAGGTTTTGCCCGAGTACCGGCGGCGCGGCATCGCGGCGGCGCTGGAAAGCGCGGCGATAAACCGTGAGCTTAATGAGGGGCATGTGCCGTACGGACAGATCGTCATCGGCAACAACGCCTCCCGCGCCGTTCAGGAAAAGCTCGGCATGAGCTTTGCGGATAAAAACGTCTGGTGGCTTGAAAACGATTGATAGCAAAAATCAGGCTTTCCCGAGTCTCGCGCCGCAGTTCGACAGCATATGCGCGGGAAAAATAATAAAATGACATCGCAGAGTAAATTCTGCGGTGTCTTTTTTATTATACACAAGAACGGAGAATCAACATGATGAACATAAGCACGGCCTTTGCCGCCGGACGGCTGACAATTTACCTCGCCGGAGAGCTTGACCACCACGAGGCGCGCGGCGCGATACGCAGCATCGACGAGCTGCTGGATGAATACCTCCCGCGCGACTGCGTGCTGGACATGTCCGGCCTGAGCTTCATGGACTCGTCCGGCATCGCGCTGATAATCAGAATGAGCAGACGCATGAAAAATCTTGGCGGACGGGCGTGGATAGAGAATCCCGCCAAGCAGCCGCTTCGTGTAATAGACGCTTCCGGTATCGACAGGCTCGTGCCGGTGGCAACAGTGAAATAAGGAGGAGCCATGAACGCGATGAATTACATAAAGCTCGAGTTTCCGAGCAAGAGCTGCAACGAGGCCTTCGCCCGCACAGCAGCCGCCGCCTTTGCCGCGCAGCTCGACCCGACAATGGACGAGCTTGGCGACATCAAGACCGCCGTCTCCGAGGCCGTGACCAATTCGATAGTCCACGCCTACCCCGACGCCATAGGCAAGGTCTCCATGCGCATGAGGATACTCGACGGCAACGTCCTTGAGATATCCATACGCGACTGGGGGCGCGGCATAGAGAACCTTGAGCAGGCGATGAAGCCGCTGTTCACAACGGGCGGCGAGGAGCGCAGCGGCATGGGCTTTACTATCATGGACAGCTTCATGGACAAGCTCCGCGTCCGTTCAAGCCCCGGAAAGGGGACAACCGTGACGATGCAGCGCGCCGTCCGCCCGAGAATAGGCCGCCGATGAGCGAGGATATCTACTCGCTCCTGCGCATGGCTCAGGGCGGGGACAAGGAAGCGGCGGGGCGGCTCATCGAAGAAAACTCCGGCCTGATATGGAGCATCGCGCGGCGCTTTTTCGGGCGCGGCGTGGATCCGGACGACCTGTATCAGCTCGGCTGCGTTGGCTTCCTGAAGGCCATAGACGGTTTTGACGAGAGCTACGGCACGCGCTTCTCGACCTATGCCGTGCCGAAGATATCCGGCGAGATAAGGCGCTTTCTGCGCGACGACGGAATGGTCAAGGTCAGCAGAGGAGTGAAGGAGCAGGCGCAGCAGATACGCGCCGCGCGCATGGCGCTGGAGCAGCGCATAGGCCGTGAGCCGACGATATCGGAGCTTGCCCGCGAGACGGGGATGAGCGCGGAGGACATCGCCTTCGCCGAGACGGCGACCGGCCCCGCCGAGAGCCTCCAGCGTGAAACGGGGGAGGACGGTTTTACGCTGGAACTGGTGCTGGGCGATTACGGCGCGGAGGAAAAGCTCGTGGAGCATGTCGCACTGCGCGCCGCGATAGAGAAGCTGCCCGAGCGCGAACGGCAGGTCGTCGCGCTGAGGTATTATCACGGCATGACACAGCAGAACTGCGCCAAGGTGCTGCACGTCTCGCAGGTGCAGATATCGCGGCTTGAGCGGCGCGCAGTCGACGAACTGCGCAAAATGCTGTCGTAGCCCGTGCGGCCTTTTGTTAAATCGGCATATTGAAAAAAATAAAAGCTTTAATTATAATCTCCACATAACTCCGTGGAGATGTTTTTATGCAAAAAAATATAATAAAAAACAGCTTTAAGTATTCGCTTGAGCGCAGCGTGCCGATACTTATCGGCTTCTTTCCGGTCGGCACGGTGTACGGTCTGATGATGTCGGCGGCAGGGTATAATTTCCTGTGGTCGGCGGCGGCAAGCCTGTTTGTCTACGCAGGCTCGCTGCAGATGCTGATGATATCGTTCTTCCGGAGCGACATGTCCATCCTCACCATCGCCGTCACGGCGCTCCTCCTCAACAGCCGCCATATGTTCTATGGCCTGTCGTTTATCGAAAAGTTCCGCAGCTACGGCGCATGGAAGTGGTTTCTGATATACGGCATGCCCGACGAGAGCTATTCGCTGCTGTGCTCCTATGTCCCGCGTGAGGGCGTTGAGGAAAAGTGGGTGCACATATTTTCAACCGGACTTATCTGGATATACTGGATAGCCTTTTCCGTGCTGGGCGGGCTCGTCGGCCAACTCATCACCTTTGATACGACCGGCATCGATTTTGCGCTCACCGCGCTTTTCATCGTCATTCTGCTTGACCAGATAAAATCCACCGGCATGAAGCTGCCCACGCTCATCGGCGGCGTGTCGTCGGTGCTGTGCATAATTATTCTAGGCAGAGACAATTTCCTACTGCCGTCGCTCGCGGTGACGGTGCTCGTGCTGCTGATCCTGAGAAATAAGCTGGAGGGAGGCGCTGAAAATGAACATTGACGTCGGACGCTCAATTTTGATAATAGCCGTCTGCGCGGCATGCACCTTTGCCGAGCGCCTGTTCCCGTTCGTGATATTCCGCGGGCGCGAGGTGCCGGAGGTCGTGCGCTATCTGGGGAAGGTCCTGCCCACCGCGATAATCGCCACACTGACCGTATATTGCCTGCGCGGCGCGAGCTTCGGCAGCCTCGGCGGCTTTGCCCCGTCGCTCATCGCCGTTGCTGTGACAGTGGCGCTGCACCTCTGGAAGCGCAACACGCTTATAAGTGTCGTTGGCGGCACGGCCTGCTATATGCTGCTGGTGCAGCTGATTTTTGCGTAATTAAGCTTGTCGGAAAACGGAATTTGTGATAAAATAAAATTTATGGTTACTGATTTTGAAAAGAGATACATCGAGGCACGGCGGGCGCTTATAAGCTCCGACTATGCCAAACTCAACGACAAGCAGCGCGAAGCGGTATTGGCCACGGAGGGGCCGCTGCTGATACTGGCCGGAGCCGGAAGCGGCAAGACCACAGTGTTAATCAACCGCATCGCAAATCTTCTGAAATATGGCCGTGCGTCCGACAGCGAGGATGTCCCCGCCGGCGCGGCGGAGGAAGATATCAAAAAGATGCAGGATGGCGGCGAGGAGGGGCGGCGCATCGCGGCGCTCGACCCTGTAGAGCCGTGGCGCATCCTTGCCATCACCTTTACCAACAAAGCGGCGGGCGAGCTGAAAGCCCGTCTTGAAAATATGCTCGGCCCCGAAGCGAACGACATCTGGGCCTGCACCTTCCACTCCGCCTGCGTCCGCATACTGCGGCGCGACGCGGAGAAGCTCGGCTTCCCGTCCAATTTCAGCATTTACGACACCTCGGACAGCACGAGCCTTATAAAGCACATCATCAAGGACTTCAACCTTGACGACAAGACCTACGCACCCAAGGTCGTCCTCGGCGCGATAAGCCGCGCCAAGGATCAGCAGATCGGCGCGCAGGAGTATCTGCGTCAGGCCAAGGCGAGCGGGGATCTCTTCCGCAGCAAGACGGGCGAGATATACGCGGAGTACATGCGCCGCATGTTTGCCGCCGGAGCCATGGACTTTGACGATCTGATATTCTTCACCGTTCAGCTCCTTCAGGAACACGAGGACGCGCGTACATACTGGCAGCGCCGTTTCAGATACGTCCTCATCGACGAGTATCAGGATACGAACCGTCTGCAGTACCTGCTCTCTTCGCTTCTTGCGGGCGGCTTCGGCAATATCTGCGTCGTCGGCGACGATGACCAGAGCATCTATAAATTCCGCGGCGCGACGATAGAGAATATTCTCTCGTTCGAGAGCCAGTATAAGAAGTGCCGCACTATCCGCCTTGAGCAGAATTATCGCAGCACAGGCCACATTCTCGACGCCGCGAACGCCGTTATCCGCAACAATCAGGGGCGCAAGGGCAAGGAGCTGTGGACGAATAAGGACGATGGCAACAAGATAAAGCTTTACGTCGCCGACAATGAGCATGAGGAGGCGCAGTACGTCGCCTCGCAGATAATGGCCGACTACGGCCGCGGCGAGAACTGGCGCGACCACGCGGTGCTCTACCGCATGAACGCGCAGTCGAACCAGCTTGAATACGCTTTCAAGCGCGCCGGTGTGCCGTACCGCATCATTGGCGGCACACGCTTCTTTGACCGTGCTGAGGTCAAGGACGTGCTGGCATATATGAACGTCATCGCCGTTCCGGAGGATGAGCTGCGCCTGAACCGCATCATCAACTCCCCGCCTCGCGGCATCGGCGAGCGCAGCATGGAGATAGCCCGCGAGATAGCCGCCCGCGAGGGTACGGCGACCTTTGCGGTGCTTGAGCACGCGGACAAATATCCGGAGCTGAGCCGCCCCGCGCTGCGTATGCGGCAGTTTGCGTCGATGATAAACGGCCTGCGCGACTTCGCGTCCAAAAATTCACCCGACGCGCTGCTCGATGAGCTGCTTGACAAGACAGGTTATCTGCGCGCGCTCGAAGAGAAGCACACCATCGAGGACACCGCCCGCGCCGAAAACGTGCGCGAGATAAAGACCAGCATCATAAGCTACATGAAAGAGTCCGGCGACCAGACGCTTGAAGGCTTCCTCGCCGACGTCGCGCTCTACACCGACCTCGATAATTACGATAAGGACGCCGACAGCGTTGTCATGATGACAATGCACAGCGCCAAGGGGCTTGAGTTCCCGACCGTGTTCATCGTCGGTATGGAAGAGGGCATCTTCCCCGGCATGAAGGCCATCGGCGAGCCGGAGGAGATGGAGGAAGAGCGCAGACTCTGCTATGTTGCGATAACCCGCGCCATGCGCCAGCTGCATATCGTCTGCGCGCGGCAGAGGATGCTCTTCGGCCGGACGACTGCGAACAAGGTGTCCCGTTTCGTTGATGAGATACCCGAGGAGCATATCGAGAAGCGCAACGCCCAGCGACCGAGCCATAATGCCGAGCGCCGTCCGGAGATGCAGTTTGCCTCGAAGAGCCGCTATGCGTCGGCGCGGCAGTACAGCATGAACGCCCCCGCGCACAGACCCGCCCCACCCTCCGCGCCGTCCGCGCAGGCAAAGCCCGCGCCGGACTATTCCGCGGGCGACCGCATCGTCCATCAGGCCTTCGGCGCAGGTACGCTCACGAAGATGACGCCGATGGGCGGCGATTTCCTGATAGAGATAAGCTTTGATTCCGGCAGCACGAAGAAGCTCATGCTCCGCGCCGCCGCTCCGCATATGAAAAAAGCCTGAGCCAAGCCATTGAAGTTTTCCCAGCGCATGCCGCTGGGAAAGCGCATTTTATTTTGAACAACGACCGATATGAAAGACAGAAAGAGCTTTTTGGGGCATCTCGCCCTGTGGGGGACGGCGTTCATCTGGGGCACGTCCTTCGTCATCCTGAAAGAAGCGCTCGACTCCATCGGCACCATGTGGGTGCTGGCGCTGCGCTTTATAATCGCGGCGGCTCTGTTGCTGCTCGCCGCCGGTAAGCGGCTGAAAACGCTTGGCAGGGACGGCCTGCGCGGCGGCGTGTTGCTCGGCGTGTGCCTCGCCGCGGCGTATATATTCCAGACCTACGGCCTGAAATACACCACCCCCGGCAAGAACGCGTTCCTGACCGCGACTTACTGCGTGCTCGTCCCGTTCATGGTCTGGGCGTTTTTCAAGCGCCGCCCGAACGCCGCAAATATCATTGCCGCATTCATGTGCGTGTTCGGCATTGGTCTTGTCTCGCTGAGCGGGACTTCGCCCTTTAACATCGGCGACGCGCTGACGCTCGTCTGCGGCATCTTCTACGCTTTGCAGATAATCCTGACCGAGCGCTTCATCGGCGACTGCGACGCGCTGTCGCTCACCGGCGTGGAGTTCGGCACGGCGGCGGTCATATGCCTTGCCGGAGCGCTGATATTCGAGTCCGCGCCCGTCGGCCTCAGCCTTGAGCTATGGGGCAGCATCGCCTATATGGGCGTGATGTGCACGGCGCTGTGCTTCTTCCTCCAGACATGGGGCATGCGTTACACCCCGTCGTCCACGGCGTCGGTTATAATGACATTTGAATCCGTGTTTGCGATAATAATCTCGGTGATATTCTATGACGAGCCGGTCACTGTGCGGCTGATATGCGGCTTCACGCTTATCATCGCCTCGGTCATCATCTCGGAGAGAGCACCGCTGAGACTCAAGAAAATCTCATAATTTCCTGGAAAGGGGGCATTTTATTGGAATATAAGTCCGATATAGAGATAGCCCAGAGCTGCGTGATGCAGCCTGTAACGGAGATAGCCCGCGCTGTGGGTATAGACGAAAAATATATCGAGCAGTATGGACGCTACAAGGCTAAGATCGACCTTGCGCTGCTGAAGGATCTGGCGGACAGACCGGACGGCAAGCTCATTCTTGTCACTGCCATCACGCCGACTCCGGCGGGCGAGGGCAAGACCACGACTGCGATCGGCCTTGCCGACGCACTGCGCCGCATCGGCAAAAACGCGGCGGCATCGCTGCGCGAGCCGAGTCTCGGCCCTGTGTTCGGCATCAAGGGCGGCGCTGCCGGCGGCGGATACGCACAGGTCGTCCCGATGGAGGACATAAACCTCCACTTCACCGGCGATTTCCACGCCATAGGCGCGGCGAACAACCTGCTTGCCGCGATGATGGATAACCATATACATCAGGGCAACGCCCTCGGCATCGACCCGCGGCAGATAACGTGGAAACGCGCCGTGGACATGAACGACCGGCAGCTGCGCAATATCGTGAGCGGCCTCGGCGGCAGGACTGACGGCGTTCCGCGCGAGGACGGCTTTGACATCACGGTTGCAAGCGAGGTGATGGCGGTGCTGTGCCTTGCCACAAGCATTCCCGACCTCAAGGCGCGCCTTGGCCGCATGATAGTCGGATACACCTATGACGGCCGCCCCGTGACCGCGCATGACCTCAAGGCCGAGGGCGCGATGGCGGCGCTCCTCAAAGACGCGCTCAAGCCGAACCTTGCCCAGACCATGGAGGGCACGCCCGCGTTCATCCACTGCGGCCCCTTTGCCAACATCGCCCACGGATGCAGCAGCGTGCTTGCCACACGCATGTCGCTGAAGCTCGCGGACTACACCGTCACCGAGGCGGGTTTTGCTGCCGACCTCGGAGCCGAGAAATTCTTCGATATAAAATGCCGCCTTGCTGGGCTGCGCCCGTCCGCGGTGGTGATCGTTGCGTCGGTCAGAGCGCTGAAATATCACGGCGGCGTGAGCAAAAATGAGCTTGACGCGGAAAATCTTCCCGCGCTTGAGCGCGGCCTGCCGAATCTCCTACGCCATGTCAGCAATATCAAGGACGTTTTCGGCCTGCCGTGCGTCGTTGCGATAAACGCGTTTCCGGGCGATACGGAAGCGGAGCTTCGCATGATCGAGACGCGCTGCCGTGAGCTTGAGGTGAACGTCGTGCTCAGCGAGGTCTGGGCGAAGGGCAGCGCAGGAGGCACCGCGCTTGCCGGAGAGGTCGTCCGTCTCTGCGAGCAGCCGAACGATTTCCGACCTGCCTATGAGCTTGATATGAGCATCGGGCAGAAGCTCGAAGCCATATGCCGACGCGTGTATCACGCGGACAGCGTGCGCCTGAGCGCTAACGCCGGAAAGCAGGCGGAGCGGCTCGAAGCGCTCGGCTTTGGCGGCCTGCCGATATGCATGGCCAAAACGCAGTACAGCTTTTCCGATGATCCCGCGCTTCTAGGCGCGCCGGATGGCTTCACGGTCAATGTCAGGGAGCTGAAGGTCAACGCTGGAGCGGGCTTCGTCGTCGCCCTGACTGGGAACATCATGACCATGCCCGGCCTGCCGAAGGTGCCGGCGGCGGAGAAGATAAACGTCGACGAAAACGGCGTCATATCCGGACTGTTTTAAAAATTTGAATAAAAATCACCGGATGTGATCAGCGTCCGGCGATTTTTTATTGATTTGATAGACGCAAAACCTTTTATAAGTCCTCACAAATGTTTA
>ERZ779890.2517-NODE-2517-length-17429-cov-9.115230_pt1 | contig 17429 bp, 20 predicted proteins | sample MGYA00511553_ERZ779890 | MGnify/ENA primary metagenome ERZ779890 (study PRJEB29588, sample SAMEA2152064) | human gut metagenome | biome: human gut; feature: human-associated habitat; material: faeces | place: Denmark | collected 2008/2010 ... | reverse complement strand
TGACAGATATCCTGCCCAAAGTCTTACCCGCCGGCGAGAATGCAGGGTTCCTTACCCCGGAAGGTGCCAAGAGGCTGGACGTGTCGGGCCACTTGAAAGCAGGTGTACCTGTCTGCCCTCCGGAAGGAGATGCCGGAACCGGCATGGTAGCAACCAACGCTGTCAAGCAACGCACCGGGAATGTATCAGCAGGCACTTCCTCATTTTCCATGATTGTTTTGGAAAAAGAGTTGTCCAAGCCATACGAAATGATTGACATGGTTACCACTCCCGACGGAAGCCTTGTAGCTATGGTACATTGCAACAACTGCACCTCCGACCTCAATGCCTGGATCAATCTGTTCAAAGAATACCAAGAACTGCTGGGTATACCCGTAGATATGAATGAATTATATGGAAAACTTTACAATCATGCGCTCGCAGGCGATGCAGATTGCGGTGGTCTTATTTCGTATAATTATATTTCAGGTGAACCCGTGACAGGACTTGCCGACGGAAGGCCATTGTTTGTACGTTCTGCAAATGACAAATTCAACCTCGCCAACTTTATGCGTACCCATTTATACGCTTCAGTCGGAGTTCTTAAGATAGGTAATGACATTCTTTTCAATGAAGAGAAAATCAAAGTAGACAGAATCACAGGACACGGCGGATTATTCAAAACGAAAGGTGTAGGCCAGAGAATACTTGCAGCAGCTATAAACTCCCCTATTTCCGTAATGGAAACTGCCGGTGAAGGTGGCGCATGGGGAATCGCCCTGCTAGGTTCTTACCTTGTCAACAATGAAAAGAAACAATCCCTGGCAGATTTTCTGGAAGACAAAGTATTCGCCGGTGATGCCGGTATTGAAATATCGCCAACAGCCGAAGATGTAGCCGGATTCAACACATATATCGAAAACTATAAGGCAGGACTGCCTGTTGAAGAAGCAGCGACCCGATTTAAGAAGTGAGTCAAACGGGCTTAAAAAAGAGCCTCTTTACATGTTGCGGTTTACACATAAAGAGTTATCTTTGCAGATATTAAATAAAATAGCAAAGATAAACCGACTCACTAATAGCATTCAAATTATAATATTATTTTAATATGAACGAAAAGAAACTTATGAACCGTGCAGCGGACAACATCCGTATTCTGGCTGCTTCGATGGTAGAGAAAGCTAATTCAGGACACCCGGGTGGAGCTATGGGTGGCGCTGATTTTGTAAACGTGCTTTTCTCTGAGTTTTTAGTTTACGATCCTGAAAATCCGCGTTGGGAAGGACGTGACCGTTTCTTCCTTGATCCAGGCCACATGTCACCGATGCTGTATTCCACTTTGGCACTGACCGGCAAGTTCACCATGGAAGAACTGGCACAGTTCCGCCAATGGGGCAGTCCGACTCCGGGACACCCTGAAGTGGACATCATGCGCGGTATTGAAAATACTTCCGGCCCGTTAGGACAAGGACACACTTTTGCAGTAGGTGCTGCTATCGCTGCCAAATTTCTGAAAGCCCGTCTGGGTCATGTCATGGACCAGACCATCTATGCCTATATATCCGATGGGGGTATTCAAGAAGAGATTTCTCAGGGTGCAGGCCGTCTGGCAGGTCATTTGGGGCTGGACAACTTGATCATGTTTTATGATTCAAACGACATCCAGCTGTCTACCGCTACCGATGCTGTTACCAGCGAAGATGTTGCCAAGAAATACGAAGCATGGCACTGGAAAGTAATTACCATCGACGGTAATGATCCCGATGCAATCCGCACGGCTCTGACAGAAGCGAAAGCCGTAACCGGTCAGCCCACATTAATTATCGGTAAGACCATTATGGGTAAAGGCGCACGCAAAGCGGATGATTCCAGTTATGAACGTAACTGTGCCACCCACGGTGCTCCTTTGGGAGGTGATGCTTACATCAATACAATCAAAAACTTAGGCGGCGATCCAACCAATCCTTTCCAAATCTTCCCTGAAGTAAAAGAGTTGTATGCCAAACGTGCAGAGGAACTGAAAAAAATTGTTGCAGAAAAATATGCGGCTAAAGCTGAATGGACTAAAGCTAACCCCGAACTGGCTGCTAAATTGGAACTATGGTTCTCTGGCAAAGCTCCGAAAGTAAATTGGAATGTTATCGAACAAAAAGCCGGAGATGCTACACGCAGCGCTTCTGCCAAAGTTCTCGGTGTACTGGCTACAGAAGTAGAAAACATGATCGTTTCTTCTGCCGACCTGTCAAATTCAGACAAGACCGACGGTTTCTTGAAGAAAACACATGCATTCACAAAAGACGACTTCACCGGTGCATTTCTGCAGGCAGGTGTTTCCGAATTAACCATGGCTTGCTGCTGCCTGGGTATGGCACTTCACGGAGGTGTGATTGCTGCATGCGCTACCTTCTTCGTATTCTCAGACTACATGAAACCCGCCATACGTATGGCTGCCTTGATGGAACTTCCCGTCAAATTCATCTGGACACACGACGCATTCCGTGTAGGTGAAGACGGTCCTACTCACGAACCGGTAGAACAAGAAGCACAAATCCGCCTGATGGAAAAACTGAAAAACCACAAAGGACACAATTCTATGTTGGTACTCCGTCCGGCAGATGCGGAAGAAACCACTGTGGCATGGAAATTGGCCATGGAAAATACCAGCACCCCCACCGCACTGATCTTCTCCCGCCAGAATATCGCGAATCTGCCTGCAGGAAACGACTACTCACAGGCTGCCAAAGGCGCTTATATTGTTGCAGGCTCCGATGAAAATCCGGATGTAATCCTAGTCGCTTCAGGTTCCGAAGTTTCCACTTTGGAAGCAGGTGCAGAACTTCTCCGCAAGGATGGCATAAAAATACGTATCGTATCCGCTCCTTCTGAGGGATTGTTCCGCAGCCAAAGCAAGGAATACCAAAACAGTATCATTCCCACAGGGGCTAAAGTATTCGGTCTGACTGCCGGTCTTCCTGTAAACCTTGAAGGTTTGGTAGGTGCCAACGGTAAGGTATTCGGTCTGGAATCATTCGGATTCTCCGCTCCTTACAAAGTATTGGATGAAAAGCTGGGCTTTACCGCACAGAACGTGTATAACCAAGTAAAAGAAATGCTGGCATGAAAAAAGTAGGACTGGCATCCGATCATGCAGGATTTGAACTGAAAGAGTTTGTAAAGACATGGTTAACTGAAAAAGGCTATCCATGCAAAGATTTCGGTACATACAGTACAGAAAGCTGTGACTATGCAGATTATGCCCATCCGCTTGCACTGGCTATAGAAGCCGGAGAATGCGGACCCGGAGTGGCAATTTGCGGAAGCGGTGAAGGCATCAGCATGACATTGAACAAACATCAGGGTATCCGTGCGGCACTATGCTGGATGCCCGAGATAGCCCATCTGTCACGTCAGCACAATGACGCCAATGTTCTGGTAATGCCGGGACGATTCATTGACCATGAAATGGCCGAAAAAATATTGGATGAATTCTTTAACAGCGGCTTCGAAGGCGGACGTCACCAAAAGCGCATTGAAAAGATACCTGTAAAGTAAAATTCACGCAATAATAATAAAAGTAAAAAAAGAGAGGCATTATAGCTTCTCTTTTTTTTTATTCCTATCTTTGCTTAGATTAAAATATAAAATAAAAAATATTACTATGAAGAAGATTCTTTTTTTAATGCTCCTATGTCTGCCATTCATCGCTATGGCACAGACAGATCCCAAATATCTGGCGGGAGCGATAACTATGGATGACGGTAAAGTTTCTTTCAAAACAGAGATACAGGCACCGTCTTTAACGAAAGACCAGCTATATGGCACCATGCTGAAATGGGCCACAGAACGTTTCAAGCCCGAAGGCAAGTTCAATGCACGTGTTCTTTACACCAATGAAGATGAAGGAACCATTGCAGCAGGTGGCGAAGAATATCTGGTATTCTCCTCCTCTGCATTGTCATTGGACAGAACCAGAATTTATTATCAGTTGTTTATCACCTGCGAAAACGGAAAATGTGATATCGAAATGACCCGTATCCGTTATTGGTATGATGAAGCTCGTGACGGAGGAGAAAAATACAGTGCAGAGGAATGGATTGTAGACGATATGGCTTTAAACAAATCGAAGACCAAGCTGGCTCCCATCTGCGGCAAATTCAGAAGAGAGACTATTGACTTGAAAGACACACTGTTCAAATCCATCCAAGATACATTGGGCAACAAGGTCTTGAACAACTCACAAATTGCAGTTGCTCCTGCTCCGGGCGTGACAGCTACTCCGATATCAAATGCAACAACAATCGTTACCGCCACTCCGGTAACTCCCCCTGCCCAACCGGCTGTCATCGGTGGTTCTGAGGGTAATACCGAAATAAAAGCAGCCAATAATGCAACTCCCAGCAAAGAACAAAGCATAGATGACCAAATCAAGGCATCCTCACGTATGACAATTACTGCCGGAAACGATGAACAATTCGAAATCGGTAAAGAATGCTGGGGAGGTTTCGGCCAGTTATTCGGCAAAGAAGTAGCATTCTGCGTAATCGACCAAGCCAAATCAATGGGCAATATGCTGATGGATCAGAGCGATAATTATAAAATTTCGTTCTACAAGCAAGGTAATAGCGAGCCGTGGTTGATAGTAAACTGCAAGAAACTGATGAAACAGACCGTTACCGGTGAGGAAGCAAAAAAGATGAACCCCAGTAATGACGGTCAGAAGGCATATAATATGTATGTAGGTGAAGTAATAAAATAGTCTTTTCTCCCATATATTTATACCGTGACAGTTTATTCTGATAATACATAAAACTTTTTTTAGGGGGAGATAACCTGACAACTCCCCCTAAAAAACATACAAACGATCTACCATATACTTCCCCAAAAGCACCATGACAAATACCATTCAAACATGTCTCCCCTTTAAGAATAAATAACACCGTTCCTCTATCAACCGTTTCACTTGAAACCATTTCTATAATAATCAAACCATTAGAAGAAATCATTCTTCCATTTTTTCCCTATCTTTCTCTCCTTTTTTTAAATGTTTTTAGCAAGAAAGCCGTTTTTTCTGCTCCAATCTTCCCTTTCATAACAAATAAAGAGTATCTTTGTAAACAACAATGAGACAATCATGCCTTATGACGGAACAATTACAGGACATAAAGACACTTATCGAACAGGGTGATACGGAAAGAGCCATTCATGCGCTAACTAATTTCATCCGAAACGATGCGCACGTCAACGATGAACCCTATTACTTACTGGGTAACGCCTACCGCAAAATGGGAGACTGGCAACAAGCTTTGAACAATTATCTGGAAGCCATCGAGCGTAATCCGGAAAGTCCGGCCGTTTCCGCCCGTGACATGATTATGAATATTCTGAATTTCTATAACAAAGACATGTATAATCAATAATAACTAACCCATGGCAAAGATTAAAGGTGCTATTGTAGTAGACACAGAGCGTTGCAAAGGTTGCAATCTATGTGTAGTGGCATGTCCGCTGCATGTAATCGCGCTCAATGCCAAACAAGTGAATAAAAAAGGATACACATTCGCCCACCAGGTATTAGAAGATACCTGCAATGGTTGCGCATCATGTGCCACAGTCTGTCCGGACGGATGCATTACTGTGTATAAAGTAAAACAACAATAAATGTAACAAATATGGCAGAAGAAGTCGTTTTAATGAAGGGAAATGAAGCCATAGCCCACGCCGCTATCCGTATCGGAGTAGACGGTTACTTTGGCTATCCCATCACTCCCCAATCGGAAATATTGGAAACGCTGGCCGAAGAGAAACCTTGGGAAACTACCGGTATGGTGGTGTTGCAGGCAGAAAGTGAAGTCGCAGCAATCAACATGGTATATGGCGGTGCAGCGAGCGGTAAAATGGTAATGACCTCATCCTCCAGTCCCGGCGTCAGTTTAAAGCAGGAAGGCATCTCGTACATTGCCGGTGCCGAACTCCCCTGCCTGATTGTCAATGTCATGCGCGGAGGTCCCGGATTAGGAACCATCCAACCTAGTCAGGCCGACTATTTCCAAACAGTGAAAGGCGGCGGTCACGGAGACTATCGCCTCATAGCCCTGGCTCCTGCATCAGTACAGGAAATGGCAGATTTCGTAGGTATAGCTTTTGATCTGGCTTTCAAATACCGCAATCCCGCCATTATTCTGGCAGACGGCGTTATCGGACAGATGATGGAAAAAGTAGTATTGCCCGAACAGCGCACACGCCTGACAGATGAAGAAGTCATAGCCCGTTGTCCGTGGGCCACTACCGGCAGAACCCACCACCGTACTCCCAACATCATCACCTCATTGGAACTCGATCCTGCCGAGATGGAAAAACGTAATATCCATCTTCAGAAAAAATATGCAGAAATAGAAGAAAACGAAGTACGTTTCGAAGAACTTCACTGCGAAGATGCCGAATATTTGATCGTAGCTTTCGGTTCTTGTGCCCGCATTGCCCAAAAAGCAATGGAAATAGCTCGGGAAGAAGGCATCAAAGTTGGTTTGCTCCGTCCTATTACCCTATGGCCGTTCCCGTCGAAAGCTATTGCAGCACGCGCCGCACAGGTAAAAGGTATCCTCACTGTAGAATTGAACGCCGGACAAATGGTAGAAGATGTCCGTCTGGCCGTAGAATGCAAAGTGCCTGTAGAACACTTCGGACGTCTGGGTGGTATTGTTCCCGATCCGGATGAAGTAATCACTGCACTGAAAGAGAAACTAATAAAATAAGACCGTATGAATATCGATCTGATCAGAAACATATTGAACATACTTTTCATGGCACTGGCATTAGCAGCTGTCATCACTTACTTTGTGGCAAGTGACTTCAAAGTATTCATCTATGTCTGTGCAGCAGCTATTTTTCTCAAGCTGATGGAATTCTTTATGCGGTTCATGTTATAAGCAATAGGAGGAGAAACTATGACAAAAGAAGAAATCATAAAACCCGAAAACCTGGTTTATAAGAAACCGACACTGATGAATGACAATCCGATGCATTACTGCCCCGGATGCAGCCACGGTGTGGTTCACAAGTTAATAGCCGAAGTTATTGAAGAAATGGGCATGGAAGATAAGACAATCGGTGTGTCACCGGTAGGATGTGCCGTTTTTGCATACAACTATCTAGACATCGATTGGCAAGAAGCCGCCCACGGACGCGCACCAGCCGTAGCTACCGCCATCAAGCGTTTATGGCCCGGACGTCTGGTATTTACCTACCAGGGAGATGGTGACCTGGCATGTATCGGCACTGCCGAAACCATCCATGCTTTAAATCGTGGCGAAAACATTACTATCATCTTTATCAACAACGCCATTTATGGAATGACCGGTGGGCAAATGGCTCCTACCACGCTGGTTGGCATGAAGACAGCCACCTGCCCCTATGGTCGTGATGTAGCCATTCATGGCTATCCGCTGAAAATGACAGAAATTGCCGCCACTTTGGAAGGCACCGCCTACGTTACCCGCCAGGCCGTACATACGGTTCCTGCCATCCGCAAAGCCAAAAAGGCTATCCGCAAGGCATTCGAAAACTCAATGAATGGCAAAGGATCCAATTTGGTGGAAATTGTATCGACTTGTAATTCCGGTTGGAAAATGACTCCGCAAGCATCCAATGACTGGATGGTGGAACACATGTTCCCCTTCTATCCGCTGGGTGATTTGAAAGATAAAGAATAAAAAGACAGAAACCATGAAACAGGAAATCATTATAGCAGGATTCGGCGGTCAGGGTGTGCTATCCATGGGTAAGATACTTGCCTATTCCGGACTGATGGAAGACAAGGAAGTAACCTGGATGCCGGCATACGGTCCCGAACAACGGGGAGGAACCGCTAACGTAACGGTGATTGTCAGTGATGAACGCATCTCTTCACCCATTCTCAGCCAATATGACACAGCCATCATACTGAACCAACCCTCATTGGAAAAGTTTGAAGGCAAAATCAAACCGGGTGGTATCCTCATTTATGACGGATACGGAATCATCGAGCCTCCGACACGTAAGGACATACAAATCTATCGTATTGACGCAATGGATGCCGCCAACGAAAAAGGAATGGCAAAGACCTTCAATATGATTGTCTTAGGAGGCTTGCTGAAACTGCGTCCCGTAGTATCCATTGAAAGTGTAATAAAAGCTTTACGCAAAACATTACCCGAACGTCACCATCATCTGATACCGATGAATGAAGAAGCCATCCGAATCGGAATGGAGATTATTAAACCTCAGTAAGTTAAAATAACTCTAAACGAATAATAAAAGGAAGAACTTTCCATAGCGGAAAAGCTCTTCCTTTTATTTTTATATTGTATCTTTGCCGCCGTTATGAAAAGAATATTCTCTATTATTTTTTTATTATTCCTGTGCTTCCATACTTCCTTGATGGCACAGCGGACAATGAATACCCTGAACAATCAGTTCGGTTCCTCGGCAAACGGACTGGACAGAAACCAATATGACCGTAACGGAAACCCCATAGACACGACAGCCGTAGTAGATGCCAACACTATCCCCATCGGACTGTACTCATGGAAAGTGGACAGTCGTTTTGGCAATGTCACTTATATCCCCGTAGATACCTTGCAGCACGCTTTCCAGAACTCAAATGACATGGGCGGCTACACCGGACAATACAATTACTTGGGAAATTTGGGTTCCCCCCGCCTCTCACGCATCTTTTTTGACCGTCGGGATCCCAGCCAATACTTTTTCACCGACCCATACGACTTTTGCGTACAACGTCCGGAAGATGTCATATTCACCAATACATTTTCTCCATTCACGAACCTGAGCTATTACAAAGGAGGAGGCAGCCGTGACGGAGAAGAACGCTTCAAATCCTATTTTGCCATCAATGCAAACAAAAGACTGGGGTTTGGATTCTACATAGATTACCTGTATGGCCGGGGGCTTTACCAAGATCAGTCCACAGCCTTCTTCAACGGTGGCCTGTTCTCCAGCTACCGGGGAGACAAATATGACATGCATTTCATATTCAACAACGATAACTTGAAGATGGCAGAAAACGGAGGTATCACGGACGACCGGTATATCACCAACCCGCTGGATATGGCAGAAGGCAAAAAAGAATATTCCGCCAACGAAATCCCAACGCGACTGAGTCAGATATGGAATCACAACACCAGCTACCATGCCTTCCTGACACATCGTTACAACTTAGGGTTCTATAAAGAAAAACAGGACAGTGTGGATACGGACTCCGTAAAAATAACGCAGGTATTTGTTCCTGTCACAAGCTTCATACATACATTACAAGTGGACTTGAACAATCGCAAATACATCTCATACGATGACGCACAGAATCAGAAGTATTTTGAACATAACTATCTGGGGACCGACTCAATAGACAAGACGAAGCGCACATCCATCAAAAATACCATTGGCATTGCTTTACAAGAAGGATTCAACAAATGGGCGAAAGCCGGACTTACCGCCTTTTTAAGTTATGAATACCGAAACTTCGCCTTGACCGACACGACAAACATACCGGGACAGCGCATTATCAACAACTATAAGGAAAGTTCACTCTCCATTGGCGGCGAACTATCCAAAAAACAAGGAAAACTATTACATTACAATATTCTAGGAGAATTGGCCATAGCCGGTGAAGATGCAGGACAATTCAGCGTAGAAGGCAGAGGGGATCTGAATCTCCGTTTATTCGGAGATACGGTGAGACTGGATGTAAATGCATTCATCAAGAACCAGAACCCCGTATTCTATTTCAGGCATTTCCAATCCAAACATTACTGGTGGGACAACAACGATTTATCCAAAATAATGAGAACCCGCCTGGAAGGAAAACTAAGTCTGAACAGATGGGGAACCCAACTGCGTGCCGGAGTGGAAAATATAAAGAACTACACTTATCTGGCCAATGCCAGCATACCGGTAAAAGACAGTGAAGGAAATGTCACCGGTTTCAAGAACAATGCAGCCGTAAGACAGCACTCCGGCAATATACAAATATTCACAGCAATGTTGCAACAAAAATTGAAAGTAGGAATATTTCATCTCGACGGTGAAGTAGCCTATCAAAAATCAAGTGAGCAAGACATTCTGCCCTTACCGGAATTGTCGGCTTACGGCAACTTGTACATGAAATTCGGTCTCGCCAAAAAAGTACTCCAGATAGAAATGGGAGCAGATGTGCGTTATTTCAGTAAATATTACGCGCCAGACTACTCCCCCGTCATCGGACAATTCTATAACCAGAATCCTGATGACAAAATCGAGATAGGAGCTTTTCCGATAGTCAACGTCTATGCCAACCTGCATTTAAAACGTACCCGCTTCTTTATTATGATGTATCACGTCAATGCCGGTTCGGGAAAATCCAATTACTTCCTGGCGCCTCACTACCCAATCAATCCGCGAATGATAAAGTTCGGCCTTTCATGGAATTTCTTTGATTGACGGTCTATATGAGAAAATATCTGAAATACATTCTGATGGGTATCCTTGCAGTAACCCTATCCTCCATCTTCTTCAAAAAGAAAACGGAGGCTGAAACCAGTCTGCCCCGCGATTATGCAGAAATAGCGGCATCGGGAATCCTGCGTGCCGTTACCGAGTACAATTCTATCAGTTTTTATGCCGACGGCGACACCGTTTCCGGTTTCCACTACGAACTGCTCCATGCTTTTGCACACAGCAAAGGACTGAAACCGGAAATCACTCCTGAAATGAGCTTTTCCAAAAGACTGGAAGGCGTACAAAAAGGAACATACGATATATTGGCCAACAGCACGGTAGTTACCACAGAATACAAAGACTCCCTGTTGTTTACCCGCCCCATTATACTGAACAAACAAGTACTGGTACAGCGTAAACCCGAAAAAGAAAACGATAGTCTGTACATTCACAGCCAGTTGGAACTAGCCCGCAAGACCCTTCATCTAGTCAAAAACTCACCTGCCATCCTGCGCATACATAATTTAAGTAACGAAATAGGCGATACCATCTATATCAAAGAAGTGGAGAAATACGGACAAGAACAATTACTGGCCATGGTAGCACATGGTGACATAGACTATGCCGTATGCGACGAGAGCATTGCCAAAGCCTCCATCAATGATTTTCCACAATTGGATATAGAAACAGCCATCAGCTTCTCACAATTCTATTCATGGGGAGTAAGCAAACATTCTCCAATATTGCTTGACAGCCTGAATTCCTGGTTAAATGACTACGTCAAGACTCCTGCATTCAAACTGTTGCGCAAGAAATATTACAATAACTGATTTTTATCCGGCTGAAATTGCAAAATAGTCCTATCTTTGCAATATAAATTGTTATTATTTTAAGCGGAATGACAAAAAAGTTATTACCATGGTTAAATTAGACAAAGTAAAATGGGGCTTCATCGGTTGCGGAGAAGTGACCGAGAAGAAAAGCGGACCAGCCTTTGCCCTGATCGAAGGTTCAGAGGTAGTGGCCGTAATGAGCCGTGACAAAGAAAAAGCTCAATCATACGCCAAAAGACACAACATTCCCCGCTGGTACTCCGATCCGCAGCAGTTAATAGGAGATGAAGATGTCAATGCTATTTATATAGCCACTCCCCCCTCTTCTCATGCCACTTTTGCCATTATGTCCATGAAGGCAGGAAAGCCCGTATACATCGAGAAACCTATGGCGGCCAGCTATGAAGACTGTGCACGCATCAACCGCATATCACAGGAAACAGGAATTCCTTGTTTCGTAGCTTATTACAGACGCTATCTTCCTTATTTCCAAAAAGTACGCCAGATGGTAGAGGACGGAGAAATAGGCAATGTCATCAACATACAGATACGTTTCGCCCAGCCTCCACGCGCTTTGGATTACAACAGTACCAACCTTCCCTGGCGTGTACAACCTGATATTGCCGGCGGCGGTTATTTCTATGATCTGGCTCCTCACCAGCTGGATTTGCTACAAGATATGTTCGGCTGCATTCTCGAAGCCCAAGGATACAAGAGCAACCGTGGCGGGTTATATCCGGCAGAAGATACGATAAGTGCCTGCTTCAAATTTGATTCCGGTCTGCCGGGATCAGGATCATGGTGTTTCGTTGCCCATGAATCGGCCAAGGAAGACCGTATAGAAATCATCGGAGACAAGGGAATGATCTGTTTCTCTGTTTTCACTTACGATCCCATCGCCCTGCATACTGAAAGAGGCCGCGAGGAGTTTCTTCCCGAAAATCCCCCTCATGTACAACTTCCGCTCATAAAAGCCGTAGTAGAACACTTGCAGGGAAAAGCTGTCTGTACCTGCGACGGCATCAGTGCGACACCCACCAACTGGGTAATGGACCGTATACTTGACAAACTCTGATTTCTGCCTATGGACATCCGTCAATTATGCCTGTTTTGTCTGTCTTTCCTTTCCGCCCTCGGTGTATATGCACAAGCGGAACAGAAGGACTCGACAGTACAGGACAACAAGGGTGTTCTCATTACATTGACCGATGGAATAGCGACAACTGTCCGTCATACCGGAAGAAAAATCAGGAAAGTGGGAAAAGAATTCAACGCGGTCGATACCACCTATATCTCGCCTAACCTCTACAATCTGGCTTTCATGCTGGAATCCAGCAGTTGGTACGAATACTATCGGTTAGGCAGTAAAGGAAACAACGGCGAACAAAGTTTGGGATTCTCCCCCAATGCCAGTTTCAAGCTGGGGGTCTATTTCGGATGGCGCTGGATATTTCTAGGATATTCTTTCGATGTAAAAGATATTTTCGGCGGACACAAGAACAAGGCAAAGAAAACCGAAATGGCACTGAATCTTTATAGTTCCAAATTTGGTGTGGATTTATATTACAGAAAGACAGGAAGCGATTTCAAGATACGTTCTTCCAGCGGATTTGATCTGAGCACTCCCATTAAAAACCTGAATTTCAACGGATTGCAAAGTAAAATCAAAGGACTGAACGCCTATTGGATTTTCAATTATAAAAAATTCTCTTATCCGGCAGCCTATAGCCAGTCCACCAACCAGCGTAAAAGCGCGGGTTCCCTGATGGCGGGCTTTTCTTATTCCCAGCACAACATATCTTTTGATTACGAAAAGCTTCCCGGTGAAGTGAGAGCCCAACTGCATGATGCCCTGCTTTTCAAGAAAGTGAAATATTCTGATTACAGCATCAACGTGGGCTATGGCTATAACTGGGTATTTGCAAAAAACTGGGTTTCCAATCTTTCACTCTTACCGGCCATTGCCTATAAAAAATCAAAAATAGACGATACGCCTAACACCGACAATCATTGGATAAAGGATATCAATTTTGACCTGATAACACGTGCTGCCGTGGTCTATAACACCAACAAATATTTTATAGGAGCTTCGTTGGTGATGCATACATACGACTATCGAAAAAAGGACTTCTCCCTCACTAATACTTTCGGAACTGTCCGTATATATGCAGGATTCAACTTTTGGAAAAAGAAAGAGTTCCGTGATAAATAGGAGGAGGATGACAAAAACGGAAAGTGAAAAAAGAGAGATGAAGAATCCAATCACATCCATTTGTTCTCACAAGATCCCTCACCATGACTCAAAATGACAGAATCCATGATTACACAACAGAATCCTGACATACCTTCATTCATTAAAGTCTATCTATTTCATCTATAGACAAGCCTGTAGCTTGAACAATAACAGCAATAGGAATATTCAAAGATTTCAAGTTACGGGCTGTAGCTATTTTTTCTTCTTGGCGACCTACCATGATACCTTCCTCACGTCCTTCTACACGACCTTCCTCTAATCCTTCTAATTTAGCGGTACTCAATACATCATTTTGTATCATCAATGCATCCAGATGCCGATCATAAGCCAGTTTATCAGCCTTATTCATATTATAATAAATAAGTTTCTGTCTCGCCTCCTCCAATCCGGGAGTCGTTGTATCCGGACGGATAGTTCCCGTGATCCTGGCCAAGCTGATGCAGGAATTGCAGCGCCATACCTCTCAGCCCTTTGAGCTGGTCTTTATGGTGATGGACCCCGGCTACAAGCCGGAGAATCGAAAACTCATCGAGGATAACGCCGCCCTGCTGGGGATTCCCATCACGATTTTCGACAGCGACATTTTCGATGTCACCGTCAGCGTGGAGAAGAACCCCTGCTATCTCTGCGCCCGGATGCGCCGGGGCTTCCTGTATGCCAAGGCTCAGGAACTGGGATGCAACAAGATCGCGCTGGGCCACCACTTTTCCGACGTCATCGAGACCACTGTCATGGGCCTGTTCTACGGCGGACAGCTTCAGGCCATGCCCCCCAAGCTCCGCAGCAAGAATTTCCCCGGCATGGAACTGATCCGGCCCCTGTACTGCGTCCACGAGGACGCCATCATCGCATGGAAGAACTACAACCACCTGCAATTTCTCCAGTGCGCCTGCCGGTTCACGGAGGAGCGGGAGGCAGCGGGGGACGGCGTGGGCCGCAGCAAGCGGCAGGAGATCAAAATGCTGCTGCGGGAGCTGAAAAAGACGAATCCCAACATCGAAAAGAGTATTTTTCAGGGGATCAACGGCTTGCAGTTGGACACCTTCCCCGGCTTTAAGCACCGTGGCGTGTTCCACTCCTTCCCGGAGCTGTACAACCACCCGGATTGGTTTGCCGGAGAGACGAAATCGGAAGAAATTTCGGAAGAACTCTAAAATAATCCTTGCAATTTGACAGATTCTATGGTATTCTATCATGGCTTACAAAGGGCGGTCCTCTGTCGTGCGCCGGCTGAAAGTGTGCCAATGCGCATAAAAAGCGGCATGAACGCCTATTAACAGGAGGAAAAAATCCATGGATCTCATCAAGGAACTGAACAAAGAAGCCCTGCAGAAGGAAACCGCCAACGTTCAGGTGGGCGACACTGTTCGCGTACACGTGAAGGTTAAGGAAGGCTCTCGCGAGCGTATCCAGGTGTTTGAGGGCACCGTCATTGCCAAGAAGCATGGCGGCATTGAGGAAACCGTCACCGTCCGCCGTGTTTCTTACGGCATCGGCGTTGAGAAGGTGTTCCCCGTCCATTCTCCTTCCATCGACCACTTTGAGGTCGTCCGCAACGGTAAGGTCCGTCGCGCCAAGCTGTACTATCTGCGTGGCCGCGTGGGCAAGGGCGCCAAGGTCAAGGAGAAGCTGTAATCAGCTTTCAGTTGAGCAGAAAAAGAGAGGCGAAAGCCTCTCTTTTTTTGTTATAAAAATCTGACGCAGACCTTGTGACGCCGGGCTTTTTTTGATATACTATTCCAATAATGCGTAATTGGCCTTATGGCCTGAAAGGAAGAGTTTGATGCAGGAACAGGAAAAGCAGACGGCGAAGGGCCGGGACCTGTATGAATGGGTGCAGTCGCTGGTAGGCTCCGTTTTGGTGGTGGTGGCGATTTTTACCTTTGTGATCCGCATGATGGGAGTGGACGGCCACTCCATGCTCAATACGTTGCAGCACGGGGATCGTCTGCTGGTGGTCAACTCCATGCTGTACCATGACTACAAGTACGGCGACATCGTGATCCTGCGGAAAAACGGCGTGTTTGACGATGACCCCATCGTCAAGCGGGTGATCGCCGTGGAGGGTCAGACGGTGGACATTGACTTTGCCGAGGGCATCGTCTATGTGGACGGTGAGGCACTGGAGGAGGATTACATCCGGGAGCCGACCTACACCGCCGAGGGCACCGAATTTCCCCTGACGGTGCCGGAGGGGTCCATTTTCGTCATGGGCGACAACCGCAACGGCTCCAGCGACAGCCGGGACTACCGGCTGGGTACGGTGGATACCCGGTATGTCATCGGCAAGGCGGCCTTTTTGATTTTCCCCGGTCCGGACTATGAGACGGAGAAGCGGGACTTTAAACGGATCGGAGTGATTTGGTCATGAACATTCAATGGTATCCCGGCCACATGACAAAGACCCGGCGGATGATCGCCGAGCAGATCAAGAATGTGGACGCGGTATGCGAAATCTTAGACGCCCGCATTCCGGTTTCCAGCCGGAACCCGGATGTGGACGAGCTGACGGCGGGCAAGCCCCGCATGGTGGTGCTGAACCGCGTGGATCAGGCGGACCCGGAGGGGACGAAGCGCTGGGCGGAGCATTTCCGGGCCAAAGGCTACGCCGTGCTGGAATCCGACGCCAAAAGCGGCGTGGGCACGGCGAAATTCGCCGGGGCCGTTCGGGAACTGCTGGCGGACAAGCTCCGCGCCTACGCGGAAAAGGGGATGACCGGCCGGGTGGTGCGGGTCATGATCCTGGGCATCCCCAATGTGGGCAAGTCCACCTTCATCAATAAAGTGGCAGGCCGCAAGACCGCCAAGACGGAGGACCGTCCCGGCGTTACCCGCTCCAAGCAGTGGGTGCCCATCGACCGGAATTTAGAATTGCTGGATACACCGGGCATCCTCTGGCCGAAGTTTGACGATCAGAGCGTGGGTATGAATCTGGCCTACACCGGCGCGGTAAAGGACGATATTTTAGACGTGGAGACACTGGGCTGTCACCTGATGGCCTATCTGGGCGAGCACTATCCCGACGCCCTGAAAGCAGCCTATAAGCTGTCCGCTCTGCCGGAACGGGAAGCGGAGGAAAATGACATAGCCTACGGCTACCGCCTGCTGGAAGCGGCAGGGAAGAAGCGGGGCTTTCTGATCTCCGGCGGCGAGGTGGATACGGAGCGCATGGCAAAGATCCTGCTGGACGAGTTCCGCTCCGCCAAGCTGGGACGCTTTACGCTGGAGCTGCCTTGACGAAAGGAGAAACGCCGATGGACTGCCCATTATGCGGAAAAGAAATACGCCGTGGTCAGGCGGCTTACGTTCCCACCGGCGGCCTGTATTTCCTGCCGCCGGGAGAGACGCTGCCCTAGTGATGACACGGCGTGGGATCGAGGACAGAGGCGGCATTGTGCTGGATATGTGCAGCAGTCTGGGCTGGCTCAGGAAACCGGGCGCACTCCCAGCGTATATTTGCGAAAATTGCCGTAAAATGATCGTGGAGTATTGATATGGAACTTTGGGACTATGAGCGTCAGGCGTGGAACAGCGGTGCGGAGACCGTCTGCGGCGTGGACGAGGCCGGTGCCGGGCCGCTGATGGGCCCTGTGTACGCGGCGGCGGTGATTTTGCCCCGTGAGTGCGTCATCGACGGCCTGAACGACTCGAAAAAGCTGACGGAGAAGAAGCGGGAAGCCCTGTACAGCGTCATCACGGAAACGGCTCTGGCCTGGTCGGTAGCCAGTGTCAGCGCTGCGGAGATCGACGCCACGGATATCCTTTCTGCCCGAATGAAGGCCATGCAGATGGCTATCGACGGCCTGTCCCTGAAGCCGGACGTGGCGCTGATCGACGGCAACCGGGATCACGGGAAGCATGCCGCCATCACCACGCCCCACCGCTGTATCGTAGGC
>ERZ779890.2503-NODE-2503-length-17494-cov-8.315213_pt1 | contig 17494 bp, 18 predicted proteins | sample MGYA00511553_ERZ779890 | MGnify/ENA primary metagenome ERZ779890 (study PRJEB29588, sample SAMEA2152064) | human gut metagenome | biome: human gut; feature: human-associated habitat; material: faeces | place: Denmark | collected 2008/2010 ... | reverse complement strand
TAACGGTAAAAATAAAATCCATAACATTATACTTAGGAGGAATGAGATAATGAAAAAGAAATTAATCATTGCCGCAGCCATTGCATTCGCAGTATTTGCAATTCCTTACGGCAGCAGTGCACTGTCTACCGTATCTGTAGCAAGTGAGAATAATACGGTGGCACCGACACCTGCACCTGTTGTAGATGTAGATAAGGTGAAGGTTAGCATTGATAACATTAGCATTACAGATGTGTCCAGCGCAGACGAGGCAGTAGCTATTTTGAAGAATAACATTGGAATCCAAACTTTGAGGGCCGCGTTGTGGCAGAGTTATGATCTTAGAGAGGAATTGTATGGCCGTCTGGAACAGGAATATGCAGATGCAAAAGGAATCCAGATTTCTAAACCTAACTTTACAGACGATTTTAATAAAGAATATTCAGATGAGTGGTGGGTATCCAGTGAAGGAGTAGCTCTTAATGATTGCACTGAGTTACAGGTGGATGCTCCTACAATCAAACCTTCCGTTTCTGGTGTCACATCTATATGTTATTTGGACTTCAGCCTGATTAATGCAGAAGGACGGAAAGTTGGTGCTACAGTGAACGTTCCGGTAGGTATCGGAGTATCTGTTCCTGCGGGAATGGACCCCGCGAAAGTAGTAGTTTATCATTTCGCAGCAGATGGCAGCATAGATGAGATTATTGATCCGGAATGGTATGTAGATGAGACCAGCGGCAGAGATTCTGTATATTTTCTAGTAGATCACTTCTCCACTTTTGCCATCGCAGAAGTTGAGACTACCGGCGCTGAAGGTACTGACAACGCATTTGGAAGATATCGTGACAATGTGGCAAGCGAGATCGCTAATGCCAAGGACGGTGCTACCGTTAAGATCAGCAGAGACAAGAATATCAATGCTCTGCCCAACGATATCATGCAGGCTCTGTACAAGAAGCAGACGGTAGCTCTGGAGCTGGAGTACACCTTCGAAGGCAACGAGTATACGGTAACCATCCCTGCCGGTAAGGCAGAAGACAATGCTATCGAATGGTATGGTCCTCTGTACCTGCAGATGCGTTACGGCAAATAAGTAACCGTAAGGAAATGAAATAACCGGGAAATATAAGGCACTCTTCAGTCAATGAGGGGTGCCTTGTTTTTCAGTCTGAAGGATAATGTAAGCTATGAAGAAACAGGAACAAAATACAAAAGAGACCGTGAGTATGCTGGTTTATGGGTATCTGGTGATTCTTTTTGCCGGTTTACCGCTGTATATGCAGAACAAGCTGGTGATGATAGGAAATGCAAAATATTTGTTTTTCCGGAATACTACGCTGGTGCTGGGGGCTTTTGTGGTGCTGGCTGTACTGTGGCAGAGGATCCGGGGAGAACAGACAACGAAACGGACGTGGAAGAAAACGGATGTGTTTATGCTGTTGTATCTGGTGTCTGCAATCTTTTCTTATGGAATCAGTCCCTGCAGGGAGGATGTCCTTTTAGGTGCTTGAGTTATAATTGGGACAAGTTAGAAGAAACCCAGTAAAATCAAGGGGTTGGAACTAATTTAGTCCTTATTTTTATACCTTTAAATCGGTACAGGATAGGGCAGCGCTGACATATCAATCCGAAATATGACCATTACATAGAGCAGTTCAGATTCATGGGCTGAGTGTGCTTTGTGTACCCAAGAGAGGTGAAAATTGAATAGTAATAATTTTAGGTAGGACTAAATTAGCTTTGCACTGAAAAGTGTATCTGGCTGTTTGTCCTGCCTTTTTTATTGGAAATGAGCAGGAGATGGCAGAAAAGAAGCTGATTTGGTCTGAATGTAAGTCATCTCGCAAAAAGAGAGGTGGCTGTATATGGAAGTATTGTCTTATGAAAGCAAGAGCAGAGTGTGATCGAATATAAATCGTTGGCAGATCTGTCAGAGACAAGGAAAATAGGATAGAAACACAAACCGAAAGGTACGGGTAGCTGTATGAACAAAATTAGTAAGATTTGGAGGAACAGAAAAATGAATAACAAGTTAGAGGTAATAGGAATTGATCACGGCTGGTCAATGATGAAAACCGTAACTCAGGTATTTGTCACAGGGGTAAAGGAGATTACAACTACTCCGGCACTTTTTGGAGATGTTCTTGAGTACGACGGTAAGTATTACAAGATTGGAACAGTAAGGCAGGAAGTGAAAGATACAAAGGTTGAAGATGACAGCTTTTATCTTTTGACACTGGCAGCAGTCGCAAAGGAATTGAAGAAAAGAGGATTGTCAGATGCAAAGGTATTTCTTGCAGTAGGACTTCCACTTACCCGATTTGGAGCAGAGAGAAATAACTTTATTAAATACCTGACCAAGAATAAGCGTGTTGATTTCAGATATGAAAATGAAGCATACCATATTGAGATTGACGATGTGGCGGTATTCCCACAGTGCTATGCGGCAGTGGTTGACAAGATACCGACTATGGCAAAGAAAACGCTGGTTGTTGATATCGGTAGCTGGACAATAGATATTATGCCCGTGATTAACAAGTCACCGGACGAATCAAAGTGTGTTACCGTGCCAAGAGGACTTATTACCTGTATGCGTTCTATCAATGAGCAGTGTGTAAGACAGCTCAACGGGGAAGTTGATGAAACAGAAATCCAGAATATTATGCGATATGGCAGGTCTGATATAGATGATGAATACCTTGCGATTATCAAGGCTGAGATAGAGGACTTTGTTGAAAAGGTATATAACTCAATCCGTGAGTTTAGTTATAACCTTAAAACTACACCGATTGTATTTGTAGGTGGCGGGGCAGTGGTAATGAAGAATTTCAGCAATCACGAAGCAAAGAATATCTCTTATATCCTTGATGTAAAGGCAAATGCCAGAGGATATGAACAGCTTGCCATTATGGGACTGAAAACTGCTAAGAGACTTGCATAGGGGGTAGTCATATGGCACGAAGGCATATTATGGAGAGCACATTCCGACTGAATCTGCTCAATCCTCAACACGCTAAAATCAATGAGGTCATAAAGGGGCTTAATCCAAAGATATATAAGTCAAAGAATCAGTTCCTGATTGAAGCCTGTGAGTTTTATATTGACCACTATGGAGAGGATGATATTCCCTCCAAAGAGGAAAAGAGATATGAACAGTTTGTAACGAGGGACGAGATAGAAAAGATAAAAAAGGAAATTGAGTATTCTGCAATGAGTGAGGCAAGAAAAGAGGTCATTTCTTTACTTGGGGGAGCTTTGGCGGGAGTGAAGAACAGCCAGCCGGTAGTGATTGCAAACCCACAGGAAGATATGGAAGAACAGCCGGAAGAAGATGTTATGAATGATTCAGATGTTGCAGGATTGGCAATGGGATGGATGTTGAAAGGAGATTGATTATTATGAGAAGAATTGCAGGAGCCGTAGGAACCGCTGTTTTACAGATACTCAAGTGGATGCTGAAAATTGTTCTTGGAGCATTAAAGCTGTTCTTGGGACTTGTCAGGTTAGTTCTTCTTCTATTCTGTCTGATAGCAAGAGTATTTCTTTCATTCGTAAGAATGGGAACATTTTGAGGGGAGGTGACAAACTATAAATAGTCAAGTGTTTTTTGAAAAACTGATGTTGTATAAATAAAGTTGACACCTTATTCTCAAGGAATTCATGTATAATAAAAGAGAATAAGGAGGAACTCTCAATGTCACGAACCCAACGTAAATACGACCAGGAATATAAGATCCAGGCTGTCAAACTTGCCAAAGAAATCGGCGGTGCTAAGGCAGCCAAAGAATTAGGTATCCCAGAAGGAACCATCCACACATGGCTGAAAGCAGTTAGAGCAGGCACATTGGATATTGGCGACGGTGCACATACTCCGGAAAGCGCGATGAGTCTTGCTGAGGAGCTTGCCATGCTCCGCAAACGCGTTAAAGATCAGGACAAAGAAATCCGGCGTCTGAAAGAGGAAAATGAATTTCTCGAGGAAGCAAGCGCTTTTTTCGCAGCCAGCCGTCGGAAGTCAGCAAGAACCAAAGAATGATGTTCATTGCCATAAAAACGAAAGACGGCGTGATTAAGGGAAAACTCTCATTCTATTGCCGGATGCTTGGCGTCAGCCGCCAGGGTTTCTACAAATATCTTGCTATTAAAGATCGCCCTTGGAAATATCAGGATCTTGCTGATGCCATGAGAGTGATCCATGCTGAGGATGAATGCAATGATACCTATGGACGTATTCGCATGTACCAAGCACTGCTCCTTAAGAATCCGACGGGAATCAAGATCCCCAGTGAACGAACCGTTTACAGGGTTATGGATGAAATAGGACTTGTCCATCGGCCAAAGCGCAAGCCAAATGGCATTACCAAGGCTGATCGGGAAGCACGTAAGTCAGATGATCTTCTGAAGAGAGAGTTCAAGGCTGATAAGCCACTTGAAAAATGCGTAACTGATATCACAGAAATCAAGGCAAAAGATGGAAAACTGTATGTTTCAGCCATCTTCGACTGCTTTGATTCCAGCGTTCTGGGACTGGCAATGGAAACAAACATGAAGGCAACTCTGTGTGAGCATACACTGGATAATGCCTATCTGGCGCATCCTGATCTGCGAGGTGCCATTGTGCACTCCGACAGAGGAAGACAATATACCAGTGAAACCTACCGTCAGGCGCTTTCTAAATATGGCATTATACAAAGCATGAACAGTGATGGTGGCAGGTGCCACGATAATGCTCGATGTGAAAGCATGTGGGCCAGAATGAAAAGCGAGCTTCTCTATGACCGCTACAATACGGAAAGCCTGACCACGGATGAGCTGAGAGTTCTTATTTGGAGATATTTCATCAGTTACTGGAACAACAGGAGGATCTGCTCTGCCAACGGTGGGCTTCCTCCTATGATTAAGCGTCAGAGATACTACCAATCTCTGGGCCTGGCTGCATAGGAAATGATATCTTTGAGATAAATGTGTCAACCAATATTGACAATATCAGAGATTTACGGGCGTATATCGCAACGCCACGGTTATCTTTTTCAACTTTTCTCTGTTTCTTCATGGGTAGTCACCTCCGCTCATATCATACCGCCATCCCAGTTATTCTATCAAGTTTGTGGCCGTTGCCACGAATCCATTCCAGAAACACATACAAGGTTTCTGCATCGAAATTTCTGATTTCCTGTGCGATAAATTCCACTCGTTTTTGCTGAAAGGCTTCCATAGTTTCTTTGAATTTTTGTCCTCTGTGAATTACTGCGATCAAATAGTTTCCTCCGTTTCTGTCTGTGGTTCCTACCTCGGACCAACTTGGTCCAAAGTCAGATAATGAAAAAGCTGCTACACAGATGCAACAATAACAGACACAAAAGATTCTGTATCTGACTTGATGCTTCCATGTAACAGCTCCGACAGTTCGGACTGACTAAAAATATGTTTGTATAAATATGGGACTTGCCCATCAATAAAATTTTGTATGAAGCAGTATTTAATTTTCATCTGTGACTATCATAGCATGAAATGTCGAAATAAGCAATCTTGTCAAGTTCAGCCAAAGAGCATATCCCAAAGTTGAGAACAGGCAGCTAATAGCAGATTTTCATTTTGCTGTAAGTTGCAGTAAGGATATTTTTGATTTTCTAATCGAAGCATGATGATACCTCTGGACAAATTGTCCAGAAGTCATTTTGACATTTATAAAATTTCAGACATCTCATCAAGAATTTACAATACAAAATCTCTACACCTTACTTTGGTGCAAGTTACACTGTAGCACTTCATCCCAACTTGGGACGAAGTTGATTTTCAGAAAATAGAAGCACTGTCTTGTGTCCAATTTGTTCATAAGCATAAAGCTCAGCCCTTCAACTTCTACACAAATTATGTCGAAGTACTTTTCGTTTTTCTGTTTCCTACATTTTTAACTTTGTGCCAAGTTGGCACGAAGTTTTTCACCCAACTTGGGATGAAGTTGTATCCGAGCATTGCCACTTTCGTTACTTGTGGGCGAGTTGTCCACAAGACTTCCCGACAAATTGTCGGGAAGTGAATTGCCACACATCACATAAATAATCATGGACGACTTCTCCCGTTTTTTCATTTTTTCGTTTATAGAAAATTGAACTTCTATGCAAATTGCGCAGAAGTCAGTAAGTAAAAGTATTCAGAATGAATGCGCAGCCGACACCGTAGGTGGCGTTCAAAAGGGATTGGGGATGCTTCCCCAACAAGCAATTTACGAAGATTGACCCAGAGGGGAAATCAAGAAAATGAGTAAACCTGTACAGGTTTGCACTGCTTGCCAATTTGTAACGCTCATAATATATGGGCAAAATTATTCCCAAGTTGGGAATAAAAAGCCGGTACACCTCCACCCGAATTGGGCGGAAGTTCCGAATTCGACTTCTGCCCAATTTGAGCAGAAGTTAATCCGCACTTGTACCCAAGTTGGGCACAAGTCATATTGTGCGAAGAAAACTGGCAAGCAGGGCAAAGTTATAGCACTTTGCTCATTTTTGCATTTTCTCCTTCGGCTCAATTTGCAAAATAGCTTGTCAGGGAAATCTCCCTGGTACCCTTTGAACATCAATTTCATTGATGGCTGCTCGTTCATCCTGAACGCTGTTCTTATAATTTGCCTTATGAAATAAGCAACAGAAAAGAGTCTATGAAATAACAATTGAATTTATAGCAACATCACTCGCCGTTCAAAGAACGATGAGTGATGTCTTACTTCTAACTACTTAATCGATTTTTCTTTCGATATACTGGCTGAAGGTAAAAATATTCTGTTCTCCAACAAGTTCAACCAAAAACGATTTGAAGGTGGAATCAATAGGAACCGTTACAAAGAAAATCAACCTTTTCTTTGGCCTTGAACAACATACATAAAATAAATTGCGGTTACGCTCAAAGGAAGCTTGTTTTCCACTTGGGATGACAGCTTTTTTTGTTATCATTGGAGCATAGGTTTCAAATTGATACTGGTTCCATCCTTTACTGATAACAAAAATCACATTGTCGTATTCTTCTCCTTTAACTCCGTGCTCTGTAGAATACTGTGCTTCTGGATGTAAGAAGTCTTTCACAGCAATAAACTGTGCGTAATCCAGATTCAAGAACGCTTCTATTGAAGTATTAGAAGCATATATTGTTTCAGGTGTATTCTGGTACAAATGATACCAACCATCTAATTTTGGTGGTATAGGAATCAATTTAGTCCGGTTGATAATTTCAAAAACATCAATGGCTCTTTTCTTGCGTGCCTCATCAAGTTGACGCTGTAGTTCTTTCCACTTATTTTTCTCAGCCTTCTTGGTAATTGGATAACGCTTAATTCCAAGTGTATCAAAAAGCAACTGCATATCGGAGGTGTTAAGCGCATGATAGATCGGTTCAACGGTCTCCATAAAGAACAATAGGAACGGGTCTTCTTTGTCTCTCAATCCGTCATTCAGAATATCCAGGAGTTTCTCGTATCCTTGCTGTGTAGCAAGAACCTTGTGCGTAATCATTAGAACTTTTAATTCTTCATCCGCAGGTGTTTCTTGTTTTATTTTTTCAGTAACTTTGTTTAATCGTGATTTCAATTCCTCTGGAGGTAATTCGTTCTTGAAATTACGGTCTGCACGACGAGGTCCAGTATAATCCTCGCACGTAATAACAAACACTTCTCCTTTAAAGTCATCTATTGCTGATGTTTGCGGTAAATCTGGACGAATTTCATTCAAGAGGTCAACAATTTTCGGCGCAGATCTAAAATTGGATCCTTTCTTGATAACCTTAAGCTTATCATGTTCAATAACTCCACAGGCCTTATTGGATTGATATATGGTTTGCCATGCATCACCGAAAAATCCGAATTGTGGACCCTTTTCCTCTGCAATAAAATATTTTATGAAACGTTCTATGATCGGGCTATAGGAATCTTGGTATTCGTCAATCAAAATCAAAGGATACTTGTCTGAAAACACACGACGGAATTTTGCGTTATCCAAAAGTGTGCAAAATAATTTCAGAACATCGTCATGATATAAATATTGAATACCGTTTTCTTTGTACCTATGCCCCAAGGTATATGTAACTTCGGTAATCTTGAGAAAATCTCCTTCATCTGGCAAAAAGTCGGGGTCATTGGTAACAATATTGATTAGAAAACTCTGATATTGCTTAATTGCATTCCACGCAAAGGAATGTATTGTAGACGGAAGGATGAAAGAATCCTTTGATAACCTTTCTGCAATTACATTTACAGCAGCATTTGTATAAGTAATGCAGATTACATTTTGCTTCTTGCGGCTGTACTCCGCCCACTTATTTGATTGAATCCATTCAATAACTTTATTAAGTGAGTAAGTCTTACCAGAGCCAGCGCCAGCTTCGACACGAAAGCTGTGACCTGCTTGCAACACTTCGATAATCTGTTCATCTACTTTGTCAGCTTCAGCTTTGGCAAGTTCATAATTGCGACCATGAAGGTTTTCAATCATAAATAGTCACCTCCTTACTCAAGTATTTTTTGTTCATTGAGCCACTTCAATCCAGATTTGATATAAGCTGGAATGGTATAATCATCACACTCATAAACAAGATCAAGTGCAAAATCTGTCTTACTCTTTCCAGAAAACTCAATATCATCTTCAGTTATAGTGTCCTCCAATTCATAATGCGCACGATTGACATTCCGGATAGCTTCTTCCAAGGAGTGGCCGCATAGTCCTTGTTCCTTAGTTTGAAATTCAAGGTGACATTTGCCTTTTGTTTTTTCATCGGCTGTCATTAATGTAATCTCAGTAAGGGGAATTTTCCCTTTATCATCCTCGCTAAGACCTTTGCTTTTTCTCCACCACCACTTTATAGTTTCATTTGATGTTGTCTCACCAAGGTAAACCGGAACAGATTTATAATATGTTCTGCCGTTTTTTCCTTCTGTTCCTAATACAGAATCCAAATCAGTAAGAATAAGGCATGGAATTCCTAAGAACTCGATAAAAGGGATAAATTTGTAAGCATATGCTCCACCGATTTCTATCAGCGTATAGTACTGCGCAGGCAATTTATACGCCTGAGAATCAAAATCCCCAGCCTTTGCACACTTTTCAATCATGTCTGGAAGCAGCAGACGTTCTGATGCACCTTCTACAAAAATAGCTTTATCAGCAAAGAATAAATCACATTTGGTTAGAGTTAAATATTTTCTAATGAAATCGATGTTGGTGGGATTTTCCTGAGCAAATGTACTCAGGTTTTTATAAGTTACGCCATCCTTAGTTTTCTGAGTATATCGAATTTTAGAGAAGACCATTGTATTGGCAACATGGGCGGAATGAGAAGTCAAAAAAGTTTGAATCCCGACAGAGGTGATTTTTCCAAGAAAAGCCTCCAAATATTCCGCAAAGGCGTGCTGCATTTGTGGGTGCATATGAGATTCTGGTTCTTCAATGAAAAGCAGGGGAATGCAGGCAGTGCCACACTTTTCCACCTTCTTGGCAAATGCAGCAAGAAGAAACTCCATCTTGATCAGATTTTTATATCCCAATCCGTTGTATTTGCTGGGAAGGCTTTCCTTACTTGCACCTGCTGTGTAAGAAAGTTGTGTTTGATTTTTTATCTGCTCATCAATGCTTAACTGAGTTGTAACACCCAACTGTAGTTCTTCGCTATTTGGATAACCAAAACCGACCGAACTACTTACAAGGGTACTTAGTATCTCATTACTTTGTTGCTGAACACTTTTGTTTGCATTTTCGACAATCGAACGAAGTTCCTTCACCTTTTTTGTAATGCTTGGGTCTAATTCGTCTTCACTCATATCAAAGAAATCCGAAATCAGTGCAGACAGAGAGCTGTTCTGAGTACCATCTTCGCCGAGGAGTCGTTCAGCCGGAATGATATGGAACGGAAAAAGCTCTTTCAGTTCTTTGTGCTTTTTGACTTGCTTTTCTTCTGGATTTTTAGGATTCACCGCATAAACCGTCAATTCAAATAGCTTATAGAAATTCGCAACAATGGCATTGTGGGTGTCATCATCAAGAGTAAAGACTCCATCTTTGTAATAGCTTTCCTCCAATAGTTTCCACAAAGCTTTCTCATCTGCCTTTAATCTGAACTCAACACGGATTAATGCTGTAGTAGTGTCTACATCTACATCAATGATAAAAGGTGACAATGCTCCCAAGTTATCCTCCGGATCATCGAGAGAGTAATCCACAAGAAATTCTATGGATATGGGTTCCAGCTGCTTGGCAAGCTCCTCAAATGTGATCTTCTTTTCCATGAATAGAGCTATCTTGGTATAGAGGTTCTCTCGCTTTTGCAGTGGGTAATCATTGAAGGAAAAGGGGGCTCCGTCCAGCACATTGCCAATACACTCAAAGCATGATGTTTTGGCTGTGTTATTACGTCCAACAATCAATGTTGTTTTAGGCTCAACCTCCAGTTCGGCATCAATAAGCAATCTGTAATTTTTAATTCTGATTTTTGATAATTGCATATTTGCCTCCGTTTTTATCTGTAGTAAGCTGTCAATTGTCTGTAGCTACCGTATCAGTTTTTTCTTTTGAATCAAGATATGACAAATACTGCTTATACTTCCGGAGCATCAGATTTTTGGCGTACTGCTCCATATATTCGTAATCAGGAGCGCCGTCATCGGTAACAGGCAGCATGATTCTGGTATTTGCCATGCGTTCTGCGTTGAATTTGTACAGATAGCCAAACTTGCTTTTCTGTTGCAGAATAACTACTTTCATGAACAACAATACAAATGCGTTGTCTTCATGGTGCTTCAAGTGGAATCTTTTAACATCATCGGAGAAAATACATTCATATGGATGGTAGAAGCCAATAACCATACCGTTTCCGTTGTAATTAACACCGAGTACATTTTTGTCCAGGGATGCATTAGAGTCATTCACGAAGCGTGCAACGCCGTTATTATTATCCAAAGCACCAATAAAAGGGCGATTGCCAGGGGTCGAGTGTGCAGATACTAATCTTTTTCCAGGCAGGATACTAAATATATCAGATATCAAAAAAGAATCCCATTTCTTTTGGGCAATAGATGGAATTTCGCCGCCTTCACCCAGCTCCTTAATTCGCTGAACGAGGTGATTCCGGTATTTTCCAAGTAAAGTCTTCCTCTTTTGAAATATATATTCTGACATATATTCATAGTCTGGAATTCCCGCATCAGAAACAGGAAGCATTGCTTCAAGTCGTTTCATACGACTTAATGTTGCACCATTACCACCCCAGTTGAACTTCGCATCCATTTGTTTTTTAAGAATAGTGACGTAAAAATGTGCACTATCCTCATTAAGCGAGTCACCAGTTACTATTTGAATATTCTGACCTGTAACAAATTTATGTGGCTGATAGAATACGGTTTGAGTGTCAAGACCGACCGTAATGCAGCCAGCCTCATCAGAACCGAATTCATAGTTGTTTTCGCTAACAAATTGAGCTATTCCATTTACAGCTTCGGAGCGTGTAACATATGGAACACGTTTCTCATTTCCGTCTATTAAACGAATGCTATCTATACTGCTATCAGTTGTAGCAATGCGTAAAAAGCCTTTTTTGCCAAATACGTCAAATTTTTCCCACTTCTTCTCATCAAGTCCCTTCACTAACATCACCACCTTCAAAAAGGTATTCTCGATTCTGCATAATCATAGAGAACTCAAATGTTAAATAGTCCCCAATAGATTTCTCAAAATCGGTATCAGTAGGTATTTCGTCATTAAAATAGAAGTAAGAATGTAACCATTCATCTGAAGCTTTTACAGTGGACTCAACACAAAATTTTGATGCAGCCTTTGTGCGTCCAAACCAAACATCCAACAAATGCTGTTTTTTATCTTTAGCAGAATCTCCTTCAACAAGACCAACATGAGCACGCACTTCATAACCATCATTTCTGAAATCAATAAATTTGCAAATCTTATCATCAGGATGTGGCTCATGGGCCGTAAAGACTGCAATAACAGGGTTAGTACCTACGCCATAGAAAGTATCTGTATTGCAGGTAATGACACCCTCCAATGTATGGTGTTTCAGAATATTTTCCTTAAAGGTTTGTTCGTCTTTGGTCTTGCCGGTCATGGACGATTGAGGAACAATTACCGCAGCCCTCGCTCCTTCGGTCAAGGAATCGAGCAAGTGCTCCACGAAAGATAATTCATACTGCGACGGATCAGCTTTGGTTCCTTGGGAATAGGGCGGATTCATCATACCAACAGTTGCGCCTTTGAGCTGCACTTGAGCAGGATTTTGCCTGAGAAAATCTTCACACTTGATGTTACTGTTGCCGTCATCACGAAGAATCATATTGGTGGCAGCAATAGCAAACATATTGCTCTGGAGTTCAAAGCCGTGCAACTGCTTTTTCTTGATGTTCTTTCGCTTGACCTGATCGGTACCGGCCTTTTCAAGCATATGGTGCATTGCAGCAACCAGAAAACCGGCAGTGCCGCAGCAAGGGTCAAGAACAATATCAGAGGGCTGAACATTTAGTAAATCACAGAATAAATCACAGATATGACGTGGGGTTAGTACGATGCCTAATGTCTGGCCGTCACCGCCAGAATAGCTCATAAATTCGCCATAGAATCTTCCAATGAAATCCTCGCTGGAACTGCGATACTTAATGTTGTCAAAGACATTCTTCTTCAAGAACTCGGTGTAGAATTTAAGCGGCGTTTTGCCCAGCTTGGCATCGACTTCATTCAAACGAGCGCTTGTGCGGATGATAGAAAATTCACTCATCAGCTTGTCACGTTTTGCATCAGGCCCAACATTGGATGCTTTGAGGCGACGCTGAATAGCATCGTAAATCAACTGGCCGTCAGTGGTTGTTTCGTCACCGAGCAAATCATCGGGTTTGAAGAACTTGTCATCCAGTGCCAGAAGAATACCGGAGACCACCAAAGGCTTGTCCTGATCCTTCAGGGAGCCATAGGTGCGCAGATATTCGTGCAGTTCCGCCGCATCTTTCAGAATTTCCTCCGTAGTCTTTTCAACATCGGTCTTTTCTGCCAGAACGTAACGAGTATAGTATTCGTCGATATTGACAGCGGTGAAGGAGGTAAAAGATTCAATATCAGGGAGCTGCTTATAGCCATCTCTATCATCCACATACAGTGGAGTGATTCTATGGTGCTTTTCATCGCCAGAAACGCCGATTGCAAAAATCTTATGGAAGCTGCTATTCTGTGCAATGTGCTTGGCGTAAAAATATGCCCCATTAACAGCGTAATCTGCAATATCTTTCTGATCGACAGACAGGATTCCCGTACTGGTCAGCTTCTGGTGCTTGGCAAGATCAGCTTTATCCTCAATGACGATAACAAAGTCTTTTACAACTGCAACATACTCCGGATATCCGGCATTGCCAGTACCTCGCTTTGATGCACTCTGTAAAGCATCGTTAATTTCCTTAACATCACTGCCTTGCGCATCATATTTAATTTTGGAGTCATCGAGTTGACGAGCGACCCACAAATCGGTTTTAACTTCTTTCTTTGCCATTTCATTTTCGCCCTTTCTAAGTATCTGTAAGGACATATTGCCTAATTTCTGAGTATCTAACTGAGTTTCTATATCAAGCTTGTATGTTTTTTCTAAAAGAGAATATAGTTTGAAATGTCATTATTAGAAAACCCTATCCATTTCAAGCTCATGCATTTGATCAATTTATCGAGAAGAATCATCAAACATTTGGTGTTGGAGTCATTTTTGAAATCATAGTAATACGCATATCCATGGGCAATAGTACGCCTAATTTCCTTAATTTGATCACTAATCATCTCTGCAGGAATCTTCGTTAGTGATAGTAATTGAGGGAATTCATTAAACATACATTCCAATTCTTTTTTTAGGGGAAATTTAGGGTTTTGAGCATTCTTGTGATCCAGCTTGTCGAATAAATACTCAAACGCCATAACTTGTTCTACAAATCGCTGCGGTGTATACATGGAGTTAAAATCCCCTAAATGCCCCAGGGGAATGCTTTGTGTTATTTTATTGCCGTAATCTAACGCTATGTTATTTAAGATTTTTGGGATGTATTTCATAACATCAAATTCGTGGAAGAAACCGCCATGCCCACCAACTATATCTTCTGAAATGAGAGGACAGTAGAACCACCCTGCTTTCAATCCTTGCTTATAAAGTGTAATCCGTTTGAAAGGGACTTCTGCATTGGATGTCATAAACATTGCAAGCCTATGTAGAACATTAGTTATATCATAGCACTCTTGTATCTCGTTGGTGTGTAGTGGCAGAATCAATTCGCACTTTCTGTCGAGGTCTTCCAAAAGCCCGAGTCGGTTATCGTGACCTATCCGGAATTCTAATTCATACTTCTGATCGTTCATACCAAACGGAACCTTATATACAACCTTAGGCTCTATAGCCAAATTGATTCCCGCTCGCACCATGTCAATGTATTCATATTCGTATCTAAAAACTTCATCGAGGGATGGTGATTGAAGGCCTATGGAGTCATAATCTTCATCTTTGTCGAACATATTGATAGTATAGCAATGTAAATAGCAGGTACTTCCCATAGAGTTTTCTACTAAAAAAGTTGCTTTCCGTCCACGAATTCCGATATCAAAACATTGTCCATGCAGGATATAGTTTTCTTTAAAATTATATTCTTTACAAAAATCATCCAGCAGCGAGTCATCCGTAAATAATTCCATGCGGTAGTTTTCGATTACGAATGGCATCTTTCCGTCTCTGAAGAAAATGAAGCCTTTGACCATCATATCACCTTTCTATTTCTTTCATTCTATAGGTCAAATTGTTACTTTTTATATTGATGAACCATTACTGACCAAAGCTATTCTTCTTTTCCAATGCCAACCCAATCAATCGATCCGCCTGATCTGCCATGAACAGCGGGATATTCAGCACATCATCGTCCAGTTTCAGATTGTCCAATGAAAAACGGATGCGAAGCTTGACCTTATCAGGGAACAGTTCCTTGAACTTCTTCATACTCTTGCTGGTTGTGTTGGCTTCGGATTTGACCTCCACGGGGAAGATGTCGTTCTCCCGCTGAATGAGGAAATCCACCTCGTAAGGTGGGTTGTTCTGGCTCCAATAACGGGGCATGACTTCAAACTGAGTAATTAAAGTCTGCAACACAAAGTTTTCGGTTAATGCGCCTTTGAATTCAGTAAATAGGCGGTTCCCTTCGCCAAAGGCCGTAGGAGCCAGCTGTGCCAGACGGCGGAGCAGTCCCACATCTACCAAATAAATCTTGAAGGCAGACAAGTCATCGTAAGCTGCAATCGGCAGGCCGGGAGCTGAGCTGCGATAAATTTTATGCACCAAACGGGCATCTACCAGCCATTGCAAGGCATCCTCGTACTCACGGGCTCGTGCGCCTTCCTTGACCACCTTATAGATAAACTTCTTGTTCTCCCTTGCCAGTTGAGAAGGAACAGACTTCCAAATCATTGAGATTTTCGGGAACTCGCTAAGATTAGGATGCTTGGCAAAATCACGCTCATAGGCTCCGATGATTCCGGACAATGCTTCCTGCATGGCAGAAACATCCCGTGCCTCCGTCCACATCAATACCGGCTCCGGCATACCACCGGTAACATAGTACATTTTCAATTTCTCATACAGCGGATTAAAGAACGCATCGGGAATCGGTTCAATGGTGTTTGCCGTTTCCAGATACTTTGCTAAGTTTTCATCACCGTTGGCAAGCAGAAATTCTGTGAAGGTCATCGGGTCAATCTGCATGAAGTTAACCTTGCCTACTGGGAAGGAAGATGGCTTCGCCAGAGCAATCCCCAGCAGAGAACCGGCGCAGGCAACATGGTACTGCGGTGCATTCTCGCAGAAATACTTCATGGAGTTGATAACCTTCGGGCAGTCCTGCACCTCGTCAAAAATGATAAGTGTCTTTTCCGGGACAATCTTCTGACCACTGGCCAACATTAGATTTTGCATGATGCGAGCCACGTCCTTGGTGGTTTCAAAGAACTGTTTATATTCTTCGTTTTCGTCAAAGTTAAAATAGGCAGTATTTTCATAATAACGTCTGCCGAATTCTTTGAGAACCCATGTCTTGCCCACCTGACGCACACCCTTTAAGATTAGCGGTTTGCGGTAGGGTGAATTCTTCCAATCCAGCAACTTTTTTAAGATAAATCGTTCCATAGAATCACTCCTCACATTTTTATTGGAGTTTTATGCTTTATAATCACGCTTTTATTATATGCGAAATCTATGAAAATTACAACAGAAATCACAAAATTATTAAAATTTAATGCTTATCAATCACACTTTTATATGAGATAGTGAAAAGATTTTCTACAATAAAGGCAGACCACAGCCTCAACATTAGTTATATTACATCTTATCATTCCTGTTCCATTCCGAATAGGAATGGATAAGATCAGTATCACTATAATCAGTATTGTTACATTGTGCTTATGACAGTTCTTGAATTGTCATAAATACAATTCAAGAATTATCCCATCAAAGAAATAAGGCTGACCTGTTACAGTCAGCCCTAAGTAAAAACTCTATTTCTATTAGCAGAAAATCAGTTCTGCATTAACCATTTCCTCTGCCTGCGCTTTCAGGCTATTCATGTGCTGTGCCCATGCAAGCTGTTGAGTCGTCATGTCTGGAGCCGGATTTTTCTCCAGAAGTTCAGCCATTATCTGTTCCACTCTACAACGAGCAGTTTCGTCGATTTCCCATAAGTGCGGGAATAAGGTTTCCGTCAGAATCATGTCATCCAAGAGTATTGGATTGTTTTCCGCAAGAAACGCCCTGCGCATCCTGCCATATTTTCCAAGCGGTTTATCACTTGTGTTGCTCAACTGAATATTAGGGATAAGATAATCACCGCAACGAGTATAAGTCAAATTCTGTGCCATAGTCACTCCTCCAATCCGTTTTTCTCTTTCACCTTCATTGTAATGGATGTTCCCACAAAAGTGAAGTTTGTGGATTGGTCTCTTTGAGAGCAACACACATCTGATGATATACCTTTCGTGACGGTCTGCGATTGCCTTCTTCGATTTTATAGTAGTAGCTTGGTACAATCCCTATCCGTTCTGCAAAAGCCTTCTGTGACAGCCCCAGAGCCGTTCTAACGCTCTTTAGCGCTTCGGTATAGGGTACAGAAAGGAAATGGGAGAAATCATCATAGAGTAAGGACGCTTCGATTTCCAAAACATCTGCCAGCTTAATAGCTACATCATAAGGAATAGGATGTTTTCCATTTTCATACATCACAACAGTTGATGGTACAATATCCAGCTTTTCCGCCAACTGTCTTGTTGTCATCTGTTTTCGCTGACGGTAGTACTTGAGATTGTCGCTCGGTAAGTTGGTCTTTGGCTTTTCTTCAAAAGGTATCGTTAAATGGAGTAACAGCTTGCCTTGATGAAATTCACACAACAATGTGTGATTGAAAATACCATTGCAAATACGATGTGATACTTACACATCCATTTTGTGTGAGCTAAATCATAATTCTTAT
>ERZ779890.2496-NODE-2496-length-17520-cov-61.258002_pt1 | contig 17520 bp, 13 predicted proteins | sample MGYA00511553_ERZ779890 | MGnify/ENA primary metagenome ERZ779890 (study PRJEB29588, sample SAMEA2152064) | human gut metagenome | biome: human gut; feature: human-associated habitat; material: faeces | place: Denmark | collected 2008/2010 ... | reverse complement strand
TAGATATATTATAACGGATTGGAATCCATTTGAAAAGGTACCCAAGGGAAGAATCTGAAAATTTCTGCGGGAGGCAGAGGTTTTCGCGCGCTGATCGTGCCAGTTCGGAGGGCATCACTCATGTGCATTGAGAAAATGATTGATGGAATGAGTGATGCATGCTATAATATGGACAATCAAACTACGCTGTGAGGTACTCATGAAAAACAAACAGCCGCCATTTCAAATTACAAACAAAATCATTGATGACGTTGCAGAAATTTCAGAGCTGACCGGCAGACTTTCCGCGCACGATCATCTTTCCAGCAATCCCAATCTGCGCCGCACCAACCGCATCCGCACCATTCACGGCTCCCTTGCCATTGAGCAGAACACCCTGAGTCTGGAACAGGTCACCGCTGTTCTGAACGGCAAACATGTTCTGGCTCCGCCCAAGGACATTGCCGAGGTCAAAAATGCCTATGAGATTTACGAGCGGCTGGACGAGCTTGACCCCTACTCCGTGGACGACCTGCTGACCGCTCACGGTATCATGACTCGCGGGCTTGTAGAGGAGTCCGGCATGTTCCGCACGCGGCCCGTCGGTGTTGTAGATCAGAAGGGACATGTCCTGCATTTTGGCACGCTGCCGCAATATGTGCCTGATTTGGTCGTGGAACTGTTGGATTGGGCAAAGCACAGCGACCTGCACATGCTGATCCGAAGCTGCGTGTTCCACTATGAGCTGGAGTTGATCCATCCCTTTGCAGACGGCAATGGCCGCATTGGACGGCTCTGGCACACGTTGCTGCTCTCTAAATGGAATCCTGTATTTGCATGGCTGCCAGTCGAGTCCATCATCCACGACCATCAGCAGGAATACTACGATGCCATCAATGCCAGCAACGATGCAGGCGAGTCCACCGCGTTCATCGAGTTTATGCTCTCCGTCATCAAAGCATCGCTCATCGACGCCATCCACACGAGTGATGCAATGAGCGACGGAAAGATGGACAAGAAAACTCTGCGTTGGCAGAAGATTGAGCAGTTCTTGCAAACGCATGAGTATATCATGAACGCCGATGTACGGGAGCTGTGTGGGGTGTCGGCAGCAACGGCAAATCGACTACTTGCTGAATTTGTATCTGATGGAAAACTTGTTAAATATCGAGAAAGTGGACATTGGGCGTACAGCTCGAATTGACGGAACACAAGGCTGTCCGTCAAATTAATATTCGAAAGCAATAAGATGCTTGGGGGGATTAAGGAGAAAAATGAAAGCTTTTATACTTTTAAGTGGTGGCATTGATTCTATGGCGTGCGTAAATTTCTATAAAGCTCTTAATTACGAAGTAGAGTGTATCTTTTGCGATTATGGTCAGCCAGCATCGATTTCAGAAAAGCAAGTATAATCCCTATGTCCTCTTTTATCTTTCCATATATCTCCATCCGTCTATATTTCGGCGCAAACACCACATGGTATTGACAACGCCAACTGGTATGTTCTAAACTACTTACATCTACTTCTTTCATGAATTAGTCTCCTTGTTTTTGTAAGTTTTGGTCGGCAAACCTCTTCCTTACTCTAACTCGGAGACTTTTTCTTGTCTACTTTGCCCCTCGCCATAGGCTATTTTTCCCCCCGGCAGAGCCGGGGGTTGTCTTTGATGGCCAATACAAAGGCCGTCCAGCTTTCGCTGGACGGCCTTTGTATTGAAGAAGCCTATTTGCTATCAGGTAAACACTCTATTCTATGTAACCGTCAGCCCTTCAATTGTGTTGTAACGAGGTTATATATTTTGAAATAGCTTCGGGTCAGGAATCAGTGGCGGGGCGGCTCGTCGTCGCTGGCATTCTGCACCGGCGCTGCCGCTCGGCCCAAACGTCGGCGGAGTCTGATCACATCCAGGTTTGTCAGCGCCACCGGATGCCAACGGTTCAGCAGCGCCGCCGTGATCCCGGGTCCCCACCCGTATTCCGTATATCGACGCAAGTCCTCCAGAAACTCCGGTGTCAGCTCTGGAGCATCCTCGGTCTGCATGAAGGGTCACCTTCGTTCGTTTTTTGTTGTTACGGTTTTGCGGTGTTAATAAGCTTTGATGGAGGTTTCAGCTGTCTGGGTCTCCACCAGCTTCCCCGCAGAGTTATACACATAGGCCGTGACCACTACCTGGTACACATGGCCGTGAGTGATGTTGCAGGACGTCGCAAGTGTAATGTCATCATACGTAACAGTATCCTCCCAACGCGCATATTCCACGTTGCTGCGCTTCAGGACCATGACCAAATTAACGGTGTATCCCTTGTACGCACGGGTAGTTCCCCGGCAATAAGCAGCACCATTTTCAAAATACAAATCAGCAGATATTTGTGAAATACCAATGTACTGTTGTAGTACGATCTCATCCTCCGTCGCAGCATAGGCCTGCACCGGAACAGATACCGCCAGGCAAAGCGCGGCCATGACGGCGCACATAAAGGAAACCAGTTTCTTCTTCATGTCTTCTCTCCTGTCTGTCATTTTTCTGCAATAAGGGTCCTGACTGTCCGTCAGGACAAAACGATGCTCTGGGCAATTCTCAGGGCAGTCTCTGTGGAGATGTTATCGCCATAAAGCATGACGATGCAATTGGATTCCGGATACATCCAGGTAAGCTGGATACTTCCTTCTCTCTGGATTACTGTGGCAAGCGTGTTCTGCACGGAAACCTGGTATACCTGGTCAGCTTCCGTATCAACTTTGAAAATACCTGCGTTGGAGAAATTCATTACCTGAATTTTAACACTTTGCTCTAAGCCATCGCTTAGTTCGATATAGAGTTGTGAAGTCATTCTATTGGCCGTCCGACTTTCCACCAACTCATATCCCTCCGGCAGCCAGCCCACTTCGATGCCCTGATACTGAACACCTCCTTCCGTTTGGTTGAATCGGTACTCCGCATGATCGCCGAAGGTCGCCACAGCCCACCGCAGCGCGTCGCTGCGGAAAACGGGTGACACGGCGAACGCAGCCGTCAGGCAGGAAATGACCAGCAGCATAACGACCGCCGCCTTGCTGAGGACCCGCGACGCCGTCCGGGCTGCGGCGCGGGCGTGGCCCCGCCTTACCTGCCGGGAGATCGTCCGCAGACACCGGCGCTTCACCGTCTCGGAGGGGCCGCCCTCCTGCGCTTTCAGCGCCTGGTTTTCCTCCTGGTACTGCTGCCCCTGATGCTGTGCAACACTGTGCATCAGCAGCCGGAACAATGCATCATTATACTGCTCATACAGCATTTCCTGCTTTGTCATGCTGGTACCTCCTCAAATCCCTCTACACCAATAGAACTGTTGAAACGGCAAAATGCAACAGTTTTTCTAAATTTTTCCAAAAATATTTTCTTCCATGGAAGCACTATTGTCAAGATTCGATTTTTTTGCTATAATTTTTCTCGGTTTTTATTGCTTTTCTGAGAAGGGGAGAATACCGAATGATTCCCATCTGCATTCAGACCATAGAGAATGATGATGACCGAGACTTTATGGAGTGGCTGTTTTTGGAATACCACCCACTCATGTACGCAACTATCCGGAAGGTCATACATGACCAATGGACGTGCGAGGATGTGCTGCAGGAGTCTGTCAGAAAATTCATCGACCATATTCCCCAGCTGCGGGAGATGGACGCAGCCTCCCGCACCAACTACATCGTTGTGGCGTGCCGGCATAATGCCATCGAGGAGGAAAAGCGTCAGCGCAGGGCCCCCTTCCCTGTGGGGAATGGGGTGATTGACATTGCCTCCCGGGATGCAGAGAATCCGGAACGGCAGATCCTGCTTTTGGACGATGCCGATGTGCTTTGGCGTGTATGGCCGCAGCTGGATTCGCGGACGCGGCAGCTGCTGGAGGACAAATATGTCCTGAATATGAGCGATGCGGAGATTGCCTCTGCCTTGGGCGTCAAGCCCAGCAGTGTGCGGATGCTGCTGACAAGGGCCAGGAGCAAGGCGCGTAAGGCGATAGAGAAGAAAATGTGAACAAAACTAAGCCTCATATATAAGACAGGTAAGCTGTTATACCCGTCTTATATATGAGGCATTTTTGTGGTAAGAGGGACTCCGTTTTTGGCGGTCAGCCCCGTCATGCGGCTGAAGCTGTCGTAGGTGTAGTTGGCGGAGATCGTGCCCTCCGTCGTCTTGGTCAGCCGGTTGTCCTTGTCATAGGCATACTGCTTGCTGTCCGGACGTGGCCGTTAATAGACGGCCACGTCCGTCAGCTGGGACGATTATTCACTCTGGTCGGGTTCCTGGTCCTCCAGGTCAGGAGGTATTTCCCCGCGCCGCAGGCTTTCAAATTGCATGCGTTCCTCGCCTGTCAGCGGTGGAAAAATCAAAACCTGCGGCCAGCGAAAGGTGGCACGCTCTATATTGATCCGTCCACCGGCTGTTCCTTCTAACATTACGGTGCTGCATACCATCATGAATGCCTCGCCAGGTGTTTCTTCTATAACTTTCGATATTGGGATACAGGCCCACCATCTGAAACCGTTCCCACGGATAGAGGTGACGGAAGATACCCAGCAATATCACGGTAATCCCCTTGGTGGATACAATGTATACCCGGCTGAGCGCAATAATCATGGTAAATACCACCGCATTAAATATCAGTCCAAAAATCCAGAATACAACTACGTCAAGGGCTATTGGAGTAGGTGGTTGAAAATAGGAGATATAGGCGTAGATATAAAACACATCAATGCCCACGCCGGATATAACGAAAAACATCATCTGGTCATGCATCCCAGATGAGGAGATGCGCATGGTGCCTTTTTCTAATTTCTTCATACAGTCATCCTTACCGGGCCCCTTCGGCCCATACCCACATTAGAACTCCCTCCGCTGCTTCTGCTACTTCTGCTTCTGCGGCTCGACGAGTATGTTGTTGCTGCGATATACGCAGAACCGACCGCTTCGCAAGGTGCGCTAAAGGTCATCTTACAAAATGCTTCACCGATAACCTTTTCTGCTGCAGATCCATCAACCTCGGGGACCAAAGCTGTTACAGCCGATGACATGATTGCCACAATGGCAGCCATAACTGCTCGGTTGAGCATTTCCGGCGAGCGGCTTTCAGAGGAAATAACTACATCTCCAAAGGCAAGTATTCCAGAGTAAATTGCCCCAACCAACTGCGCGGTTCGTTTAACTGAGGGCAGCGGCGAAAACAACTGGTAGGAATTTGCAGCAAATGAACTTACAAAGCCCTTGGCAAAGCTCTTCCAAAAATTATTAAACAATGTGCCAAAAGAAAGGTCTTCCCCTAACATCCAATCATTGATTAATCCGAATACACCGCCGACAACTCCGGAGATAAGTGCATCAACAAGGACCTCCTGCCACAAGTCGCCTCCATTATCTTGTCGATTGACTGGGTCATTATCGCAGTAGGCAAAGAGATTCTTATCCCAGTTGGCTTTGTCCGGGGAAGCCCCAAGGACATCAGCGGTATCCGCATTGATAAACCTTCCCCAGGTGGGGTTATAATACCGGCTACTGAGGTAGTACAGGCCCGTCTCGGTGTCGTAGACATACCCACGATAGCGCAGGGGATTCACAGCACCCAGCGTGGCAGACATGGAACCGCTGACGGACATGGGCGCACCCCAGGGATCGTAGGTGTAGGACACCACCTGGGTGCCGCTGGCGTTTACAAGACCGGTGACATCGCCTTGGGCATTTTTCAGGTAGAAATACCTGTTGCCGTTGTACGTCACAGACGCCGGGCCAGTGGAGTCGTAGGTAAAGTGCAACTTGTTGCTGCCCCAGGACAGGTCCGTCAGGGTATCGCCCAGGTAGGCATAATTGTACGTCGTGCCGTTGACCGTCTTGGAAATGCGCTTGCCATCGGCGTTGTAGCCGTAGGTGATGCTGCTGCCACTCTTGCTCATGGACGCCAGCTGGCGGCCATGCTGCCAGGTATACGTCCACGTGCCGTCGGACAGCGGATTGCCTATGGCATCGTAGGTGATGGACTTCCCATTGAACGCCGTCAGCAGGTCCGGCCAATTGGCGTCGCCGTAAGTATAGTTCACCGTTGCGGACAGGTAATAACCATAATCATCCGGGGCTGCCGCAACTATGACTTCTATTGGAGGTTCAACCGGCGGATCGACCGGTATGACAATATCGCCGCCACCGCCACCCGAACTCTGCTTGGGCTTGTAGATTACTTGCTGAAGAAGATTGCCTCCATCGTCATAGGTATAAACGCAGTGCTGCTTGGCCACGGGGTCGTATACATCCACAAGTCTGCCAAATGCATCATAGGCATAGGTGACCGTCTTGCTTCCATCGCTTATGGAGGTAATATTCCCCTTGTTGTCATAGGTGTACGTGTACGCAGCCTTGCCGTTGTTCCAGGTTTTCACCTGGGTGGAGGTAGCCGACGAGCTGGGGTCCACATAGGTGACGGCGGTGTTGACCACGGAGGTGCTGCCGTTTTTGGCGGTCAGGCCCGTCATGCGGCTGAAGCTGTCGTAGGTGTAGTTGGCGGAGATGGCACCCTCCGTCGCCTTGGTCAGCCGGTTGTCCTTGTCATAGGCATAGGTGCTGGTGTAGGTGGTGCCGTTGAGGGTCTGTGTCTGGGAGGACAGGTTGTTCTCGTCATCGTAGCCCCACTGGACGATGTTGCTGTAGCCGTCGCCGGACTCCTCATACCGCATGAGCCGGTCCAGGAAATCGTAGCTGTAGCGGTTGACCCGGCCGGAAATGCCGTCGGTCAGCTGGCCCAAGTTGCTGTTGGCGTCGTAGGCGTAGGACACGGTGCTGCCGGTGTCGCCGTAGGTCACTGCGGTGGTGCGGCCAAAGCTGTCGTAGCTGTAGGACACCGCGTCGCCGTTGCCGTAGACGGACCGGCTCAGCCGCCGGTTCTGGTCATTGGTATAGCTGTGGGAGATCAGGGTGCGGCTTCCGGCCTTCACCGCCGTGGTCAGGTCGAACACCCCGTAGGTGAAGCTGTAATCCGTGCCGGAGGCGGTGGAAATGGCGGACAGCAGATCCTTGCTGTAGGTATAGTCCACCGTGGCAGTGCTCTGCTGGACCTTGGTGGTGCGGTACAGCTGGTCGTGGGTGTAGTTGGTGCGGGTGCTGGCCGTTTCGCCGGGAGCCTGGGTCCAGTTCAGAACGCCTGTCTGGGTGTCGTAGCCATAGGTGGTGGTCTGGCCCAGTGCATCCGTGACGCTGGAGACCTGGTCCCCGTTAGCCGTATATACCGCGCTGGCGGAAATGGTCTGGCTGCCGCTGCCCAGCTTTACGGTCTTGATGTTGCCATAGGTATCATAGGTGAACCGGGAGGTAACGCCCTCCGGACTTACCGCCTTGATCACATTGTGGTAACTATCATAAGTATACGACTGACTGGCCCCACTTGGCAAGGTCATTTTTACCAAATTGTTGTTGGAATCGTAATCATATTTGGTTTTGTTCTTTTGCAGGTCTACCACGCTGATGAGATTGCCGTTGGAGTCGTAGTCATAGCTATGTCCAAACTCCTCTTTGAACAGCTGCACATTGTCGAAATAGACGGTGTTCAGTGTTTGGACATAGGCCGTGTAGATGCCCATTTGGGAGTAGGGCTTGGCTGCCTTGACCACGCCGGAAACAAACTGCCAACTGCTCTGGCTGTCCGTATCCGGATTGAACTTGATAAAGTTGTCGCTTGTGGTGCCATCTGTGTAATAGAATCGCACCATCAGGGCATACATCCGGCGATTGCTGTCGTCCGTATATACGCAGTCGCCCTTGGCCCAGCCGGAAACCGTATATACATCGCCGGCCACACCGCTGAGACCGTGCAGGATCTGGTTGCCATACTTATGCTTGTTGGGGTCGCCGGTGATGCGCATGACCCGCTTGTCCGAGTTCTCCGTGGGAGAGCTGGTATAGGTGATGATCTGGTCCGTACTGGCGCAGCTGGAGTTGGGAGTCCAGGCGGAATTAAAGGAAAAGTCGCTGTTTTCCACCAGGTTATACCGGCTGGGCGAGGCGGTCTGTTCCAGCTGCAAGGCGTCAAAATAGGCGGCCGTACCGGAGGTGTTCTGCAGGAAGGGGAGAACCGAGGCATAGGCGCTTCCGGATGGCAGCGTATACGTCACCTGCAGCCGGGTCCAGGTGTTATTGGCCGGTGCGGCGGTGCTGACAGCCAGGGGCTCCGTGCTGCCGGGCTTCAGCAATCCGATGCGGGCTCCGCTGGCTCCGGCTCTGACATAGGCGGAGAAGGTATATGTCTTCCCGGGCTCAAGGGCCCGCACAGCGCTGCTGACCGGCTTGAGGGTGTTGTTCTGAATGGACAGGGAGGTGCGGCCATAGTAGGCCTGGGCCTGGCTGTAGCTCCAGCTGCCGGTGCCGGTGCCGGATACCGTCCATCCAGTCTTGCTCTCGAGGCTGCCGCTTTCCAGCAGATTGATGACGGTATTCTGCAGCTTGGACGACAGCGTCAGCTGACTGGCCTTGGACAGGTCCGTGCTGTTGGCATATTGGGAGAACTGCGCACGGCCCAGTCCATCCTGCACCGACAGGGTACTGCCGTAGCGGTTGAACTGCATGATCTCCTTGTTGCCGTTGTGATCGGTAAATGTGGTCTGGTTATGTGCATATTCCAGAGACAGTGTTCCGCCTGCGGTGCTGCCATCGTATTCCTTGATGGTCGCGATTCGGTTAGGCTGTCCGTTCGTGGTCGTGTTATAGGTATACGCCAGCTTATAGCCGTCAGCATCCTGCGCACCGGTCAGCAGATGTTCTGCACCATAGGAAAATGTCGCATTTTTCCCGTCTGGATATCCGATGGTCCTCAGATTATCGCCGCTGACCTGGTAGGTCATAGCGGACAACTCTGTTGTGCCGGTGCCTGTAAAGCTGATCTTGGTCAGGTTGCCGCTGCTGTCATAGCTGAATCGGTATTTGCGGCCAACGCCGTCCGAGATGACCGAGATGTGATCCTGCGATGCGTAGTAAATGGAGACACTGCTGGCTGTGGCCTGGTTATTGGAGAGTCCAGCCAGCCGTCCACTGGCATCGAAATAGCGTTTGCTGCCGCTCTTTTCTGTGATACAGATTTTTTTCGTTCCGCTGCCGGTATCCGTCAGTTGACGTGTAGGCTCCAGTTCATCCACATACAGCCCGGCAGATTTTTTCATAAAATAGTGGCGGGTGCCGTCCTCATCCTCCCACCGGTAATAGGTAGTGCCGCCTAAAGTGATCTGCTCAACGCGCTGGTTGTAATTGGTACGCCAGCCGTAGCCAAGACCGTAGGCCTTGTTTCCCTTGTCGTTTGCGTTATAGACAGCGTTGATGCTGACGGGCATCCGGTTGCCGGAAAAGCCCAGCCCTGTGTGGACCCACACCAGGTTTCCGGTGTAGTCATTGACATAGCCGGTACCGGCCCGTCCGGCACTGGAAGAGGTATAGTCCCAGGTGCTTTCCAGTCCGCAGTTGTTGATGTAGGAGATGACCAGCATGGGGCATTGCTGCGTGTTGCTGTAGTCAGAGGAATAGAAGGACGCAGTTTTTGTTGTCGTCCCACCCTCTACGGCTTCCGACATGCGAAGCATGACACCAGTATTTCCGGAGGGCTCATACCATTTTTGGGCAATGTTCGTAATATCCCAGCTATGCCAGGTTTGTCCGGCAACGAATTGATAATCTTCTGAGGTGTGGACATAGTCTGCCCGGTTAGCCCAGGTAATTGTCTCAGAGTCCCACATGCTTTTGACCTGATGCGCCGTCATATAATTGCCCGAGATACTACCGGAGCCGCTATATTTGTAAAGTAAAACCTTTGCGCCTACGACCACATCCGCTGAGGTCAAAGAGGGGATATTCTTAAAACGAATATAAATCCGCTCCCGCCCGCGGTTGGTGGAATATCCTGCATCCAGAGAAATGGCATCATAGGCCGGCGGATTGCGCTGGGTCACGGTCTTATCCCGGATGGTGAACGTGTTGGATACCGGCTGGACCACGGGGTCCATTACCACGGGATACGCAGCGTCTGCCATCCAATCCTGGGGCAGATAGTACCGCAGCTCATAGCCCTTGTCGTTTTCTTCCAAAGTCACTTTGATATCATTGGAGTATGCGTTTTCTGCATCCAGCAGATACGGAGCCGGCATATAGAATACCGGTTCATCTTGGAGACCGGCGTCTTTGGCATAGGCCAGAATACGGTTGTCCTCTTGAAGCTCCAGCCGCAGGCTGTCCGTTTCCAGGCGATAGCGGTAGCCCAGCATTTCCTTCGGGCAGCTGCGCAGAATCAGGGACTCCTTCAACCGATTGGAGTCCAAGTCATAGGTCACATCTGTGTCGTGATAAACATTCTGATACAGGGCCTCACTGCGCTGATTCTTCAGCGCAGCCTCTGGCTGAAGCTGGTCATCGTCTGCCAAAGTGGAAGTGGTACTGCTGATTGCCGCAGTACTTTCGCCTGTGGGAACGCAGATCATATCCTCACCGGGCAGTTCCTCCCCCATGGAGGCGCTGCCGCTTTCCGAGATAGCGCCCCCGTCTTCAAACAACTGACCTGTCAGATAAAAGGATAGACTATATCCATTCCGGCTGACAGTGATCCCTCCGGCGGTGTTCAGTTCGGCGGGTACCGAGACATCCCACATACCGGCGACATTCTGATAAACCGTCTCGCCGTCCCGTGTAGTCGCAGGCAGAAGGCGATTATCGATATCCTCCCACTGGCCATCTTTTTGATAATGAACGGCTGCAGGATAGATAACTACCTGCCGCACGCCGTTGGCCAGCAGAAATTCTTTCTGGTTTTCGCCCCGTCGCTCCAGGACTTCTCCTATTACATCGGGAGGTGTCTCTGCGATGTTTTCCGTTGTCAGCGGCCACAGGTCCCCCAACTCTTCAGCCATGACCTGCACGGGGAGCAGGTATACGGTCAGAAGGAGCGCCAGGAAACAGGACAGTATGCGTTTCCACAGTTTCATTCGTTTTTCTCTCTTTCTCTTTGTATTCACGCGCTAGTTCATGCGTCTACTTACAGAACTGTCCCACTTCCTATTTTGCAACAAAATTCGACACATTTTGCAAAATTTGGAACAATTACCAATATGCCGCATTGAAATTGAACCTTTTGACTAAGGAAATTGTCCGTTTGAAATAACTGATGTGCCGCAGACCAATGCCAGGCGTCAACCTGCCTTCGCCGTTTTTACCGATTCTTATGTTTTGAATGGGAACTGCCGGGTTAACGTTGCAATTTGCGCCGGAATGATGTAAACTCTGCTTATATTATCAAAGCGTCAAGGGAGGACAGACTGCGTGAACTTGGATCTATTTCCCCACAACAAGGCTGCATACCACGCGGCAAGCCGAATGCTGGAGAATGAGGGAAAGGCTGCGATCGTGCATCCCACCGGCACCGGAAAATCCTTTATTGCCTTTCAGCTCTGCGCGGACCATCCGGACAAAACGGTTTGCTGGCTGTCTCCCAGCGCTTATATTTTCAGGACACAGATGGAGAATCTGACTGCTGTCACCGGAGGAGAGCAGCCGGAGAATATTCACTTCTTCACCTATGCAAAGCTCCTGTCCATGGAGCTGGAGGAAATGTCTGAAATTCGTCCGGACTACGTGATCCTGGACGAGTTTCATCGCTGCGAAGCGGAAATGTGGGGACAGGGCGTGGACCGGCTCCTGCATATGTATCCGGATGCGAAGCTGCTGGGCCTGTCTGCCACCAGCGTGCGGTACCTGGACGGCCAGCGAAATATGGCAGATGAGCTGTTTGACGGGAACGTGGCCAACGAGATGACCTTGAGCGAGGCGATCGTCCGCGGCATATTGCCTGCGCCCAAGTATGTGGTGGGAATCTACAGCTATCAGAAGGAGCTTGAAAAGTATCAGCGCCGCATTCAACGGGCCAAGTCAAGGCCTACGCGGGATGCGGCCCAGGTGTATCTGGACACTCTGCGCCGGAAGCTGGAAATGGCGGATGGGCTGGACGTCATGTTCCAGAAGCATATGACGGACCGGTCCGGAAAATATCTGGTGTTCTGCGCCAATAAGGAGCATATGGATGAGCTGCTCTGTCATGTGTCCCAGTGGTTCGGCGGAGTAGACCCGGAGCCCCATGTTTACCGGGCCTATTCGGAGGACCCGGAAACCAGCCAGGCCTTTGCTGCTTTCAAGGCGGACGGCAGTGCGCATTTGAAGCTGCTGTTTTGTATTGACATGCTGAACGAAGGCATCCACACGCCGGATGTTTCCGGGGTCATTCTGTTTCGTCCCACAGTTTCACCCACCGTCTACAAGCAGCAGATAGGCCGGGCCCTGTCCTGCGGCTCAGCCAGAACTCCGCTGATACTGGACGTTGTCAACAATGTGGAGAATCTATACAGTATCGGAACCATCCAGGAGGAGATGCAGGCGGCTATCACCTACTATCGGTATTTGGGCGGCGGCGACATTGTCCAGGAGCGATTTGAGATCATCGACGAGGTACGGGAGTGTCGGCAGTTATTTGCCAGGCTGGAGGATTCTCTGTCCGTTCCGTGGGAGCATATGTTTGTGTGTGCGGCGGCATTTTACCGGGCGTACGGGCATCTGAATGTGCCGAAGCAGTATAAGACACCGGAGGGGTATTCTCTGGGGGCCTGGCTGCAAACCCAGCGCCGTGTGCACAGCGGGTCCGTTCCGGGTACGCTGACAGAGGAACAGGTCTGCCGGCTGGATGGCATCGGGATGGTATGGGACGTCCAGCAGCAGAGATGGGAAAAATACTTCGCTGCACTGAAAGCATACAAGGGTGCTTACGGTGATGTGGATATCAAGAAAGACTATGTGGATCCGCAGGGAATCGCCCTGGGGAATTGGGTATATAACCTGCGGGGTTATCGGGCGTCCGGCTTGCGTTTGTCGTATTTGACGGAAGAACGCATCCGGCAGCTGGATGAACTGGGCTTTATCTGGAGCAAGGTAGACAGCCAGTGGGAAATGAACTTTCAGGCTGCACAGGATTATTATAGAAAGCATGGGGACTTGGAGGTCCCTGCGGCGTATATTTCGCCGGACGGTCTGAAGCTGGGCGTATGGTTACAGTCTGTGCGCTATAACCGGAAAAAGCCAGGAAAGGGCAAGCCCTTGACGGAAAGGCAAATCGCGACGCTTGACGCCATCGGCATGAACTGGACCGGGAAGCTGGACAGGAGCTTCGCCAACGGGATGGTCCACGCACAAGAATACTTCCGTGCAAATGGAGATCTGAATGTCACAAGATCCTGCTGCTCACCGGATGGGTTCCGGTTGGGCGAATGGGTTGCAAACCAGCGCGAACGATATCGGCGGGGAAGCTGCCAGAGCAGCACAAAAAGAAAATGGAGTCAGTGGGAATGGTATGGGAACGACCAGATTCGTGGAATACAAAATACGCTATGCTGGAATCCTACTACAAAACGCACGGCAACATATCCATTCCATCGACTTATGAAGAAAATGGAGTATGGCTGGGACGGTGGCTTTCTGAGCAGCGGCAAATATATCATGGAAAAAGAAAAGGAAAGCATCTTACGGAGGGCCAAATCAATCAGTTAGACTCTCTTGGGATGCTATGGATTCCCAACAATGATAACAAATGGCTTGAGATGTTCCAATCGTTGGTTGACTATGGGAACCAGAATCATAATTTTGATGTTCCTGCTGATTATGAGCAGAATCCCGGGCTCAGACACTGGGTGCAGAAGCAACAAAGCTTATACCGCAAAAACAGTCTTGTTGCATGGAAGGCAGAAAAGCTTTTGCAGTTGGGGCTGCTTCCATAATCTTATTGTTCTGTTATGTGACTTTGCAAGTCCCCTGCTTTCAGAGATGGAAGCGGGGGCTCCAACGAAATGTATTGCAAGCATAAAAAGTAACTGCCAAATTTAATTTTAAGGGTTACAATATTGCGTGTAAGTAAGGTAGTAAGTAGAGGGGCCCAAATTCCCTTCGCTTGCTACCTCACTTTTGCTGCAAGCTGGTACCTTGACATGTTCATATCATTCATCAGATACATTCCCATAGCCTCCGCGAGAAGCGGGAGCGATGCAGCTGATACGCCGTGACGTCCAAGGAAAACGGACCAGCGATTTTTGTCAGCTGCAAGTGCACAGCGGATCTGTGCATCGCCATGACCGGCTATGGGCACAATGATACGCCTGTCTGGCCATAATGTTGAGCGTTGAAGCGGGATTTGGAACGTGATCCGTCGTAACAAGTGGAGGCAGCTCGGAGAGATCCTCGGAGGGGTGTGATTCCCGTGGAGTTGGATTAAGCCGCCAACCGTCTGATGATTTCCTATAGGTCGGGGTATCGGGGACAAAAGGACCGATTCGCAGAATAAAGACCGGCAGCATATGCTGTCGGTCTCTACATAAGTTGATGTGCCGAATGGGGGTGAAATACATATGAACCACATATACCTACGGGGCGAAATATACTACGCAGACCTTGACCCTGTTGTTGGATCGGAGCAGATGGGAACACGACCCGTATTAATCCTTCAAAACAATGTTGGAAATCATTTCGCGAGAACGGTTATTATTGCACCAATTACCAGCCGCGTTCATGCAAAATCCAAGCTGCCTATACACAGTTGCATTGGTATGATCGGTAGAATGAAATATCCTTCCGTGGTCATGCTGGAACAATTGCGGACCTTGGACAAACGCCGCATAGGATACTATATTGGCAAACTTTCCGAAGAAAAAATGCGGGATGTGACCAAGGTGTTGTGTGTCAGTCTTGCCATCCGTCAAAATGATGTAAATTGAAAATAGCGCTGCTGTGGTAGCACTGCACAACATGAACAGGTACATTTGTGCTGGCATGGGGCGAAATAAAATGTCACCAATCCCTGCGCAGGGGAGATTAGAGCAAGTGGAAATGCAGAGCTGTAGAGAAAATATTTTGTCTGTGCGCTTGGCCACTGATGGGTTAAGTTCGGAAGGAATTGTTCATAATGGTAGCGGAGGTGGCGACACATGAACGATAAGAATGAGCAGCAGATCGGCGCGGCAATCTATGTCGTGGAGCGCGTATTCACCGGCACAAAAACCATCCAGGAAGTGGTAACAGAGGAAATTGTTTTCACGGGAAAACAGACCGGAAGTTTTGACCGGCAGGATAGCCGCATGGTATAATGGAGCCGTAAATGAGTGGTTCCGGGAAGGAGGAAACATGAGGAACCACGTTCAATTAGCAGACGCCTACTACCGCCTTTCCGATGAAGAACGGAAGTATGGCGAATCGGCCAGCATTACCAACCAGCGCACTATTGTCCGGGAGTACTGCGAAAGGCATGGCATCATCCTGGTGGAGGAGTTCGTGGACGACGGCTTTTCCGGCGGAAACTTTGAGCGGCCCGGCTTCCAGGCTATGCTGGAACACCTGAGAACCGGCAAGGCCAACATGGTTATCACCAAGGATCTGTCCCGCCTGGGCCGTGATATGACGGAATCCAGTCATTACGCTGAGCGCTATTTTCCGGAACACGGCATCCGCTATCTGGCACCCGGCAGCAACTTTGACTCCCAGGAAGATAATCTGATGGCACCGTTTCAATTTGCCATGAACGATGTCTATCTGCGGGATACGTCCCGCAAGGTCAAGCAGACGCTGAACACCAAGCGCAACAACGGCAAGTATGTGGCCTGCCCGCCCTACGGCTACAGGAAGGCGGAGCGCACCACCGACCAGCTTGTGCCGGACGAGAACACCGCCCCAGTGGTGAAAAAGATTTTCGACCTGGCCGCCTCTGGTCAGTCCTGTCGCAGCATTGCTATCCGGCTCAACGAGGCATGCATTATGCCGCCGCTGAAGTACCGCGTGGAGTGCCGTGACAACTTTACCGAGTGGGGTGCCCAGCGGGCTTCCGATGAGTGGAACTACACCACGGTCAAGCGCATTCTGCGCAACCGCGTCTACCTGGGCCATACCCTGCTGGGTAAGAGCCGCAAGGTCAGCGTGAAGTCCAAGAAAAAGGTCATCGTGCCAGAGGAGGAATGGGTGTTTACCAAGGATACCCACCAGGCGCTGGTGACCCAGGAGCAGTTCGACCTGGCCGCCCATTTCATGGGGGAGAACACCAAGGCCAACGGCGCAAACCCAGCCTTCCGCCACAGCATCTTCGGCGGCATTGCCTACTGCGCCTGCTGCGGCGCGGCCATGTGCTCTGGCGGCTCCGTCTACAACGGCGAACGGGCGAAATATTGGTATTTGGTGTGCAACAACCTGAGTTCCCGAGCACAGACCCGTTGCCTACATGGGGCGCGTATTCGCTATGATGACTTGATGGAAGTTGTTCGCTGTGACCTCAACAAACTGCTGGCCTTTGGCGAGGATGACATTCGCACTATCACGGAGAACGCCGTCGAACAGGCCAACGCTTCTTTGGGCGGCGAAGAACCCGCCGTGCAGATCGAGAATATCGACAAGCAGACCGCCCGTCTCAAGAAGATGATCGAGCGCTCTTACCGCGACAACATCGCCGGGATGCTCAGCGACGACATTCACGAGGAGATGGTCAAGAAGTTCGGTATGGAGATCGACGAGCTGACCGTGCGCCGCAAGAAGCTGGTGGCGGGCGAGACCACGGCCAAGGAGATACGCAGTGCCTATGGGCTGTTCTTCGACCTAGCCAAGAAATACACCAATGTAGAAAAGTTGGACCGGGATATGCTGCACGCTTTCGTTGAGCGTATTGAGATTGGTGAAAAGATCCTGCCGGAGGGTAGGAAAGTCGCTGGGCCGCGCACCCCATACCGGCAGAGCATCCGTATCTTCTACCGCTTTATTGGGGAGGTCTCGGGAGACAGTCTACGCCAAGTGCAGGCGAATAGAGATCGTGAAGAGACTGCCGGTGCTGCGGGAGCTTTTTGAGGTGGATACACATCCACCTCCTTGTAGGCATCCAAGGCAATCTTTGATTCGCTCTTTGCCTTGAAATCCTCCGAAGCGCAGAGATATACTTCATGCGCCTTGCCGTCTACGGTCACGTCTGCATGGATCAGTTGATAGGACAGATGAGGAATCCCCAATATCGTCAGCAGCCGGTCAACGATCAGCTCGTTCACGCATTCATGCCCAATGATGCCGCGTGCTTTATCAAAGTTTGAAAGCTTATAGTAAGTCTTTGTTCCGCCGAGTTCGGAGTACGCTTTCAGAAAAGAATCGCCAATCCCCAAAGAATTGCGGTTGGTAGAGCATGACAAATAGGTCAGATCCTTCTTTTCCTTCATAAGCTGCGTATGCGCATTTTCACCCCCCAAAAAATCACCCCGCTTTACTACTTGTCATACGTCAAGTTTATTTTACGTCACAACTTGTCATATGACAAGTTGCATTGTAAAAACCGCCGCCCCGAACGAAAAATCGGGACGTCGGTTTCGTTATGCAAGGCTTCTCAGATATTCTTCCACATTCTGATACTGAATGCCCTCAACCACTTGGCTTTCCCCGCGGTAGAGGACGAACTTTCCGGTGATCGGGCCGTAGCGGTGCTCGGTCTGGGCGCATT
>ERZ779890.2490-NODE-2490-length-17532-cov-6.171254_pt1 | contig 17532 bp, 18 predicted proteins | sample MGYA00511553_ERZ779890 | MGnify/ENA primary metagenome ERZ779890 (study PRJEB29588, sample SAMEA2152064) | human gut metagenome | biome: human gut; feature: human-associated habitat; material: faeces | place: Denmark | collected 2008/2010 ... | reverse complement strand
TTAATAAATATTATATTGGGAAATTGTTAAAGGAAAACGAAATGGCGTTATTGATTGACAAAAGAAGAACAATTCCTTTATACTAAAATGAAGAGGTGTGATTCGTGAAAAAAGCAGAAGATTCCCAATTAAATTATAATGAAGAAGCCGTGACATGCGTAAAAAATGAGATGCTACCGGATGAATATGTGACGAAGCTGGCATCCTTTTTTAAGTCGGTCAGCGAGGAGAACCGGGTGCGGATGATTTTCGCCTTATCCAGGCGGGAGATGTGTGTGAATGACATCGCAGCAGCGCTTGGAATTTCCCAATCGCTGGTGTCCCATCAGTTAAAGCTGTTAAAGCTCGAAGGACAGGTGAAATCCCGAAGAGAGGGAAAAAATGTATACTATTCTCTGGATGACCAGCATGTAGTAGACATTTTTGAAGAGGCATTAAAGCACATTATGCATCGCATGGAAGAGGGGAATAAGTCCTGATTAGTAATGTGAAGGAGGAGTTAGAGCCGGAGGGCTACATTTTAAAACCGATTGACGGAAAGAAGTTAATAGAACGCATTGAGAATTATTTTCAGAGCGGGGGTAACGTATGATAAAAATGCAGACAGCGCTATTAATACTGACAGTATTTATCGCCTGTCTGTATTTTAGTGCAAAAAGAAAAAATGATATTAATCACAAGCTGTTCAGCAGTATGCTGATTATGGGAATCGTAAACCTGACCTTTGACATCGTGACCGTTTATACTGTGAATCATTTAGAGGAAGTTTCATCGGTTGTCAATCGGGTGTGCCACGATATTTTTGTCTGGTACTGACAGTTATTTATGTGATACGCTACCGCTCGAAACTGAGCCAGAAGAAGCGTATTCTCATTCTGATACCAATGGCGGTAGAGATTGCAGTTTCAGTCTATCAGCTTTTTTATCCGGTCAGTCTGATTAGTGGTTTTGGTATTTTTCTGATTATGTTTTCGATTTATTTGATCCATGAAAGCCCGGATATCCAGATGGCGGAAGAACTGAAAGAGGCAAAGGCAAAAGCCGAGCAGGCAAATCAGGCAAAATCAGATTTTTTAGCAAGTATGTCCAATGAGATACGAACCCCAATCAATGCCATTATCGGTATGGATGAGATGATTCTGCGGGAATATGAAGATGAAACCCTGCATCGGATGCGGAGTATGGGAGATATTCCGTGTAAAGATATGCCGGTGATTATTCTGACTGCAAATGCAGTAACCGGGGCAAGAGAGGAATATTTAGAAGAGGGATTTACGGATTTTTTAGCAAAACCGATTGACAGTACGCATCTTGAAAAAATGCTATGCACCTACCTTCCGAAATAATTATTAGAAGAAGGTATGCCACAGGAGCATCAGGACAGCAGCAAAAAAGAGGAAACCGTATCGAAAGATATTTTAGATGTAGATTGTGGAATGGGGCTGATTGATGGGGTGATGAATGAGAGTTAATTATTGATTATAACATTCAGGTAGCAAATGTTGTATCCTAACCGACCAGTCAGACGCTCACACAAAGGAATATTCCAAGTTTCCTTGTGTAGAACATTCCAATGAACCTCTGAAACCGGAAATCGTGTTCGCCGATGGACTCCACGATTTCCTGAGTTTCATTTCCATTGCACAAAAAGAAACTTTTCATATTCCTTTGTGGGAGCTGTGAATAGGCGGCTATAGAACCGTATTTGCCATCGGAAACTTATTGAGAAAAGCTCTCATTTATTTTGAGTGAAATTTAATAGAAGTAGTTGACAAATGGAAATAATAAGAATATTATAAGGACAAATATATGAATAGATGTTCAAATGAACAGATAATAAAATGATTAACAATAAGAAGAGAGGAGTCGATTTTATGAATAAAGAATTACATGAACATGAACATCATCACGATGATGGCTGTTGCTGTGGACATGATCATGAACATGAACATCATCATCACCACGATGGCGACTGTTGCTGCGGACATGACCACGAGCATGACCATCACGAGCATGACCACCATGAGCATCACCACGTTGCAGAGAATATTCCGGCAGACCACAAGACAAAGGTTTATACCATTGAAAATCTTGGTTGTGCCAACTGTGCCGCAAAGATGGAGAGCCGGATTAACCAGTTAGAGGAGGTATCCGATGCGACCATTACGTTTGCAACAAAACAGCTTCGTGTCAGTGCAAAGAATCCGGATGCCTTATTAAATGAGATACAGGAAATCTGTGCAGGCATTGAGGTCGGAGTACAGGTTGTAGAGAAAAAAGAGCAGCGTCAGAATACCGCACAGAAGCGGGAGAGAAAAGCAGAGCAGAAAAAAGAACTGTATACCATTATCGCAGGAGCCGTATTATTCTTAGGTACGGTGCTGGTAAATGAAGTGATGGGTTACGAGGATTACAGTTTTCCATTCTTTTTGGCATTTGCAGTATCCTACCTGATCTTAGGTGGAGAGGTTCTTTTAAGTGCTGGTAAAAATATTTTAAAAGGCCAGATGTTTGACGAGAATTTTCTGATGAGTATTGCAACACTCGGATCATTTGCAATCCATAAATATCCGGAAGCAGTCGGCGTTATGCTGTTCTTTAGAATCGGAGAATTTTTTGAAGATGTGGCAGTTGAAAAGAGCCGAAGTCAGATCATGGAGGCAGTGGATTTAAGACCGGAAGTAGTCCTTTTAGAAAAAGACGGTCAGATCACTGAAATCCCTGCGGAAGAGGCAAAAGCAGGAGATATCGTACAGGTACGTCCGGGCGACCGTATTCCGTTAGATGGAGTTGTCATTGAAGGCGAGAGCCGTATTGATACTTCCGCAGTTACAGGCGAGCCGGTGCCGGTAGCAGTCCGAGAGGGTTCTGAGGCAGTTTCCGGGTGTGTCAATATTTCGGGACTGTTACGCATCCGCGTAGAAAAACCGTTAGAAGAATCCATGGTCAGCAGGATCTTAAATTCGGTAGAAAATGCAGCAGCAGGCAAACCGAAAATTGACCATTTTATTACAAGATTCGCAAGAGTCTATACACCGATCGTAGTTGCGCTGGCATTGTTTACGGCGATCGCCATTCCGTTGATCACAGGTCAGGAATTTTATCCTTGGATCTACACAGCATTGAGTTTTCTGGTAATGAGCTGCCCATGTGCAGTGGTACTGAGTGTTCCGCTTGCATTTTTCTGCGGGATCGGAGCAGGTTCTAAACGTGGAATCCTTTTTAAAGGCGGAGTTGCAATCGAAGCATTGAAAAATGTAAAAGCAGTTGTTATGGATAAGACAGGAACTATCACCAAAGGAAACTTCGATGTACAGAAGGTACTGACACAGGATGAGTGGTCAGAAGAAGCAGTGTTATCCATGGCGGCAGCCTGTGAAAGTGCATCGACACATCCGATTGCAGTCAGCATTGTAACAGCAGCAAAAAATAAAAATCTTTCGATCGAAAAACCAAGTGAGATTGAAGAAATTTCCGGTAAAGGAATCCGTGCCATCCAGAACGGCAGACAGCTTTTATGTGGAAATGTGAAGCTGATGCAGGCATTTGATGTGGATTTAAGTTCCTATCAAAAAGAAGGAAGCGGTTCTGAAGTACTTTTAGCCGTAGATAAAAATTACGCAGGATGCATCATCGTTTCCGATACTTTAAAAGAAGAAGCACCAAAGGCGATCGCGCGTATCAAGGGACAGAATTTAAAGACAGTTATGTTAACCGGAGATGCATTAGAAAGTGCAGAGAAAATTGCAGCATTAGCAGGTGTGGAAGAAGTTCATGCAAGACTGCTTCCGGAAGATAAACTTTCCGAGCTTCAAAAAATCCGTGAAAAAGACGGAAGCGTGATGTTTGTCGGTGATGGCATCAACGATGCACCGGTACTTGCAGGAGCAGATGTCGGAGCAGCGATGGGAAGTGGAGCAGATGCAGCGATTGAGGCAGCAGACGTTGTATTTATGAATTCGAACATGGATGCAATCCCGCAGGCGATCGCACTTGCAAATAAGACCGGAGCGGTAGCAATGCAAAACGTGATCTTTGCGATTGGAATCAAAGTAATCGTTATGATCTTAGGACTGACAGGAATCTATACCAATATGTGGTTAGCAGTATTCGCCGATACAGGTGTTGCATTCTTATGTATTTTGAATTCGATCCGAATTTTACGTCAGAAATAATTGAATTTATAAAAAGAAAATGCTATACTCCCTATGGGAATGAGGTTCTCCCATGGCAGTGCCAGAATGCAGTAAGCTGATGACTTCTACAAATTGTGTGAGGTCATTGGCTTTTTCTTATGTTATAAAGGATATTTTGATAAAAAAGATCAGATAAGAGGAAGTCCCTGGTGAAGGATAGCGTTCCAGTCGCTTTTTCCGTATAGAAAACGAACAACGATAATCTTTTGTTTTTCATCGTCAATAATATAGAAGGCAAGATAATTGTTTATCGTAACAAAGCGAATCCCCCACGATGATAAAACAGGATCGTCCACGAAAGGGAATTTTTCAGGAAAATTGGTAAGATTGTTTATCGTGTGCTCTGCGTGGTCTAAAAGATTGTCGGCAGCTTTCGGATTTTTTAGGACAAATTCAATGTAATCAGCGGCATTTAAGATATCCCGCTGAGCTGTGTTTGTAATATGGATGATATAGTTCATCGTTTGCGTCGGCTCCTTATTTCAGACATCGCTTCAGAGAGCGGTTTGGTGTTTCCGGTGGTAACATCGTCTAAGCCGTCTTTTAACAGACCATACAGCTCAAAGCGGCTGGTAAGTTCTTCGTAGGCTTCAATACTCATTACGGCAAGGTCACCTTTGCCATTTTTTGTGATGAATACCGGTTCGGAATAATTGTGACAAAAAGTAGATATTTCATTGTAATTGTTTCTGAGTTCGGCACTGGATTTAATGGTTGGCATAATAACACCTCCTTGTTGATAACAAAATTATACACAAATTTTGTTATATGGTCAATGTGAGGTTATTGTCAAAAGAAAAAAGGAGGAAAAAATGTTAGGAAATTGTATCTTTGTAGGAATTGGCGGAATGGCAGGAGCAGTCATTTTAGCAGGAAGCTGGATACGCTAAAACAGGAAACAAAATAAAATTTCTGCATATACTAAAGCCTGGAGGTATTGTATATGCAGAGAAATTGTACACAAATTAAAAAATGGGAAATCGCAGAATTTATATTTATCGCCATCGTGGGAACGCTGCTTCATTTTGTCTATGACTGGAGCGGACAGAATCCGGCGGTGGGCATTATCGCGCCGGTCAGTGAGAGTACATGGGAACATTTAAAGCTGCTCTTTATGCCGGCACTTTTATTTACACTGATCCAGGAGGCAGTGATTGGCAAAGATTATCCGTGTCTATTGACGCAAAAAGCAAAAGCCGTCTTAGCGGGTATGGCGTGGATCGTCGTAGGATTTTATACCTATACCGGCGTTTGGGGGAAAGATGTGGCATGGATAGATATTCTCTTGTTTTACACCGCAGTGGCATTGTATACATGGCTTTCTAAACGCAGTATAGAAAAAGAGAAAAAATACTGCAATGCAGGAGTGGGAACGGCAGTCTTTGTGCTGACATTTATCCTGTTTTTGGTGTTCACGGTACAACCGCCAAAGATCGGACTGTTTCAGGACCCGCAGATGGGAAGTGTGAACGTAAGTAAAATGCTTGTTTAGAAAATATTTAGAAATTCCCCTATCGCAGTTTAGGAATGTGTTATAAAATATAAAAAAATTGTGATAAAATGAGGGAATAAAAATGACGATCAGAAAAAGACTATCGAGAACCAATACAAGGATTTTGCTGTTTGCGCTGTTATCGCTGTTAGTGATCGGTGTATTTATTATAGAGATTTTTGAAAAAACCTATTTAGAGCAGGCGATCAACTATGTAAAATTACAGGATCATTCCGTAGAACTGGTAGATTTTTTGGATGAATATCAATTTTCGGAGGATGAGATCGGAACACTCGGAAAAAAGATCCGGAGCTATGGTCACAACTTTTATATTGCAAAAGACAGGCAAAGAGTCAGTACGGATTTTTCTACAAAACAGCTTCGGGAGATGCAGTATTTAGATTCCTATGTTACCATCAATGAGCCGGCAGATGTATTTGTCTGGCGGACGGCAACGATGATCTTTAAAAGTTATGAGACAGAGACCGGAACCTATCAGGTGGTAGCGCTCCGCAATGATGAGAACACCAGACAGATCAATCCGAACAGGGAGACATATCGGTGGCTGATACCTATCTTTACGGCGATCGGTGTTCTGGCGATCGTGATCATTGTGGGGATCAGCAGATATTTCAGCCGGAAGTTAGAAAACAGGATCATGGAGCCGATCGAAAAGCTGATCGATGCGGCAAACCGTGTTGAGGATGGAAATTTTGAAGAGCATGTGGAATATGAGGGAGAGGAAGAATTTGAAAAACTCTGCCATTCCTTTAATACCATGCAGGACAGTCTGGCGGCGGGCGTGGACCGGGCAGAAGAATATGATAAGGCAAAGACAGAGATGATCGCCGGAATGTCTCACGACCTTCGGACACCGCTGACCTCGATTAAAGGTTATATCAAAGGAGTCAAAGACGGAGTTGCCAATACACCACAGAAGCAGGAGCAGTATTTAGACATTGCCTATCAGAAGGCATGTGCCATGGATGTGCTGCTACGAAAACTTTCGGATTTTTCAAAGTTAGAGACCGGAAATATGCCGATGGAGCCGGTGGCGACCGATTTTGGAGCATTTTTACAGGAGATGCTGGATGATAATGAACAATACCTGAGAGAAAAAGATGTGAATGTCATATTTTTTGTACCGGAGGAAAAAGTGATCACCTGCATCGACCATGAGCAGACCAAACGCGTTCTCCGCAATATCATGGAAAACAGCATGAAATACCGTTGCAGGGAACAGGTGTTGATCCGCATGAACCTGATCCCGAATAAAGAGTCGGTCATTTTAAAGATCACGGATGACGGAGAAGGAGTACCGGAGGAAAAACTGCCGCATTTATTTGAACAGTTCTATCGTGGAGATGAGACAAGAAACAGCAGGATTGACGGAGACGGACTCGGACTGTACATAGCAAAACGCATTATAGAACAGCAGGGCGGAAGTATCAGTGCTTCAAACCATGGCGGGTTCTGTATTACGATCATACTTCCGAGAGTGGGAGAAGAACAGGAGCAGATATGAGAGAAAAAATATTAATAGTAGAAGACGAAGAAGAAATTGCAATGTTAGAGCAGGACTATCTGGAGATCAACGGATTTCAGACAAGGATCGAGAGTGATGGTGAGCAGGCGGTGGAACTGGCACTGACGGGAGAGTTTGATCTGATCTTATTGGATCTCATGCTTCCGGGCAAAAACGGCTATGATATCTGCAGAGAGATCCGCGACAAAGTGGATGTTCCGATTTTAATGGTAACGGCACGCACCGAATCCATAGACAAGGTGCTGGGTCTGGGACTTGGAGCCGATGATTACATATCGAAACCGTTTGATCCGGCAGAACTGGTAGCAAGAGTAAAATCCCACTTAAACCGTTACGAAAGACTGACTAAGAACGGTGAGCCGCAAAACGGCACCGAAGGACGGGAAAAAGATGTTATCAAAATTGATGGGATCGAGATACATACGAGAAGCTGGAAAGTATTTCGGGACGGCGAAGAGATCCGCTTCCCAAACCGTGAGTTTGAACTGTTGAAGTTTCTTGCGATGAATCCGAATATCGTTTTTTCAAAAGAGGAATTGTTTGAAAAAATCTGGGGCTATGATTATGTCGGGGATAGCGTGACCGTGACCGTACATATTAACCGGATCCGTGAAAAAATCGAAGAGGACAGCAAGAATCCAAAGATCATTGAAACGGTCTGGGGTGCGGGATACCGCCTGAATCGGTAGAATTCTTAAGAATAAATCAAGAAAATTTAGGTTTTGTTTAGAAATGTTATAAATTCTGTTTAGGAGTTTTCGTTTGGAAATTTATTTCTCCATGCTACCATAACGTTGTAGGAAATATAGCAGTCGCAGTTATATTTTTCACAATAATAAGGAGGAAAATGAATGCTCAAAAACGAATGGAAGAAGCTATTTCAAAACAAATTTATGATCGTGGTCATGATCGCGATCATCCTGATACCGACAATTTACACGGCAATTTTTGTGGGAGCCATGTGGGACCCGTATGGAAGGGTGGAACATCTTCCGGTTGCAGTTGTAAATAAGGACGTACCGGTAACTTACAAAGACAAAGAACTGAGTGTTGGAGAAGACCTGGTCAAAAATCTGAAAGAAAACAACTCTTTGGATTTTAACTTTGTAGATGCAGATACGGCAGCGGCAGGGCTTGCGAACGGTACCTATTACATGGTGCTGACCATACCAAAGGATTTCTCAAAAAATGCAACGACTCTGACAGAGAAGAATGCAAAAAAGATGATGCTGTACTATGAAACCAATCCGGGACAGAACTACATCGCATCCAAAATGAGTGAGACAGCGGTAAGCAAGATTCAGACAAACATTCGTGAAAAGATCACAACGCAGTATACGGAAACTGTATTTGAACAGTTAGGAACCATCGGAGATGGTTTTGTAGAAGCGGCAGATGGAGCATTACAGATCACAGACGGTACAGACCAGCTGTTAGACGGAAACGGACAGCTTCAGGATGGTATCGAAACCTTAAAGGACGGAACAGTTGCTTTAGAAGATGGAAGCACCAGTCTCCAGACAGGCATCAGTGCGTATACACAGGGTGTTGGAACACTGAAAGCCGGAGCAGATACGTTAAATGGCAAGAGTTCAGATTTGAACGGGGGTGTCACAAGCGTTTCTGAAGGAGTTACCTCTTTAAAGAGCGGAAGCGGAGCAATTTTAGCCGGTATGAATACAATGTCTGATGAGCTTGCAAAGAGCCTTTCCAAAGAAAACATGAAAAACATGGAAGCATTGCGGGGCGGTCTTACAAGCATCAACAAAGGAATTCAGACATTAAATACCGAACTTCAGAAAATGGATGTAGAAGGTCAGTTGAATACGACAGTGAGTGCAGTAACAGGCGGTCTTACTTCCATACAGGGAAGCCTTTTGAATTCCCAGACACATATGGGTGAGCTGCAGACAGCCATTGGAACGTTAAAAATGCAGTTATTGGCATCCGGAAAAACAGAGGATGAAGTAAATGCAATGTTGTTACCGCTGATGCAGTCCGCACAGGCGGTCGGAGGAGATGTCAGCGCGATCGCAACGACAACATCCGGTCTGGCAGATTCCTTAAAGAACAGCAATTTATCGGAAGTTACACAAAAAGTAGATACGTTAAAGAGCAATGTCAGCACACTGGCAGAAAATTCTGATGTGGTATTACCGAACAGTAGTACAACGATTGAAAAGCTGACATCCGGTTTACAGGGAGTGCAGTCCGCATTGGATAAGACCGGAGAAACGGCAGACCAGATGGGACTCATCCAGGCAATGGGTGCAGTGAATACCGGACTCGGACAGTTAGATACCGGGATCAATGGTGAAAAAGGCTTAAAAGCAGGCGTGAAAGCATATACAGATGGTGTATCCCAGCTTGCAGGTGGAGCAGAGCAGTTGACAGCGAACAGTGCAGCGTTGAACGAAGGTGCGGGAAAACTCACGAGCGGAGCAGCGGCATTAAAAGACGGAAGCAACAGACTCTATGATGGAACCGTAAGTATGCAGGAAGGGCTTTCTAAGTTAAAAGACGGAAGTGTTACACTTGCAGATAGTCTGAACGATGCCGGAGATGAAGTAAAAGCGACCAATACGGACGAAGATACCGTTGAAATGTTTGCGGCTCCGGTTGAGACAAAGGGAAGCACCTACTCCCGCATTGACAACAACGGAAGTGCAATGGCAGCTTACATGATGGGTGTAGGTCTCTGGGTGGCATGTATCGCATTCTGCGTTATGTACCCGCTGATGAAGCCGGCAGGCGAAGTCAAAAACGGTATCCGCTGGTGGTTCAGCAAAGCATCCGTATATCTGATCATTGCATCCGTTCAGGCGGTAGTCATGGTACTCATGCTCAAGCTGATCTTAGGATTCCAGCCGGAATACTTAGGAAGAACGATTTTAGTGGCAATGGTTGCCTCCATGGCATTCATGTCCGTAATGTACTTCTTTAACATCTGTTTCGACAAAGTCGGAAGTTACCTGATGCTGATCTTCATGGTATTGCAGTTAGGCGGTTCTGCCGGAACTTATCCGTTGGAATTATCCTCGGATTTCTATCATAAGATCCATGAGCGTATGCCGTTTACCTATAGCGTAAAGGCTTTCCGTTCCACCATTTCCACAGGTCAGGATATCTCCGGGGAAATGGCAGTGTTTATCGGAATGATCGTAGTGTTTAATCTGTTATCCTTAGCAGTGTTTGTTTATAAGACAAAAAAAGGAAAAAATATGATCTCGGCAGAGGTAGCCGTGGAATCATAAAAACAGCATTGACAAGTGTTACACATAGTGCTACACTAACTTACAGTTAAATAAGAATCTTCAGGGCAGGATGAAATTTCCGACCGGCGGTAAAGCCCGCGAACCGAGAGGTATGATTCGGTGTAACTCCGAAGCCGACAGTATAGTCTGGATGAAAGAAGATGCAAAAGCTGCGTAGGCAGTACACTTGTGATGCACAGTAAAGCTCTGAAATGATATTCATTTCAGAGCTTATTATATTTCACAGAAAAGAAATGAATAAAAAAGTGTAGAACCAAACAGTGAGCAACCCCCTGAATGATAGATCAGTTCAGGGGTTTTTTTGATACTTTTTCATACAAAAATTTGTATAAAAAAGATCAAAGAACCCAAAACTTTCACATCCCATACAACTACTATATGATTTGTGCACCCACAAAGTTAGGAGGAAAAACACTATGACCCCGGAAGAATATATGCAAATCGCCATCGAAGAGGCAAAAAAAGGCTCAGGCTTCACCAGCCCCAACCCACTTGTCGGAGCCGTACTCGTGAAAGACGGAAAAATCGTCGGCAAAGACTATCACCACAAATACGGAGAATTTCATGCAGAGAGAAATGCCATTTTAAACTGCAAAGAAGACTTAGCGGGAGCATCCCTCTATGTCACATTAGAGCCGTGCTGCCACTATGGAAAGACGCCTCCCTGCACACAGATCATCATAGAAAAGGGGATCGAAAAAGTATATATCGGTTCCTATGACCCAAATCCCAAAGTTAATGGCGGAGGCATCAAACAGTTGAAGGACGCGGGAATAGAAGTGGTTACGGAAGTCTTAAAGGAAGAGTGTGATGCACTCAATCCGGTATTTTTTCATTACATAGAAAAAAAAGAACCTTACGTCGTTTTAAAATATGCGATGACAGCAGATGGAAAAATTGCCACAAGGACCGGAGCTTCCAAATGGATTACCGGAGAGGCGGCGAGAAAACGTGTGCAGTACAGCCGCAAAATTTACAGCGGGATCATGGTAGGGATCGGAACCGTGTTAGCAGATGACCCAATGCTGACCTGTCGCTTAGAAAATGCAAAAAATCCGGTCAGGATCATATGTGACAGCAGTCTTAGGATTCCATTGGATTCCAATATTGTAAAGACAGCAAAAGAAGTACCGACCATCATAGCCTGTACGGTTGCGAAAGAAGATAAAGGAAACTTAAAAAAGGACTTAACTATCAAAGAAAAGATAGAAAAGCTACAGCAGGCAGGGTGCGAAGTGCTCCCTATCGGAAGAACCAAAACCGGAGTAGATCTGAAAGAACTGATGAAGTTGCTCGGAGAAAAAGGCATCGACAGCATCCTGTTAGAGGGCGGGAGCAGCCTGAACTATTCGGCATTGCAGGCAGGCATTGTATCAAAAGTAGAAACCTATATCGCACCAAAGATATTCGGAGGCGAACTGGCAAAGACACCGGTTGGCGGAATAGGCGTAGAAGAGCCGGGGCAGGCATTTTTCTTGAAAAATCCGAAAATCACACAGATAGAACAAGACATACTGATAGAATGGGAGGTGGGAACTTGTTCACGGGAATCGTAGAAGAAATCGGAAAAATCGCAGGAATTCAAAAGGGAGCAAAGTCAGCGGTGCTGACGATACAGGCAGAAAAAGTATTGGAGGATGTTCATATCGGAGACAGCATCGCCGTCAATGGAGTCTGCCTGACCGTTACATCTTTTGAAAAAAACACTTACACCGCAGATGTGATGAATGAAACCCTGCAACGAAGTTCACTCGGAAGCCTGAGTATTGGCAGCAGTGTGAATTTAGAGCGGGCAATGGCGGCAAACGGGCGGTTTGGAGGACATATCGTGTCGGGCCATATTGACGGAACCGGAACGATCACACAGGTTAAAAGAGATGACAATGCCATTTGGTATACGATCATGGCAGAAGCGTCCCTGATGAAATACATTGTAGAAAAAGGCTCCATAGCGATTGATGGTATCAGCCTGACCGTCGCAAAACGGAGTGACAAAGATTTTTCCATATCCATGATACCACATACGGCAAAAGAGACAATCTTATCGCAGAAGAAAGCGGGGGATGTGGTCAATCTTGAAAACGACATCATTGGAAAATATGTAGAACAGTTACTACAGTATGACAAAAAAGAAGAAAAACAGAGCCGCCTGACAAAAGAATTTTTATTGCAGGCAGGCTTTTAGAAAGGAGCAAAAATTATGTTTCAATTTAACACAGTAGAAGAAGCACTGGAGGACTTAAAGAAAGGAAAGCTGATTCTGGTAACAGATGATGAAGACCGCGAAAATGAGGGCGATTTAATCTGTGCGGCAGAATTTGCAACAACGGAAAACGTCAATTTTATGGCAACACATGCCAAAGGTCTGATCTGTATGCCGATGGGAGAAGAAATTATAAAAAAATTGCAGATACCGCAGATGGTCAGCAACAACACCGATAACCATGAGACGGCGTTTACCGTATCCATTGACCATATCGATACAACCACCGGAATTTCAGCAGCGGAGCGTTCGATCACAGCAATGAAATGTGTGGATGAGGATGCGAAGCCGGAGGACTTCCGCAGACCGGGACATATGTTTCCATTATTGGCAAAACCAAACGGAGTCTTAGAAAGAAACGGCCACACAGAGGCAACGGTGGACTTAATGAAGTTAGCAGGATTAAAGGAGTGCGGACTTTGCTGCGAGATCATGCGTGACGATGGAACGATGATGAGAACGCCGGAATTAAAGGAGATGGCACAAAAATATAATCTGAAATTTATTACCATCCGTGCTTTGCAGGAATACCGGAAAGTTCACGACAAACTGGTAGAGCAGGTGGCAGCAGTTAAAATGCCAACCAAATATGGAAACTTCCGCGCATACGGATACATCAACAAATTAAACGGGGAACATCATGTGGCACTGGTCAAAGGCGATATCGGAGATGGAAAAGATGTGCTGTGTCGTGTGCATTCGGAATGTCTGACCGGAGATGTATTTGGCTCCGAGCGCTGTGACTGCGGAGAGCAGTTTGCAAAAGCCATGGAAGCAATCGAGAGAGAAGGACGGGGAATTTTACTCTATCTTCGTCAGGAAGGACGAGGTATCGGACTGATCAATAAATTAAAAGCCTATGAACTTCAGGAAAAAGGAATGGACACCGTAGAGGCAAATCTGGCGCTCGGTTTTGATGATGATGAGAGAGAATACTACATAGGCGCACAGATCTTACGGGATTTAGGAGCGAAATCCTTAAGACTGTTAACCAACAATCCGTTAAAAATCGAAGGACTGGAAGATTTTGGACTGGAGATCAAGGAGCGGGTACCGATCCAGATTGCATTGACACCATATGACAAATTTTATCTGATCACCAAGAAAAACAAGATGGGACATATCCTGGATTATCAGGAGAAATAGAATGTCACACATTCTAACTATTAAAAAAGTAAGGACAGTACATTAGCAAAAAACATAAAAATAAAAAGGAGATTTCATTATGAACGTATTTGAAGGAAAAGTAGTATCAGAGGGAATGAAAGTAGGAATCGTAGCAGCCAGATTCAACGAATTCATCGTAAGCAAATTGGTGGCAGGCGCACAGGATGCACTCGTCAGACACGATGTAAAAGAAGATGACATCGACCTTGCGTGGGTGCCGGGAGCATTTGAAATCCCGCTGATCGCGTCAAAGATGGCGAAGAGTGGAAAATACGATGCAGTCATTGCGTTAGGAGCAGTTATCCGTGGTTCAACAACACACTACGATTATGTATGCAGCGAAGTATCGAAAGGAATTGCAAACGTGTCCTTAAATTCCGATATCCCGGTCATGTTCGGTGTGATCACAACAGAAAATATCGAGCAGGCAATCGAACGTGCCGGAACAAAAGCAGGAAACAAAGGCTACGACTGTGCATTAGGTGCCATTGAAATGGTAAATCTCATCCGCAATATCGAAAAGTAAAATTATTGTAAAATGGTAAAGAAAGGATATACTTTTTGATTTTCCGTGTTATAATAAACCTGTGAGAGAAGAAGAGAGAAGAGAAAAAAGGAGGTTTATTATGAGCAGGAACCTATTGACGTTAACAATTGGAAAACAGAAAAACATTGCATTGATCGCACATGATGCGAAAAAAGAAGAGCTGATCAGTTGGTGTGATGAGCACAAAGAACTTTTAAGTAAACACTTTTTATGCGGAACAGGGACAACTGCCCGCATGATTACAGATAGAACCGGACTTCCGGTAAAGGGCTACAATAGCGGTCCTCTTGGCGGTGACCAGCAGATTGGTGCAAAGATCGTAGAGGGAAGAATTGATTTTGTAATATTCTTTTCGGACCCACTTACCGCGGCACCGCATGACCCGGATGTAAAAGCATTGCTCCGTGTGGCACAGGTATACGATATCCCGATCGCCAATAACCGGGCAACAGCCGATTTTATGATCACATCCCCGCTGATGGATCAGGAATATGACCATGATGTCATAGATTTCCAGAGGAATATTGCAGAGCGTGCAAAGACGCTTTAGGAAAATAAAAAGTTAATTTTTACTCAAAATTTTTTACAAGTAAAATAGTGTGAATTTGCCGTCTCCCAGACTTTTCAAAGTTTGGGAGACATTTTTTTTAGGTATTTTGTACATTGACTTTGCATCCCCCTATGTTAGCATGTCTACAAAGCATATTTTCTTTTTCTCATGGCATTGCCATTTCACGATTTCTTTTATCATTTCAGAAAATTCATGCTTTTATTCAAGTGAACAAGAGCAGGATTTTTTGAGACATATAAAAGATGCATGAACCAATATTTTCATAAAATTCTGCCGTATAGCAAAGGAGGAGTTTTATGGAAAGAACAAAGAGATATCCGGAATGTTTTCCGGGTAATTTTGAAACCGAGATTTTACCAAAGGGAGCAAAGGAGGAGAGCCGGCCGGTTTACCGGGTGATGAAGAGCGGAACGATCGACAGAGAAGGTTTTATCAGTACCTATGAGGAGATCCAAAGGGGACTGATCCCGCCGAAAAAGAAATTGAGATGGAACAGGCCGGAGATTTATTCGACTTCATGTAACATGGATTATTCCGAGGCACAGTATACACTGGATATGTTTATGAGGCATCATCCGAAAGCAATCATTGCAAAGGGACAGACCGAAGGGAGCTGTGGCCCCAGCCAGTTGACTTCCGAAAGGGAAGAACGAACAGATACGCATGTTGACTGGTGGGTGTATCAGGACAGTGAGCCTCAGAACTTTTTTAGAGAGGTAAAGAAAGATGAGTGAATTATATTTTGAGAATGTTATTGAAAAAGGCAACTTATACTTAGATCATATTTTATATGAGTTTGAAGATGAACCAATCCTCTTTCTCTGCAAAGACAAAGATGGAAACAGATACCTGTGCCATTGTGCAGAGATCCGGGGAGAACGAAGATGGGTACTGATAGAAATCAGTCTGGAATTACTGAAATCCCTGATTGAAGATGAGACGGATATTGCATCTGCATTTCTGAGTCAGGAAAAAGCGATCCAGATCCGGATGGACCTGCAGGGATGTGAAAAGAGTTCTGTGATCGATACCGCGAAGATGGACAGACTGGATCTGCCAAAAGAGGGGACACTTGTCAGATGCGACAAAGAAAAGGCAAGAGAATACCTTCATAAAAGTGAGAAAGAGATGCTTCTCTTCCTGTAATCCTCTTTCTATAAAGGGGATTACAGGAATATCCGAAAGTTTCGGAAGGGGAATCCTTATAGGGATTCCCAACGGCCACTCGCACCACACGGCAATACAAGACCATTAGAAGATACCGGGAGACCGATTTCCTCTGCCATAACTTTTCCATGGAATCTTTTCATTTCCGTACCAAGGAGATACGCAAGCACGGCAGGCTGCAGTCCTGTGGTGTAGGAATTGATCAGGAAGAAAAGCGGATCGTCAGAAAGGAGCTGTGTACAGAGCTTTACCAGAGGATGGATTGCTTCTTCGATCTTCCAGATTTCGCCTTTCGGACCTCTTCCGTAAGATGGCGGGTCCATGATAATGGCATCATAATGATTACCGCGTCGGATCTCGCGTTCTACGAATTTGACGCAGTCATCTACGATCCGGCGGATCGGCGCGTCGGAAAGACCGGAGGATGCCGCGTTTTCCTTTGCCCAGGTGACCATGCCCTTAGAAGCGTCAACATGGGTAACGCTCGCTCCGGCACTTGCAGCCGCGAGGGTAGCACCACCAGTATAGGCAAAGAGATTCAACACCTTCACAGGACGTCCTGCCTCCCTGATGCGTTCACTGCACCAGTCCCAGTTGACCGCCTGCTCGGGGAACAGTCCGGTGTGCTTAAAGCCGGTGGGACTGATTTTAAAGCGCAGCTGTTTGTAGCCGATGGTCCACTGTTCGCGGGACATCGAGCGAATCTCCCATCTGCCGCCGCCGCTGGAGGAACGCAGATAGTGTGCGTTTGCCTTTCTCCAGCTTTCCCCTTTGGGTGTGTTCCAGATGACCTGTGGGTCAGGGCGCACCAGCACCACGTCACCCCAGCGCTCCAGTTTTTCTCCGTCGGAGGTGTCAATCACCTCAAATTCTTTCCAGTCCTTAGCAGTTCTCATCCTGTCCTAACCTTTCGATAATTGTCTGCTCCATCGCTTTTGCGATGTCCATAATCATTTTTTCTTCCGGTCCCTCTACCATGATGCGGACCACCGGCTCAGTTCCCGAAGGGCGCACCAGAATACGTCCGTTGCCCTGCATCTGCTCCTCCAGCTCCTGCTGACGCTTCTGAAGGCTCGGGTCACCCTTGAGGGCTTTGAGCTTTTCACGGTCGCCGCGCACATTCAACAGCACCTGCGGATAGACCCGCATCAGAGAGGCAATCTGCGAAAGTGGTCTGCCGTCCTTTTTCATCGCGTCCAGCAGCTGAACAGCAGTCAGCTGTCCATCTCCGGTGGTCATATATTCCCGCAGGATGATGTGACCCGACTGTTCGCCGCCAATCAGATGACCGTTTTCCAGCATATTTTG
>ERZ779890.2489-NODE-2489-length-17534-cov-4.493735_pt1 | contig 17534 bp, 10 predicted proteins | sample MGYA00511553_ERZ779890 | MGnify/ENA primary metagenome ERZ779890 (study PRJEB29588, sample SAMEA2152064) | human gut metagenome | biome: human gut; feature: human-associated habitat; material: faeces | place: Denmark | collected 2008/2010 ... | reverse complement strand
GATATGAATAAGAACCTGATGGATGTTCTTCACGACTGTGAGCAGAAAGCACTTGTCAGCTTAGATGGACAGGTAGACTTTAAACTTACCGATAAAGTTCGCGATGGAAAGCTCTATGTAGAACAGGGAATCATCGCAGGATGTGCCGGTGGTGGATTTGAAAACTTATGCGCAGCAGCAGATATTATCAAAGGAAAATCTATTGGAGCGGATGAATTTACATTAAGTGTTTATCCTGCAAGTACACCAATCTACATGGAATTAGTAAAGAATGGTGCAGCAGCAGCCCTTATGGAAAGTGGTGCTATCGTAAAAACAGCATTCTGTGGTCCATGTTTTGGTGCGGGAGATACGCCATCTAACAATAGCTTAAGTATCCGTCATTCCACAAGAAACTTCCCAAACAGAGAAGGTTCTAAGTTACAAAATGGTCAGATTGCTTCCGTAGCATTAATGGATGCCCGCTCTATCGCAGCAACCGCGGCCAATAAAGGATACCTTACGCCAGCAACAGACCTTGATGTAGAATATACAGGAAGAAAATATCACTTTGACAGCAGCATTTACGCAAATCGTGTATTTGACAGCAAAGGAGTGGCAAATCCATCTGTAGAGATTAAGTTCGGACCAAATATCAAAGACTGGCCAAAGATGAGCGCACTTCCAGAAAACATGATTCTGAAAGTTGTATCCGAGATCCATGATCCAGTTACAACGACAGATGAATTAATTCCATCAGGAGAAACATCTTCCTACCGTTCGAATCCACTTGGCCTTGCAGAGTTTACTCTTTCAAGAAAAGATCCTGCTTATGTAGGACGTGCCAAAGAAGTAAGAGCAGCACAGGAAGCAGTAGAAGCGAACAGCAATCCAGTAGAAGCATTAGCAGAATTAGCACCAGTAATTGATGCAATTCATGCTAAGTATGCAGATGTTACCAATGAAAATATTGGAATCGGAAGTACAATCTTTGCTGTAAAACCAGGTGACGGTTCCGCCAGAGAACAGGCAGCATCCTGCCAGAAAGTATTAGGTGGCTGGGCAAACATTGCCAACGAATATGCAACCAAGCGTTATCGTTCCAACCTGATTAACTGGGGTATGCTTCCATTCCTGATCCCGTCCGGAGATCTTCCGTTCAAGAACGGTGATTATCTGTTCTTCCCGGGAATCCGCAAGGCGGTTGAGGAAAAAGCAGACGTGATCAAGGGATATACTGTTGAAGGTGATGCTCTGAAGGAGTTCGATGTAACTCTGGGTGAGCTGACAGATGATGAGAGAGAGATCATCCTTAAGGGTTGTCTGATTAATTATAATCGTAAATAGATGCAGGGATTGAACATATGTAGAGCGTGAAGGCGTTGGAGCTGTGTTCATGAATATGCTGCAGAGCGGAATGTAGTAATTTAAGAATTTCCGTGTTGTTTTGCAGACTGGTGACCGTTTTAATCGAGGTTGCCGGTCTGCTTTTTTACTTTTAGAGGTGTGGTTGTGGGAAGTTTTTAGGGTTGTGGATACTTATGACGATGCGGACGCGTGAGGTGTCCTGTGGGGAGCAGAGGCTGTCGTTTCGCCTGGTCATACTAAGCGTCTGAGGCAACCTGTGAAAAGGCCGGCCCATAACTCGCCATGTACGCTGATGCGTACCTGGCTCAGACAGATGGGCCTTACCCTGCGGCTTGTGGCCGCCGGGTACCTCTCCGTGAACCACCTCAGACGCTAAGTATGGACCAAGGCTCACTCCAAAGCACCCGGACTTCTGCTGCAAACCTCACACTGTGCGGTCATGTTGGGAGGGATAGAGTGGTCTGACGGGAGTTGGATGAGCCATCAGCGCTGCGCTGGATGGCTGGGAGGAAAGGCTGAGTTTCCTGTGGTCTGAAGGTGAGGGATGAGCCATCGTCGCTGCGCTGGATGGCTGGGAGGAAGGGCTGAGTTTTTTGTGGAAGCCATCGTCGCTGTGCTGGATGGCTGGGAGAAAGGTTGAGTTTCCTGTGGTGAAGGTGATGGCTGGGGCATCGTCGCTGTGTTGGATGGCTGATTGGTGTGTGAAGGTTTTGTGAAAGGGGTTTGACAGGTGGGGGTTTTTATGGTAGGATACACACTTGCGTAACAAATTTAATAAAAATGTAACAAAATGGCGAATGAGGAGCGTGGCGAAGTGGATTGTGAATGTCTGCCTGAATGGGTGGGTGCTGCTGCGTGGTTTTCTGAGAGGAGTTTTATTGTTTATGTTTTATAAGAAATTTGCTGCTGTTGTTCTGAGTGCTGTTCTTGTGGGTGTGGTTCCTTCTGTTGTTTTTGCGGATGTGGATGGTGTCAGTGCTGTGTCTGATGGAGATGTGGAGGAGCTTTCTATTGAGGATGATTTTTCGGATGGTGCGGATTCTATTTCTGCTTTTGCCAGTGCTCTGGCGGATAAGACGGTTTCTGAGGTTCAGGGGTATCAGGAGGCGAAGGCTGAGGCTGAGGTGATCGCACAGGAGAGGCTTGAGGCTGAAGCGGCTGCTGAGGCTGCGCGTAAGGCGGAAGAGGAGCGTAAGGCTGCTGAGGCTGCGCGTCTGGAGATGCGGCAGGGGATTGTGGATTTTGCGCTGCAGTTTGTGGGGAATCCTTATGTTTATGGTGGTACGAGTCTGACTAACGGGGCGGATTGTTCGGGGTTTGTGATGTCTGTGTTTGCGGAGTTTGGGTATGAGCTTCCTCGTGTTGCTGCAGCTCAGTGTTCGGCTTCTGAGAAGAAGAGTGTTGCGGATATTGAGGCTGGTGATCTGGTTTTTTATGGTGAGGGTTGTATTGATCATGTGGCTCTTTATATTGGTGATGGCAAGATCGTTCACGCCAGTACAGCGGCTACAGGGATCAAGGTTTCTGACTATGATTACCGGGCTCCGGCTGCGGTTGGTTCGTTTGTGGAGTAGGATAAAGATACGGTTGATCTATAGATGTGAAATATAAACTGTCTGCGGAGATTTTTTGGCCGAGTAGGCTGAAAAATAGCTGCAGGCAGTTTTTTTGCTGAAAAATAGTGTATAATTTAACCGAATCAAGTAAGTCTCCTGCGGGTTGCGAAAAGCAATAAGCAGTGGGTGGGACTCGGAAAAAATTCAGAAAGGTTGTGGGGTTATGAATACGAAGGAAATCAGTGGCAGGCGGCAGATGGAGTTTCTGGCCGGGTTTGATTTTGTCAGAGAAGCGGGTACTGCGGGGGAAGTGAAGGCGGCGAAGATGATCCGGGATACTTTGGACAGCTTCGGAGTGAAGAATCGGATGGAGGAGTTTGATTTTTGGGGTTTTCGGATCAAAAGAGCGGTGCTTAAGGTTGTGGAGCCTTATCAGAAGGAGTATGTGGTGACCGGGTATGGAAGATGTGGAAATACTGGGGCAGAAGGTCTGAAAGCGGATTTTTTGTATGTGGAGAATGGAGATGCTGTCAGTCTTTCACGGGCGAAGGGTAAGATCGTTATGGTGAATGGCCGGGTGAGTGGTGATGTGTATCAGAGACTGGTGAGCGCCGGAGCTGTTGGTTTTATCAGTGTGGAGGGTTCTCCGCTGGATGAAGGAGTGGACAGGGTTCCCTGTCAGCGCAGCCTGCCGATGATCTTTCCGGGGGATGCAGCAGAAGAGACAGAAGGATTGTCGGAGTCTGCAGAGGATATTCACGAGATGCAGGAAAAATATAGTGGCAGGATTCCGGGGGCGAATCTTCATTATAGGGATGCAGTGGAGCTGGTGACGGAGGGTGCGTCTGAGGTGTGCTTGGTTGTGGAACAGGATGTGACGGCGTGCAGATCCCGTAATGTAGTGGCGAGGATCGAAGGTACGGATAAGAAAGATGAGATCTTGACGATTACGGCGCATTATGATTCGGTGCCGGAGGGACCGGGGGCCTATGATAATATGGCTGGGGCAGCGATCATCATGGAGCTTTGCAGATATTTTCAGCAGTATAGACCGCGCAGGACTATGGAATTTGTGTGGTTTGGTGCTGAGGAGAAGGGTTTGCTGGGCAGCCGGGATTATATCAGAGTTCATGAGAGTGAGCTTGGAGCGCATCGTTTTAATATGAATGTAGATCTGGCCGGGCAGCTGATCGGAGGAAATGTTCTGGGAGTGACGGGAGAGGCTTCTGTTTGTGATAAGCTTCTTGAGATCGCTGACGGAACAGGGATCGGAGCGTCTGTGAAGAATCAGATCTGGGGAAGTGATTCCAATTCTTTTGCATGGAAGGGAATTCCGGCCATGACTCTGAACCGGGATGGTTTTGGCATGCATACCCGTTATGATACGATTGATCTGCTGTCTGCCTGGTCGCTGGAGAGAAGTGCGATCCTTCTGGGATGTATTGCAGATGAACTGGGGAATGCGGAGGTTTTCCCGTTTGAGAGAAAGATGCCGGAGAAATTTATCGGAGAGCTGGATGAATATATGTGCAGATAGTAAAAATCTGATTTTATCTGCTCATAATTGGATATTTGTTATGGAACTGTGGGGACTTGTCTGTTTCGGGAAGAGTACAGGCAAGTCCTCATAAGTTATTCAATATTTTCAATGTTTATTGACCTTTATAATTCCGCAAGGGAACATGTGGCTTTGAGTCAGGGGGATATTTGCAGCTTTGTAAGGGATTCCAGGAACAGGGGGCAAGCGGAGGTTCGCAATTGAATCAGCGGAATTACTTGATTTGATCAAAATACGATAAAACAATAAAAAATAATACAAAATAATTGACAGTAAGATATTGAACTGTTATACTGAAATCACAGGCTTTCCAGGGATCAATGCGCCGGATATTGTTTTGCGGAGTATTGATTTCTGGAACTTTTATCACAGAAAAATCAGGAATGAGGAGATAGGACCATGTTTACAGAAGAACGACAGAATGCAATAGAGAAATGTCTCCGCGAAAAAGGAAAAGTCAGGGTCAAAGAATTAAGCGAGATGTTTCAGGTTACGGAGGACTGTATCCGCAAGGATCTCAAGATCCTTGAAAATGCAGGCAGATTAAAGAGGACTTACGGCGGAGCGATCCTGTCACAGGAGTATCCTCTGGAGAGAAACGTAGTAGACAGGCGTATGTACAATCTTGATAAGAAGAAAGTGATCGCTGCGAAAGCCTTCAAGCTGATCAAAAATAACGAAACGATCTTTCTGGATGTTTCCACTACAAATATAGAGCTGGCAAGGCTTATCGCTTCGTCGGGTATGCATGTTGTGGTTGTCAGCAATATGATCGATATCCTGCAGATCCTTGCTGCGAATCCGTCCATCACGGCCATAGGCACAGGGGGAACTATGTACCGTTCGGTGAACGGATTTATGGGAGCTGCGGCCATTGAGGTGATCAAGCAGTACAGCTTTGACCGGGCATTTTTGGGAAGCTGTGGCGTGGATATGACAGATTTTGCAGTTACTACATCCGGAGTGGAGGATGGATTGACCAAGAAGGCGGCAGTGCAGAGCAGCAGACATAAATATGTGGTTATGGAGAGAGAGAAGTTTTATTTTAACGAATCTTATAAATATACACATTTTGATGATATCAGTGGGATCATTACCGATGAATTTCCGGATGATACCATTGTGAACATACTGAGGAATGCCGGAGTGAAATTACTCTGAGCAGACGGTAACAAAGGGGGATTTTTACATGAAAGACTATATTCTGGAAACCTGTGTGGATTCTGTGGAATCTGCCATGGCAGCATCCGAGGGTGGCGCGGACAGACTGGAGCTTTGCAGCAATCTGATCATCGGGGGAACAACTCCTAGCCCGTGGCTTTTTGAGGAAATAAGGAAGCGTTCGGATATCCGGATCCATGCGCTGATCCGTCCGCGTTTTGGAGATTTCTGTTATACAGAGGCAGAATTTTCCATGATAAGGAATGCAGTAAAGGATTTCCGCAAAATGGGAGCGGAGGGTGTCGTAATAGGTATCCTGAAACCGGATGGTACCTTGAATATGGAACAGATGCAAGAACTGATGGATGCGGCGGGAGATATGTCTGTTACGCTGCACAGGGCTTTTGATGTGTGCGCAGACCCGATCGAGGCTATGGAACAGGCAATTTCGCTGGGAATCGATACCATCCTTACCTCCGGACAAAAGAATACCTGCCTTCAGGGTGCGGAGCTTCTGAAGGAGCTGGAAACCAGGAGCCGGGGGCGTATCACCATCCAGGCGGGAAGTGGTGTCGGTGCGGAAGTGATCCGCCAGCTTTATCCCCTTACTGGGATCAAGGCTTATCATATGAGCGGCAAGGTTGTAACGGATAGTGCGATGCAGTTTCGCAAGGAAGGTGTCAATATGGGACTTCCGACATTCAGTGAATATGAGATATGGCGTACAGATATTGAAAATGTTCGTGCTGCAAAGAAAGTTCTGGAGGAATTATAATGGCTGAGGGGAAGATTTTTCTGAAAGAAAACCGTGATCGGATCGAAAAAAAATATCGGGAGCAGGTGATGGGGTTACCGCAGGCTTTTGCGGATATTGATAAAAAGCTTGCAGAATGCACAGACGAAGTGGCTCTGGCGTGCAAATATTTATATGCGTTCATGCCGTACAGTGATATCGGAAATTACGCGTTTGAAGTATTCCTGGATTATGCGGAGAATGGCGTATATTTATGGAAGGAAAACTCCGGGGTGGCAGAGCTGCCGGAGGAAATCTTTTTGAATTATGTGCTGTTTCATAGAGTAAATGAGGAGGAGATCGCACCCTGCCGTACATTTTTCCGCAGGGAGATCGGAGAGAGAACTGAGGGAATGAGCTTCCGGGAAGCTGCCCTGGAGGTGAACTACTGGTGTGCACAGGAGGCTACCTATCATTGTACAGATGATCGTACCCTGTCTGCACTTGCCGTATACCGCAGAGGAAACGGAAGATGCGGAGAGGAATCTGTATTTACCGTTAATGCACTGAGAAGTGTTGGTGTACCTGCCCGTCAGGTATATGCACCAAAGTGGTCTCATTGTGATGACAATCATGCGTGGGTGGAAATCTGGTGCGATGGAAGCTGGTATTTTCTGGGAGCCTGTGAGCCGGAGGAGATCCTGAATAAGGGATGGTTTACCAACGCTTCCTCAAGGGCCATGATGGTCCATTCAAGAGTTTTTGATACCATGATCCCGGAGGGAGAAGTGATCGGCAAAGATGGTATGGTGACTATGCTCAACGAGCTGAAACGATATGCACTGACAAAAGAGATCACTGTGTCCGTAAAGGATTCACATGGAAAACCGGCAGAAGGTGCAGAAGTTTCTTTTGAGGTGCTGAATTATTCGGAATATGCCCCGATCGCAGAACTGAAAACCGACAGTCTGGGAAAAGTCAGCCTGACAACAGGGCTTGGAAGTATCCATATTTCTGCAAGGATGTATGCAGATGGAGAATGGCTGCATGCAGAAAACAGCATGGATACAAAAACAGAGGATTGTTGTGAGATCTGTCTGATGCCCGTAGGAAAGGAAAAGGGTATTTTTTATGAGGAGTGGACGGAGATCGATATGATCGCACCTCATGATGCACCTGTAAATAAAGATATGCCAACATCGGAGCAGAAGGAAAGAGGCAGCAGACGTCTGGCAGAGGCAAACGCTTACAGGGAACAGAAGGTAAGAAACCTGAGCAATCTGGAGTGTCGGAAATTCCTGGAAAAAGAAACTGGAGATTCTTCAATGAGAAAAAAACTCCTTGAAGTCCTCACAGAGAAAGACAGAACAGACTGTATCAGCCAGGTTCTGGAGGAGCACCTGAAATCTGCATTACCGTATGAAAAAAACATGGATGCAGATATTTTTGTACCATATGTACTGAACCCGAGAGTTGACGATGAAGTTTTGCAGAAATACAGAAAAACGATTCTTGAGCAACTGTCGGAAGAAGAAAAAAATATGCTGCAAAAGGAACCGGCGAAGATCTGGAAGTGGATTGAGGATAAGATCGTTTCCAGCCCGGAGAAAGAACGCAGCAGTGTGATCACCACGCCGTCCGGATGTCTGAAAACGGGAACAGGAAGTCTTCTGTCAAAGAAGATCCTTTTTGTGGCAATGGCGAGAACGCTGGGAATTCCGGCACGCCTGAACCCTCATGACCGTTCCATGGAGTATATGAAAAACGGAAAATTCATCCCGGTATCTGCGGAAACGGAGAAAAAGGCATCGATCCTTCTGAAGGCAAGTGCGGATACACAGTGGAAATATTTCCAGAACTGGAGCATCGCAAAACTGGAAGCCGGAAAATATATCACACGGAAGCTGGAAGCCGAAAATTTCAGAGATCAGGTGATGAAGCTGCCGCTGGAAGCGGGAAATTACAGGATCCTTACCTCAAACAGATTGCCAAATGGAAATATATTTGCAGCGGAGTATTATTTTGAGGTTCAGATCGGAGAAATGAAGAGGGTGGAGCTGGCATTTCGGAATGCAAACCTGGAAGATATGCTGGAGAATATCTCCATACCGGAATTTACTCTCAGAAAAGAAGATGGAAGCACCGTGAAGGCGTCAGAACTGACGGCAGATGGGAAGCATATCCTGGCGTTTCTGGAAGAGGAGAAAGAACCGACGGAGCATATCTTAAATGAGATGATGGAGCAGGAAGAAGCTTTTTCCCGATATGCGAATAGGATCATTTTTGTAGTAAAAAGCAAAAAAGCGCTGGAGACCCCTACCCTTTCAAGAGCACTGGGCAAGCTTGGAGATGTTCAGATCTTATATGATGATTTTTCAGAGATCATCAATACACTGGGAAGAAGAATGTACGTAGATCCGGATAAGCTTCCGCTGATCATTGTGACAAACAAAAGCCTGAATGGGATCTATGCAACCAGCGGATACAATGTGGGAACCGGAGATATGCTGCTGAGACTGCTGTGACAGATATAACGGATATATATAGAAGGAACACAGGCCGTATCATCGACTGTGTCGGTGACGGTCTGTGCCCTTTGTAAAAGCTGTGAAATTATTGCAGTGGTTCAGATGCTCAGAATATGCGGGCAGATCGGAATGAAAATGCCTGTTGTGCTTCCCGAAATTGCCGTAATAAAAGTTGCTTTGCATTACTTAGCATCAGAAAAGAGATCACGCACGGAATCCCGGTAGATACATTCTGGCTTCAGGCGTATCGTCCTTGGAAAATCACTGTAGTCTCCGTTCATTCTGCGAAGCAGCAGATCACAGGCCTGCTCTGCCAGACCGGTCAGCGGCTGACGGACAGCGGTCAGCTGAGGAGAAAGCAGCATGGACAGTTCAAAATCATCAAAGGAGACAACAGACAGGTCTTCCGGGATCCGGATGCCAAGGCTGTAGATCGCTTCATAAATACCGAGGCATAGTGTATAGTTCGCAGAAAATACGGCAGTCGGACGTTCCGGAAGATTCCATAATTTCTGCATTGCCTGATATCCAAAGTCGTTTGTGTAATTTTCAGCGATGATATAATCGGGGTTAACAGGAATATCGTAGTCTTCCAGTGCCCGGAGATAGCCTTTTTTTCGTTCACATGCAGTATAGGATGCAGGGGAACCGGTGACAAGGGCGATCTTCTGATGCCCCATTTTTATCAGATGCTCCACGATCTCGTAGGCTCCGGAGGTACAGCTGGTCTGTACACAGTCTGTACGGTGGAAATGGCTGTGTTCTTCCAGCTCCACAACAGGGATTTTGGCGTGTTCCACAGCAGAACAGATGTCCTGGTTCAGACTGAAAGAGGTAATGATAAGGCCGTCGATCCCGGAGCGGAGCATGTGAGGGACGAATTTATTGACATGATCCTTATATTTGTCGCCGCTCATAAATGTGAGAGAATAACCGTGAGCGCGCATGGTGTTTTCTATTTTGCTCAGAAGAAAAGCATTATGCGGAGTATTGGGAGGACCGGATACCAGACCGATACGGTAAGTCTTGGAGGAACGAAGTCCCCGGGCCGTGTTTCGTGGAACGTAATTCAGTTTCCGGATCGCTTCGTCGATCTGCTTTTTGTTTTGCGGCCGTACAGTTCCGCCGTTGATATATTTTGAAATGGTGGCCAATGCCAGACCGGTTTCTCTGGCAATGTCCTTGATGGTTGCACTCATAAATCAATCCTTTCCGGATGCTGTACTGTTGTGTTCGGACAGGTCTTTTACGGAGCGCCGCGGGTGGAATACAACATCCAGCATGTCTATTTTGGGAAAATCCGTATAGTCTCCATGGATCCTTTTTAAAAGTAATTCCACAGCATGTTTCCCCATGCTTGTCAGATCCTGTGAGACGCAGGTCATAGTCGCGCTCATGGTCTTGAAAAGCGGATCATCATCAAAGCACACAAAGGAAATATCCTGAGGAACGGAAATTCGTGCCTGGCTGGCAGCGCTTAAACCGCCCATTGCGGAGAGATAGCAGTCAAAAAAAACAGCAGTAGGGGGATCGGAAGAATCAATAAGCTTCTGGAAATGCAGGTTGCTCTGGGTGATCGTTTCTGCAGTGGAACCAAAAGAAACAGGGGGAAAAGAATCCTGCTGTTTCAGAAGGTCAATGCCATTTTTCTGATATACATCCACAAAGCCCTGGATCCGCTGCTCGATGGTGTAGGAGTCCAGATACTGTTCCATGATCCAGACCTTTGTGTGGCCTTTTTCCAAAAGGTGCTCTGCCAGCAGTGCACCGCCTCTGTAATTATCAGAAATAACACAGTCTACAGGAAAATGTCTCATGGAAGCAGGAATCTGATCGAGCATTACAACCGGTATGCCGGCATTCTGTAAGAGCTGGTACAGGTCATCATGCCAGCAGGATGGGAGCATGATGACTCCGTCAAAGTGCTGGGAGATAATATCCTGTATCGTATCGATCTCCTTCTGATGTTCAAAAAAGAAAGAACAGACAATAACTGTATAGCCATGATCCGTGAAATGCTTGATAATGGAGTTGACAAGCTCGCCCCAGAAATAATTACCAAGATCTGAGATTAGGATACCGATGGTATGTGTGTTTTTGGCACGGAGAAGCTGGGCATTCCGGTTTGGGGTATATCCAAGCTCCTGAATTGCCTTTTCTATAAGGATACGATTTTCTTCCCGTATTTTTTTGTGGTTTATATATTTGGAGATCGTTGCGGTGGACAGGCCTGTCGCACGGGCGATATCATTGATCGTAACGTTCATGTAAAACCTCCGGTTCTGATACATTTACAGATAATAGAGTATTTTCATATTATATCATGAAAAAGAAAATGCCTCAATACACATGGCATTTTTTACACATAAAGTATCAGAAAAAACGAGCGTATTGTACAGAAAATTGATAAAAATGAAACGTTTAACAAAACCTGATACGAAAAAGTACACAAAAACAAGACGAAATAATTGTAAAAAATAGGAAAAATGATTTTTGCCCTATGATTTTACTTGAAAAGCTGCTTCGGATGCGGTAAGATAGTCTTAACAAAAAACGAAACGTTTTATGCAACAAGAAAATCAGCTATACGAAACAAGGAGAAGGTTATGGCAGACACAAAGCAGCAGTGGTATAAAGATGCCAAATACGGATTATTCATCCATTGGGGACTTTATTCCATCCTTGCAGGAGAATGGAAAGATCCGAAGACCGGCGAGGTCACCAAGACAGACCGTATCGCAGAGTGGATCGAGAACAATCTCAACATTGACAAGGAAGATTACAGAAAGCTGAAAGATGAGTTCCATCCGGACAAATTTGACGCGGACATGTTTGTGAAAAGAGCGAAAGAGCAGTGGGGTGTTAAATATATCGTTCTTACTTCCAAGCATCACGAGGGATTCGCAATGTACGATTCCAAGGTCAGTGATTTTAATGTAGTGAAGGCTGCAGGAAGAGATATCTTAAGAGAGCTTTCCGATGCTTGTAAGAAATATGACATGACAATGGGTATCTATTATTCACAGGCTCAGGACTGGGATGATGACAATGCCTATAAGAAGGATTACGAAGACAAGAACGAATGGAAGCCGGAATTCCGTACATACTTCGATGAGAAATGCAAACCGCAGTTAAAAGAGCTTCTTGAGAATTACGATAATATTTCCCTGATCTGGTTTGATACTCCGATGGGAATGACCGCAGACGAAGCTCAGGAATTAAGAGACTGGGTTAAGGGTATTAAGCCTGACTGCATCATCAGCGGACGTATCGGACACCAGAAGGGCGATTACATGACCACCGGTGATAACTTTATTCCACGTCTTCCATACGACGGTGACTGGGAAGTACCGGCAACTGTAAATGATACATGGGGTTATAATAAATACGATACAAACTGGAAGAATCCGGATGATATCCTGAACCTTCTTCTCAAGATCGTCGGCAGAGGCGGAAATTACCTGCTGAACGTAGGACCAATGGCAGACGGAACTGTTCCGGAAGCTTGTGTCGAGGTTATGAATGAGGTTGGTAAATACGTGACTGAGAATGCGGAAGCAATTTACGGAACCAAGAATGTTGGTATCTATCCGTATGAGATCCCGAGCATTGAATTTACAAAGAGACCACATAAGCTTTACGTACACGTCCTTGCACCGAGATATCGAGTTGAACTGCTGAACATCGGTAATCAGTTAAAGGGTGCATATGTGGTAAGCACAGGAGAAAAGCTTCCGTGCCGCGCATTAAAGTGCTGCGAAGGAAACTCGATGATAGAGGTAGAGCTTCCGGAGAAGCTTCAGGGGGCAAAGAACTACTGTGTATGCCTGGAGCTTGAGGAAGAAGAGCCGATCTTTGAGGCGATCATCGATTGATCAATTTATGAACATCAATGGGAAAACTATATAATAAAAAATCATATTAAGGGAGGATTTATTCATGAAGAAACGAATGAAAAAAGTTGCAACACTGTGTCTCGCCGGTGTAACAGCAATGTCAACAGTAGGCGTAACAGGAAGCGCCGTATTTGCAAAGGGTGACACAAACTACGATGTAGACAATATGGATTTTGAAAACGTTGAGCTTCGTGTAGCATTCAGATTTAACAACGGATCTGATACAGACGGACAGGCTAAATGGTATTACAAAGCACTTGATGAGTTCAATAAAGAGAACGAAGGAAAGATCCATGTAACAGATGAGAGTATTTCTACAGAGTCTGATTACGAAGAGAAGCTTACAACAGATTTCGCTTCCGGTAATGTACCGAACGCATTCCTTCAGTATGGCGGAAGCCGTACAAGAGAGTATGTAGATGCAGGATATATACTGGATCTGACACCATACTTCGAGCAGTATCCGGAATGGAAAGAGGGAGTTCAGGATTTTGCATGGGAGACAACACAGTTTGACGGTATTGAAGGAACCTATGGTATTCCGTGGTCCGCTTATCAGCTCTGCCTCTACTACAACAAAGATTACCTTGATCAGGTTGGCGTAGATGTTCCGGAGTCCTGGGATGATCTTGTTGATGCCTGCGCGAAATTAAAAGATGCAGGAATCCAGCCATTCAACTACTCTGACAAAGATAACTATCACTTCGAGCATCTGATGAGTGCTCTTGCTCTGAAAGCTTACGGAACAAGCATCGCAGATGATCTTGCAAGCGACAAAGAGGCTTACAACGGCGAGAAGATGGTTCTGGGATTCGATAAGGATAAGATTGTGAAGGTGCGTGCGCTGGATGACGGACATGAGGTGCCGATCTCCAACGCATGGATGCACAGCGATTACCCGGATATCGCATTCGTTGATCTGGGACCTGACCCGGTACTTCCTGACCCGGTAGACTATGTTCTTGAAGTAGAGATGGCTGAGTAAAAAAACGAATCAATAATAAAAAAGAACAACAGGAAAAGCAGGAGATATGTGAATCTCAGTTATCCGGTTGTTCTTTTTTACCATAAGGAGAAGGAAAAGATTATGATTATTTATACAGGAAAAGATTACTATGACGTAAGCAGAAAAGCGGCAAACATCATGTCTGCACAGATCATCATGAAGCCAAATGCTGTTCTCGGACTTGCTACAGGCTCCACACCGGTGGGAATGTACAAGCAGCTGATCGAGTGGTACAAAAAAGGAGATCTGGACTTTTCGCAGATCACATCCGTAAATCTTGATGAATACAAAGGACTTTCCGGAGATAACGATCAGAGCTATCGTTATTTTATGAACACAAATCTGTTTGACCATGTAAATATCGATAAGGCAAGAACCTATGTGCCAAACGGACTGGAAGAGGACAGTGAGAAAGCCTGCGCGGATTACAATGAGATCATCCGCAGCGTGGGTGGTATCGATATGCAGCTGCTTGGAATCGGCGGAAATGGCCACATCGGCTTCAACGAGCCGGGTGCAGCATTTGAGAAGGAGACTCACTGCGTAGACCTTACGGAGAGCACCATCAAGGCAAATGCACGATTCTTTGAGACTATGGATGATGTGCCGAAGCAGGCATATACCATGGGTATCAAAAACATCATGACTGCAAAGAAAATCCTTCTGGTCGCTACCGGAGAGGCAAAGGCAGATGCTCTTTACAAATCTCTCTACGGACCGATTACGCCCAACGTGCCGGCATCTATCCTGCAGCTTCACCCGGATGTGACGGTAGTGGCCGATGAAGGCGCTTTAAAGCTGATCCGTGAGAAGGGACTGCTGTAAGAGATACAGAGGAAATTTCCGCGAATTAAATGAATGCAGATCACGGATATCCGTTTGAGTCAAGAGGAGATCAGGGATCACTCATGGGATTTTCCTGATTTGGTTAATAAAGAAAGCTTCGATTTAACTCTCATCGATGAGCGATGTGCTCAGAGAGTGGATCGAAGCTTTTTGTGCTTTCGGGACGTAAACCTGCAGGTGGCTGCAAACAGGCCGGTGGGCCGGACATTTGCATTCTCAGGCTTTTTTCAACGTTTTGTGATAAATCATGACAGAAACGATGGCTGTAAACACCTCTGTGAGGACCCATAAAATGGGACAGAAGATATGCGGTGGGCATGATAACGACCACATAGCGGAAAAGGGAAATTACAAGGGACTGCGTGCCTTTTCCAAGGCCTTCCATGGCACCGGAAGTGGTAACGGATACAGCAGAAACAAGAAAGCCGGCGCTGATGATCCTCAGTGCTCTGGAGCCAGCGGCAATGGTTTCCGGGGTAGTTGTGAAAAGTCCCATAAGCTGTCCGGAAGCCAGGAGGCAGATAACGGTTCCAAAGAGCATGATCACACAGCTGGACTCCAGGGTGAGCCGGAAGATTTTTTTCACACGCTTCATCTCACGGGCACCGAAGTTATAACCGATCAGCGGGCGCATTCCCTGGATGATTCCGTTGGCCGGGAGATACAGGAAGGTCTGCAGTTTGTAATAAATGCCAAGGATCACCACATAGCTGTCCGAGTAAGCGGCCAGCACGGAGTTCAGAAAAGAGATCAGAAACGATGGCAGTGCAAGGTTCAGGATCGCGGGAACACCGATGGCATACAGGCTCAGATCCGTTACTTTGCTTGTTTTCAGGGCTTTGGGCGTTACACGTACAGGAATAGGCTTCAGGATATAAAAGACCATATAGACCGCAATGGTGAGCACCTGGCCGATGCCAGTAGCCAGAGCTGCGCCCCGGATACCCAGCTTCGGGAAAAAGCCGATTCCCCAGATCAGGAACGGGTCTAGGATGATGTTGCTGATACATCCCACAAGCAGGGCGAGCATGGATACTTTCATCCGTCCTACAGCCTGGAAAAGTTTTTCGAAGAAAAGGCTGATGGCAATTACTGTGGAAAACAGGAAAACGATGGTAGAATACTCCAGCCCCATTCGGATCACGGTTTCATCCTGGGTGTACATCTGAAGGAATACGGGCATAACAGCGATGCTGATCACAGTCATCAGGATCCCGTGGATCACAGACAGAAAAAATCCGTGGGTTGCGGCAGTGTCTGCCATTTTTTTGTCCCCTGCGCCAAGGTGATAGGAAACTCTGGCGTTGATTCCGATCCCGAAGCCAATGGCAACGGCGTTGATCATGTTCTGGACCGGATAGACAAGGGACAGGGCGGTCATGGCCTGCTCGCTGATCTGTGCCACGAAGAAGCTGTCCACAATGTTGTATAGTGAGTTTACAAGCATGGAAAAGACCATAGGCAGCGCCATGGATGCCAGCAGCGGGCCGACAGGCTTTTCCTTCATAAATGTGCTGTTCATGAAAAATCCCCCTTTATATCAGAATCGTAAGAATATCAGGTGCGGAAAACAGAGCGTGTTTTTTGTGCATAATAAAAGCCACACAATCTGTCTTCTCGAATCGGACAGATTGTGTGGCGAAAAAAGTTCAAAACTGAAAAATCCACACGTTGTTTTAGTGTTTTCACATTAACAAAAAACAGTGCTGATGTCAAGACCGCACGCAGGAGAAACACCATAAAAAGCTGCAAAAAGAAAGGCTTGATATAAAATCGGAGAGGATTGGCAACATTAGACAGGTGCGTGCGGATACGGGCAATATCAGCCCTGAAAAGGTCGTTCTGGCAATATGCACAAAACTTGTCGAACCATGGTGGATAAGTGAAAAACTTTCCAAAAAGTTTTCCACATGACAAAAATCCGTCAATCCGCCAATAATCAAGTTATGCACAAATTTATCCACATTATCCACAAGGATAACCCTGTGGATGACCTGATTTACATAAATAAATTTAAACATATGTTTTGTGTAAAATGATAAAATTGTAAAAAATGGGAAAAAAGTTTTTAAAACTATTGACATTTTTAAATTCTAAATATCATAAAATTTATTGCAAAAAAGACATAATATAAAAGAATAAAAACAAATAATCAGATAATAGTAAATGAATTCTTGAAAAACTAATCTATTTAAAAAGGGGACTATCGGATGTATGGAAATGAGGATAAAAAAGAACAGTGCCCAGTTAAAACGATCACTGCAAGGTGTTGAAAAGTCATTTTCAGGTGTGGATAAATGTGGATAACCAAAAAATCCTCCGCAGAACCGGAAAGATCTGCGGAGGATTTTTTTAACTGTTTTGTTTCATACGTTTGATCACCTTCAGACGTGTAAACTCTTCACGCTCTTTTTCTTCCAGAGCATTGGTGATATCTCTGGTGAGAGTTTCGTATCTGGGGATGGTGATGTTTTTCAGCGCATTGGCACGCTTCTGGGTTTTTTTGATGTTGGTGGCAAGACGGATGGCGGCGTTTTCGATCATGGAGAGCTGGATGGACAGCTCCTTTACACGCTCGAAGGCTGCCTTGGCCTCGTCCAGGGACAGCTTGGTGCTGTAGTAGGCGTAGGTCGGCGTGTTGCCTGCTTTTTTGTCATATTCCACAAGAGGGATCTCGGTTCCCATGACACTCCTGGTTTTGATCCGGATGGAATCTTCCACAGGAACGGTATGAGAGATCTGGTCTACGAAAGCGATTCCAATTTCCATATTTGCCTTCTGAAGAGCCGCGTAAGCGGTACGGAAGGTCTCATCGATCTGGGACTGGATATCCTTTGCCTGATCGATCAGCTCCATCATTTCACGGATCAGGATATTACGCTTTTTGTCCATAAGCTCATAGC
>ERZ779890.2485-NODE-2485-length-17544-cov-4.448682_pt1 | contig 17544 bp, 16 predicted proteins | sample MGYA00511553_ERZ779890 | MGnify/ENA primary metagenome ERZ779890 (study PRJEB29588, sample SAMEA2152064) | human gut metagenome | biome: human gut; feature: human-associated habitat; material: faeces | place: Denmark | collected 2008/2010 ... | reverse complement strand
CTGCTGGCAGACCCGGAGAAGATAAAGGGTGTACTCAAGGACGAGCTTATCGCCCTGCGCGACAAGTACGGTGACGACAGAGTCACCGAGATACAGGACGTCGCAGACGAGATAGACATCGAAGACCTCATCGAAGAGGAGCAGTGCGTCTACACTCTCACCCACGGCGGCTACATCAAGCGTATGCCTGTCAGCGAGTACCGCGCTCAGGGGCGCGGCGGCCGCGGCATCCGCGCAATGGCGACGAAGGAAGAGGACTTTGTGGACACCGTGTTCACCGCCTCCACGCATGACTATATCCTGTTCTTCACCTCGAAGGGACGCGTGTTCGTAAAGAAGGGCTACAACATCCCGGAGGCCGGACGCAGCGCGCGCGGCACGAACATCATAAACATTATCCAGACCGAGAACGGCGAGAAGATAAGCGCAATGATCCGCGGCCGCGGCAGAGACGACGACGGATATCTTGTCTTTGTCACGAAGCGCGGCACGGTAAAGCGCATGGAGCAGTCGGCGCTGAAGAACATCCGCTCCAACGGCCTGCGCGCGATAATTCTCGACGAGGGCGATTCGCTCATATCTGTGCTCCAGACGACCGGCGAAGAGAATATGTTCATCGCGACCTATAACGGCATGGCGGTCTGCTTCAATGAGAGCGACCTGCGCCCCTTGGGAAGAAACGCAATGGGCGTGCGCGGCATAAGGCTCAGAGAGGGCGATTACGTTGTCGGCGCTGGCAACAGCCTGGCGGGCGAAGCGGTGCTTACTATAACCGAGAAGGGCTACGGCAAGCGTACGCTGCTCAGTGAGTACAGCATCCATGGCCGCGGCGGCATAGGCATCAAGAACTATCAGGTCACGGACAAGACCGGCGGCATCGCCGATGTGAAGATGGTGAACCCCGGCGAGGACATCCTCGTAATCAGCGACGACGGTACGATAATCCGCATGGCGGTAGACCACATTTCCATGCTCGGACGCTCGACTCAGGGTGTGCGCATCATGCGTCTTGCCGAGGGCAGCCGCGTGATATCCATTGAGCGCACCGAGAGAGAGCAGGGCGAGGACGAAGCGGAGGAAACGGAAGTCACTGGTGATGTCCCTGAGGGGAACGACGAAGAATAAAGACAGATACCCAGAGCGGTCGACAGAAAACAAATAAAGGAGAACCGACGTGAATAATGACAGAAGAAAGAATAAAAAATATAATCCGCTCGGCGTCATTGCCGCGATAGTGATAGTCTTCCTTGCGGAGTTTGCGGATTCTGCCGAGGGTTTGGGAGTTCTGATATTCATCGCGGTCATTGTCGGTATCGCGGTGTTCCTGGTGCGCAAGCTGAAGCCGAAGGCTTCGACTTCGTCTGCGGCACGCGAGAGCGCCGAGCAGCCGCACAGAGAGGGACGGCATATAAGCTTTGTGCCGGAAATTCATCTCCACTCCGACGGCAGCGAGTGCGTGAACACTCTGCGCGGAAGAGAGAAGTACTATGCACAGCTCGACAGCTTCCTGAAAAATGGCATCATCGACCGCGATGAATACAAGTTCATGCGCGAGAGATACGCACAGATGGACATCCCGGATGATCTTTGACGAATGAAGACTGTTACAATTTATACCGATGGTGCATGCAGCGGCAATCCCGGACCGGGCGGCTGGGGAGCGATCCTGCGGTACGGCACCGCGGAAAAGGAACTCTCCGGCAAGGGCCTCGACATCAGCGAATTCGAGCAGGAGTTCGACGCCACGGGCGACCTCTCCGAGGAAAGCTACGCAAAGCTCGAACAGGCGGGGCTCGGCAAGGCCGTGGTGGACAGCTACATCGCCGGGCGCACGGCCCTGCTCGAAGGCTTCATCAGCGACGTGAAAGGGCTTGCGGGCGGCGAGGACGGCTACAGGGCCATCACCGAATGGGCGGACAAGGGCGGCCTCACGGACGCCGAAAAGGAGTCGTACAACCGGGTCATGAACTCCGGGGACAAGGCGCTCATCAAACTCGCCGTATCCGGCCTCGTCGCCAAGTACCGGGAAGAGGAGGGCTCCACCCCCGAGCTGGTCACGGGAAAGGCCACCGCCTCCCGCCGCACGGCGTCCGACACGTTCGAGTCCACGGAACAGGTCGTCGCCGCCATGAAGGACCCCCGCTATGGTAAGGACCCTGCTTATACTCGCGCTGTGGAGCGCAAGGTGGCCCGGTCCCGCGTCTTTGGCGGCTGAGGCCCTGCGCTCTCTCGCCGCCTCCCCACAACAGCAGCAACAGGAGGAACGCGCCATCATCCCCTCTCTCGACACCCTGCTTGCCCATCCGATCACCGACGTGATCAAGACGGAATGGGAAGGCTTCTCCCCCACGCCCTACCTCTGCCCCGCCGGATACTGGACCATCGGCTACGGGCACCTCTGTGACAAGGACCACTCGCCAATCACCCGCGAACAGGGAGGCCAGTACCTTGCGGAAGACCTGTTGGACGCCCTGCGCGACGTGGAACGCCTCGCCCCCAACCTTAAGGACGAGCCTGACCACCGGGCCATCGCCTGCGCCTCGTGGATCATGAACCTTGGCAAAGGCAACTTCGCCTCCTCGACCATGCTGAAACGCATACGCGAGGGGAAGTGGGAAGCCGCCGCCAAAGAAATGAAGCGGTGGGACAAGGTGACGGTAGGCGGCAAAAAGAAACCCTTCCGCGCCCTCACCCGACGCCGCCTGACCGAAGCCCACCTTTTCCTCACCGGGGAAGTGAAAACCTTCCTCTAACCGCACAACAAGGAGGTATTCTTGGATTTTCTCAATCAGCTCAATCCTGAGGTCCTGTTCCCCGCACTGACCCTGTGCGCGTCGGGCCTCGCCAATCTGCTGGTCCTGCTCCTTCCCCTGCCGAAGGAGGGCGGCAGCATCCTTTATCGAGCCTTCCACACCTTCATCAACTGGGTGGCTTTGAACGTGGGCAAGGCGAAGAACGCCGTCACGTCCACGGATGTCGCCTCGTCGCGCCGGAATGAATAACCTGCTGATCCTGCTCGGCAACCTGTTCGTCTTCTTCGCCAGGCTGGTGTCCGACTACAGGCGCGACAAGGAAAAACACGATGCTGAAAACCGTATTGCTGCTGTCCGCGCTGACCCTGCTTCCGCTTGGCTGCGCAAGCTCGGCGGCACGGACAGACGTTTCCCTGCCTCCGGTTCCGACGACGCCCGGAGCGATCATCACCCCTGACGGCCTTATCTGCCTTCCGCCCGATGAAGCCGGAGCCCTGCTGCTTTGGATGGAATACGCGGAAAGCAACGGCAGTCTTTAATCCCTGACCTTTTAACCAAGGAGTTTCCTCCCCTCATGGCTGAAAACCTCACCCTCTCCCGTCCCGGCGCACAGAACCTCGGCTCCGATCCCGCGAAAATGTTCCGCGACGTGTTCACCGGGGAAGTCCTCACCGCCTTCGACGAACACAACATCATGAAGGACTGGCACAAGATGCGCACCATCACGCACGGCAAGTCCGCCTCCTTCGCCGTCATGGGCCGCGCCAACGCCCGCTACCACACCGCTGGCGAGGCCATCCTCGGCAGCAACAAGATCGCCGCGAACGAGCGCACCATCAACGTGGACAACCTGCTCATCGCGGACGTGGCGATCTACGACCTCGAAGACGCCATGAACCACTACGACGTGCGCCGCGAATACTCCAAGCAGCTCGGCGTGGCCCTCGCCAAACGCTTCGATGAGACGACCATGCGCGTCGCCGTGCTTGCGGCCCGCAGCTCCGGCATCATCGACGACGAACCCGGCGGCTCCGTCATCAAGGGCGGGGCCACCCTCGCCACCGACGGCGAACTGCTTGCCGAGGCCGTTTTCTCCTGCTCCCAGACTTTCGACGAGAAGGACGTGCCCGAACAGGAACGCTGCCTCATCCTGCGCCCGGCGCAGTTCTACCTGCTCAATCAGACCACCAAGGTGCTCAACCGCGACTGGCTCGGCGCGGGTTCGTACTCCGACGGCAAGCTCGACAAGATCGCGGGCATCAAGATCCTCATGTCCAACCACCTGCCCAACAAGAACATCGCCTCCGCCGTGGACGGCGAAAAGAACACCTACTACGGCGACTTCACCAACACCCTCGGCCTGTGTATGCAGTCCAACGCCATCGCCACGGTCAAGCTCAAGGACCTCACCGTCCAGCAGTCCGGGCACGACTTCAACATCGTGTACCAGTCCACGCTCATGGTCGCCAAATACGCGATGGGCCACGGCGTCCTGAACCCCTCCTACGCCATCGAACTCTCGACGGCTGCCAAGGCGTAACCATCAACCTGCGGGGAGAGGGGGCGACCCTTCTCCCCTTTTTCGGGAGTCCCCCTCTCATGTCCATCACATCCCCCACCCCCACCACGGAACTCGAAGCCGTCAACACCATGCTGTCCGGCATCGGGGAGGCTCCCGTCAACAGTCTCTCCGAAGTCACGGCGGACGTTTCCCTCGCCCGCCACATCCTCAACGAAACCTCCCGCGAAGTGCAGCTTGAAGGCTTCCAATGGAACGTCGAGGACAACTACCCCCTCACCCCGGATATCCACGGCCTCGTCAAGCTCCACCCCTCCATCGTCCGCGTCCACTTCCGCGAACCGTCCGACCGGGAACTGACCATCCGGGGCAATCAGGTCTATGACCGGATCAACCACACCTTCACCTTCCCGCAAGGCACGGCGATCTTCTGCACCGTCACCCTGCTCCTGCCCTTCGAGCAGCTCCCCGAAGCCGCCCGCCGCTACACCACGCTCAAGGCCCTGCGGATCTTTCAGGAGCGCGTCGTGGGGTCGCAAGTCCTCAGCCAATACCAGCAGGCCGACGAAGCCCGCGCCCGCGTCCAGCTCATGGGCGAGGAACGCAGGCAGGACAGGCCCAACCTGCTCATGGGCACCTATCCGCCCGTCGGCACGTGGCGCGTCCGTGATGCCGTGATGCGCCGCAACAACACAACCCGGAGGCTCGGATTCTGATATGGGCAAGCTCGTCTCCTCCACCATCCCCAACCTCATCTCCGGGGTCAGCCAGCAGCCTTGGAACGTCCGCCTCCCCACGCAGGCCGAAGAGCAGGTGAACTGCCAGTCCAGCGTGACGGACTTCCTCAAGCGCCGCCCCGCGACCCGGCACCTCGCCCGCATCCGGGATACCCCCGCCGCCAACGGCATCGCCAGCCACCACATCAACCGCGACGAGACGGAACAATACATCGTCACGGCGGACGCCAGCGGCATCAACGTCTTCGACCTTGAGGGCAACGCCAAAACCGTCTCCGTCACGGGAACGGGAGCCGCCTATCTCGCAGCGGCGACCGCCCCCAACCGGGACCTGCGTTTCCTGACCATCAACGACTACACCTTCGTCCTCAACCGCCGCGTCGCCGTCAAGACGCTCCCCGACCTTTCGCCCAAAAGACAGCCGGAAGCCATCGTCTTCATCAAACAGGCGTCCTACAACACGACGTACGAACTTATCCTCAATGGTGCCTCGCATGTCTTCACGACGGAAGACGGCATAGCCCCCGCCGATGAACCCGCCGACAAACTCAGTTCCGTGGAAATCGCACAGAAACTTGCGGACAGCATCGGAGGCGTCGTCGATCAGATTACCCATACAGCCATCTTCTCAGGCACCTTCACAGGAAAAATCACCGGAGTAATAAGTGGAATCCCCGCACCTCATGGAAAGGAATGGGAAGGCTCTTTTGCCTCGTCATTCTCAGCGTCCTTTTCCGGGAGTCACCTTTCGGAATCGAAGATAAGCGGTACGTTTTCTAATCCCTCTTTCACAGCTTCCCTTCCCGCAAATCTGCCATCAGATATAACATCATGGGAAAGAATGTCCTTTGAGGGGACTTTTGAAGGTTCAGCATCTCCGAATCTTCCTCAAAAGGTACCGACGGGCCAGTACATAGTCTCCGTATCAAACTCCACCATCTGGATACGCAGGCACGACGGCGGGGACTTTACCGTCAAGGTGCAGGATTCCCGTTCCAACACCCACACGTCGGTCTGCAAGGGGAAAGTCCAGCGTTTCAGCGACCTGCCCACCGTGGCCCCGCGAGGCTTCGTCACGGAAATCATCGGGGACGCCAGCAGCTCCTTCGACAACTACTTCTGCGTGTTCGAGCCGTCCGACGCGGGCGACGCCTTCGGATCAGGCACATGGAAGGAAACCGTCAAACCCGGCATCCCCTGCAAGCTGGACCCGGCGACCCTGCCCCACGCCCTCATCCGGCAGGCCGACGGCACCTTCACCTTCGGCCCCCTTGAGTGGGGCGAACGCATCTGCGGCGACGAAGATTCGGCCCCCTTCCCATCCTTCGTGGGCCGGACCCTCAACGGCCTGTTCTTCTATCGCAACCGCCTGTCCTTCCTCTCCGGGGAGAACGTGGTCATGTCCGAGGTCGGGGAGTTCTTCAACTTCTTCCTGACCACCGTGACCACCCTCGTGGACAGCGACGTGGTGGATGTCGCCGCCTCGCACACCAAGTCGAGCATCCTCCACCATGCCGTGACCTTCTCGGGCGGGCTCCTCCTGTTCAGCGACCAGAGCCAGTTCGTGCTCGAACACGACACCGTGCTCTCGAACGCCACGGTCAGCATCAAGCCCGTCACCGAATTCGAGGCATCCATGAAGGCCGCCCCCGTGTCTTCCGGCAAGACGGTCTTCTTCGCCACGGACAAAGGGGAATGGGGAGGCGTGCGCGAATACATCACCCTGCCCGACAACTCGGACCAGAACGACGCCTCCGACATCACGGCCCACGTCCCGCGCTATGTCCGGGGCAACGTCAGCCGCCTCGAATGTTCGACGAACGAGGACATGCTGCTGGTCCTGTCCGAAGAGATGCGGACCAGCTTGTGGCTCTACAAATACTTTTGGAACGGCAGCGAAAAAATCCAGAGCGCGTGGAGCCGATGGGACATGTGCGGGGAAGTCCTTTCCGCCGCCATCCTCAACACGGGCGTCTATCTCATCATGCAGTACGGCGATGGGGTCTATCTGGAAAAGATGGACATCACGCCGGGGTACAAGGATGAAGGCGAAACCTTCGAGTACTGCCTCGACAGGAAGATCACCGAACGGGACGTCACGCTCGGGGCCTACGACGCCATCAACAAGACGACGGCGATCACCCTCCCCTACGACATCCCGGCGGGATACACGCCCGTGGTCGTCACACGGACAGGCGGGCCGGACGCCCCCGGCAACCTGCTGCGCCGGGTGGACGTGACCGGACCCCGGACGCTCACCGTCGAAGGCCCGGACGCGCACGGCAGGAAACTCTTCATCGGCATCCCCTACGAGTCCTCCTACACCTTCTCCACTTTCGCCATACGCGAGGGGGACAGCAAGGGGAACGCCGTCACCACCGGACGCCTCCAGCTCAGGCGGCTTACCCTGAACTGCTCGAACACGGGATTCCTCCACATGCACGTCACGCCGAAGTTCCGGCCCACCAGCACCTATACCTTCACGGGCCGGGAACTCGGGCACGGCACCAACATCATCGGGGCGATCCCCCTCTACACAGGCACGATCAACTTCCCCATCCTCAGCCTGAACACGCAGGTCGAGGTCAAAGTGGGGAGCGATTCGTTCCTTCCCTTCGCGCTCGTCAACGCCAGTTGGGAAGGCTTCTACAACACCAGAAACGCGAGGGTATAAACGCACTATGGGATTTGATCCAATGACTATGGCGGTGGCCTCCTTCGTGATCGGGGCGGCTTCGTCCGTCGCGTCGGGCGTGTCCGCCAGCCAGCAGGCAAAGGCCCAAGCGCAGTATCAGGAAGAACAGGCCGCCGAGTACGCCCGCGTCAACGAACTCAACAACAAGGCCGCTGCGCAGGAATACGTGGAGCAGTCCGCCGCCGAACGCATGGCGCAGATGCAGGAACAGGACAAGGCATCCCGCGACGCGCAGGAAGTCCAGAAAGAAGCCCTGCAAAAGAAAGGCGAAATGCTGGCCTCGACCAACGCCTCGGGGCTGGCTCTGGATTTCCTCATGGCGGACTACGAACGGCAGGAGGCGACACGCAAAGACATGATCCGTGAAAACTACGAGATGAGTTCCGCCAAATCCGATCTGAACGTCAACGCCTACAAGGACAGGGCGCAGAACCGGGTCAACGGGCAGCAGAATTACATCTCCCCCGGCTCCTCCTATTCGACGGGCATGAACGTGCTCGGAACGGCGCTCGGCATCGGAGGGGCGGGGGCCACGGCCTATGACCGCTACTGGACCGCCAAGAACAAACTCGACGGAGTGAAATGATCATGAGCACCGCACGAGAACGCGAAGCCAAAACCATCAAAAAAGATATAGGCGGAAACGCTTCCCTGACCCCCGCCATCAACGCCCAAGGGCTCAGTTCGTTCAGCTACGCCCGCCACGGAGAGGTCGGCTATGACCATTACGCCGGGGCCGGACTGCGACAACTTGCCGCCAACCTTTCCAGTATCGAGCCGAGCATCGCCCACGCCCACATGAAACTGTTGGACAGGCGTATAGCCGAGGACAAGTCCGCCGCCTCCCTGTTCGCCGTGGAAAACCCCGAGCTGACCAAGAATATGGAGGTGTGGCGTCAGGCGTCCGAGAAAGACGAGCGTATCCTCAACATGAACCCTTACGTCAAAAAGTACATCAAGCAGGAAATCCTCAAAACCTCGGCCCTCGGCTTCGACGCCGCGTTGAAGGATGCCTATGTCACCAGCGGCATGGTCAACGAAAGGGACCCTGAAAAGATCCTCAAATGGGGACAGGATTTCCGAAAGCAGTACACCGAACAGGCGGGCATCAAAGGTGAAGGCAAGGACATGGACCAGCTCGACATAGCCGAGCACTACACGGCCTACACCACCACTTCCCTCGACAACCTCCTCGGCAAGCACAACCGGGACATGGAAAGCCAGAACGCCAACCTGCTCGAACAGCAGATGTTCCAGAACATCTCCGACACCCTCGCCGGAAAGATGAACCCCCTCACGGGCGGTTACAACGTACACATCCCGGCTGAACGCCAAAGCTATGTAACGGATGCCGCTCAGGTCATCATGGGCAAGGCCGAGGAAATGAAGAAGCTCGGCTACTCGCAGGACCGCGTTCTTGGGATGCTCGGCAAGGCCGTGCTGATGGGCAACCACTCCGCAGCCGTAGCCGAAGGACTCGCCAAAAGCCTCACCATCAACATCAATGGAAAACCCGTGAGCCTCCTTTCGCAGCCGGGCATCGCCAAAGGCATCGAAGCCCTCAAAGACAAGGAAATCGAAAGGGCTTGGCAGGCCGAATCACGGTCGCACACCAGAGAAGAATGGGCGCGCCAACGGGCGATCCGCAATGCCATGTCAGCGGGGACGGCCTATGGTTCCCAAAACGACGACCTCACGCGGGAAACGGTCGTGGACAAGCTGCATCTCTGCACCGATGAAACCTATCCCGAGTTTGTCAGGAACGCACGGGCCGCCGCGCAGGGGCGTTATCTCAAGCCGGAGAACCAGATCGATCTCGGCAGGCTCAAATACGGCATCATCACGGGCACGGACGGATTGGCCGCCGTGGAGGAAGGCATACGGACGGGCCGCATCCCGCCGAGCGAAGCCTCCGTGTATCAGAATCTCGCCCTGTCCCAAAAGGCGGGAGAGAACACCAACCTGTCCTCCTCCATCCAAGACATCGGCAAAACCTTCCTCTCAGGCATCACCGGGGCCTCCGTTGAGGACGCCGGAGCCATGTACATGGCCTACTCGACCGGACGCAAGGCTCCCGTCGGCGTCATTGCCGAGGCCATGAGCCAGCTCCCCGGCATCACTACCGAGTTCGAGAGCTTCATCAACGAGCAACGGGCCAAGAAAGGCAAGGAAGATGCGGCACTCACGCAATCCGAAATGCTCCTGTACAAGCAGCAGTTCATCGCGGAAAAGCTCCCCACAATGATTGGCACCCTTAAGGAACGCTATGCAGCGGAAAAGGAAACATCTGTAAACAACAAGCAGTTCAATGATGTTGTCAAGGAAACCCTTGCCGGAGAACGCAGCAATCCTTTCGACGCGCTATCCAGCATGATGTCTAGCCCCTACAATGCCCCCTTCAAAAATTCGCTCACTGCCCTGAATACCCTCTTCCCCGATCAGATTCCCGAAGAGGACTACAGGGGGATGCACAGCGTTCAAGACATGCTGGCCTATGCCCAAAGCCATACGCCGGGCGGCTTGTCGTGGCAGAACACCTTCTTCATCGCCGTGGGAGCAACACCGGATTCCCTCGGCGTCACCACAATACAGCAGGCCATCGACTATATTCCCAAGCACTTTGAACAGATGGGCTACAAGGTAAAACCCAGACCAGTCGTGCTCATCCCCAATGACGGAGGCCAGCAGAACCAATGAACAACACGATTGAAGTAACCCTCAACGGCTTGGAGGGCGGGGAAGAAGCCCTTTCCAGTATGCACGGGCTTGGCGAAGCCCCTCTCAATGCCACGGATGCCAACACCACGGCCCCCGCCGCCGTCGCCGAAAACGCTCCAGCCCCCTCCCCGGATACATCCCCAAAAGACGATGATCTTTCCTTCTTCGATTACGTCGGAGATGTGATCAAGGGCATCGCCAACGGCCCGGTGAACTCCGTCAACGAAACCATCGATCTTGCGGGAACCATCCTGAACGGCGGGGAGGAAGTCGACGTCGCCAAGGCCACCAAAGGCAGCGGCTGGCTCACGGACATGAGCAACTTTGGGGAGACGCAAACCTCGGCAGGGAAATTTGCCGAAGACATCTCCACGTTTGTGTCCGGCTTCGTTACCGGGGGGAAACTGCTTGAAGGCATAAAAGTGCTGCAAGGCGCAGGCAAGGGTGCCATAGCCGCCCGAGGTGCCGCCAAGAGCTTCTACTCCACCGTTACCTCGTTTGACGGGCACGAAGAAATGCTCTCGAATATGATTCAGGAACACCCGGCATTACAGAACGTGGTGACGGAAGCCCTTGCCGTAAGCAAGGACGACAACGAAATCGTGGGACGCATCAAACATGGGCTCGAAGACCTCGGCATCGGCATGGCTTTTGAAGGAGCAATCTCCCTCTATGGAGGGTGGAGGCTGGCGCAGGCCACTAGCAAGAGCGCCAAGGAAAAAATCGTAGCCGAAACAGCCCGCCAACTGGAACAACTGCGCGGCGATAAAGAGATGCCCCATGATCTCGCCGCCGGGACAGCCGGTAAAGGCGAACCTCCCTTTCCTTCCGCAGCGGGAGGAAAAGAAACCACGCCTCCCGCCTCTGAGCATACGCTTCCTGAATCCCAAAACACCGATGCGCTCACGCCAGCCAAAGCGGAGGAACACCCCCTCAAGCCCTCCGAAGCCATCAAAGCCGACACTATCAAGGAACATATCCTTGATGTCGTCACGTCCACCAAGAGCAGAGAGGAAGTCGTTGAGAGCCTGTCCAAGGATTACAACATCCGCACGCATCTTATCCGTGATGAGAACGGCCTCCGCATCCTTGACGACATCAACGAGCAGATCTCCCCCGCAACCCTGAAAGGTCAGGGCGTGGAAACCTTCGATGCTGTGCTCAAGGACGCTGAACGGCTCAAGTATTACGGCATGGACAAAATCCAGAAGGTGGTTGAGCTTGCCGCTTCCGGCGACATCCCTCTGAACAAGGCGAAGCGTACCCTGACACTCCTCAAGGATGGCACGGAGTTCTGTTCCCGTGAACTCTACAGGATCGCTGAAAAGATGGAGGTGAACCCGGCAGCCGTCTCCCCGCAGGAGATGCAGGACTTTGTATACCTAAAGGAAAATCTCGATAACCTGTATCTCGCCGAACGGAACCTGACCACGGAAGGCGGGCGGCTTTTGAGTTTCATGCGCAATGAGGGCGGCATATTCAGTGACGAAAAGATGTTCAAATGGTATGCCTCCCCCACAGGCGGCACCACGGAGCAAATCGCCAACGAACTTGCCAAGAAAGGCTATACCCCCGATGCGATCAAGAAGATGGCCCGTGACATACGCCTGAACAAGGACAACCTCGGAGCCGTCGCGCAGGCGGCCCACAGCGTCAAACCCGGATCATGGTTCAACGTCTTCAACGAGTTCCGCATCAACAACATGCTGTCCGGCCCCTTCACGCTTGCCGCGAACGCGGCGACCAACGGCTTGAAAACCCTGCTCATGCCTGCCGAAAAGTACCTCGCGGGTACCATCATGCGGGATGACGCCGTGCAGCGCGAAGCCCTCGACACTTTCTCCGGCCTGTTTCGTTACTGGAACGACAGCTTCCGTCTGGCGAAAAAGGCGTGGAAGGTGGAGGACAACATCCTCGACCGCATGGGCGGCAAGATGGAAACCAATTCGGCGGCGATGACCTACGAGAACATACGCAACCTCATGCTCAAGGACGCCCCGAAGGGGGCCGAGCTGTCCCCTCTTCAAGAGAACATAGCCCGAGCAATGGGTCTGGTCGGCCCCTATCTCCGCATCCCCTCCCGGCTGCTGATGAGCACCGACGAGTTCTTCAAGCAGTTGAACTACCGATCTTCCCTCTCCGCCTCGCTCCTGCGGAAAGGCCGGGAAGCGGGCATCAAGGATGCCGGGGAGCTGGCCCGCTATGTCGAGGAGCAGCTTGCCCTCGCTTTCAAGAAAGACGGTTCCGCCATCCGGGGCCGCTATGCGGACGATGCCGTCAAGGACAGCATCCAGTACGCAAGGGAATCCACATGGACGCAGGATCTCGGACGGAACACGCTTGGCGGCGGCATCCAGAACCTTGCCAACACCCACCCCGTCCTCCGCATCGCCATACCCTTCATCAAGACGCCGACGAACCTGTTCCGCGACTTCGTGGCCCATACGCCCGGCGTCGCGCAGATGACCAAAACCTACCGGGAGGCGATCAAGGCGGGCGGGGAACAAGCCGCCCTCGCCCAATCCAAAATGGCGATGGGTGCCCTGATGTGGACCGGAGCCGTCATGATGGCGCACAGCGGGCAGATCACAGGTTCCCCTCCGAAGGACAACAAGCTCAGGCAATCCCTTGAAGCCACAGGCTGGCAGCCCTACAGCATCAAGGTCGGGGACAAATACCTCTCCTACAGACGTCTCGATCCCGCAGGGATGTTCCTCGGCATTGCCGCAGACCTCGCCGTTGCGGGCCAGTATCTCAACAAAGACCAGTATGATGATGCCGTCTCTATGGCTGTAGCCGCCCTGTCGAACAACGTCACGTCAAAGACGTACATGCAGGGAATCAGCGAACTTATAGACTTCATCAATGATCCCAATGAAAAGGCCATCCAGTATTTCGGCAGGATGGGGGCTACCCTCGTCCCCTTCGCGTCGGCGGCCCGATTCGCGCGCCAGCAGGCCGACGATCCCATGCGCGAGATGCGAGACTTTATGGATTACACCATGAACACCATCCCCGGCTGGTCCTCAACCCTCCCCGCCCGGAGGAATTGGGTCACTGGAGATACCATCAACTACAACCTCATCCCCTCGAATGCCAACGACCCCGTGCTCGATGAACTGAACAGGATGGCGGAAGGCATTTATGGCCCGCCCGCCAAGAAACTACATGGCGTCGAGCTTTCCACGGCACAGTATTCCCGGCTCAACGAGCTGCACGGCACGACGACCATCGGCGGCAAAACGCTGCATGAGTCCCTAGGGGAATTGTTCGCCAGCCAGCAATACGACATCGACAGGAACACCATTGGAGATCCGCCCGACAAGGAACGCGGCCCCCGCGCCGTCGCTATCAACCGCATCATCCATGCATACCGACAGAAAGCGCAAGACGAACTGCTCAGCGAGGACGATAGCCTCCGCCATGAAGTGCGGAAATCCGACTACCAACGCCTCGCCTCCAAACGCGGGACCATGACGGAAAACAACCAACAGGAACTCTTGGATGCGCTTCTAACGTATTAACTCCCTCTCCCCGCCTCACACCCACCATACGGATGAACAGGCGACCTTCCGATCTCAATGATCACAGGAAGGCCGCCTTTTCATCATGAGCCATAACTTCAAACAAGGAGCATTTATGTCCTACAGTTACGTCACCTATACGGGCGACGGAACGACCCAAGACTATATCGTCCCCTTTCCCTACCTGAAAATCTCCGACGTCAAAGTCAGCCTTGACGAAGCGGAACAGAACGCCCTCGCCTACTCATGGCACACATCCGGCACCATACGCTTCGTCACGGCCCCGCCCAACGGGGCGTCTATCCGCATCCAACGCATCACGGACAAGGTGACGCCCGCCGTGGACTTCCGCGACGGCTCCACGCTCACCGAGGCCGACCTTGATCTCGCGGTGACGCAACTCCTCTACATCGCACAGGAAGCCTACGACGCCCTCGACGGGGAAACCGCCGTCGCCGCGAAGGACAAGGCTGAGAAAATCCTCAAGGAAGTCGAAGAGGTATTCGCCAAGACACAGATCGAGATCAACTACTTCCGCAAGATGTGGATCGACGTGCAGGAGTCCCCCACCGCGCCCGGTCGCGGCGAATATGATTTCACGTCCGGAAAGATGACCTTGTATGTCCCCGCTGGCCCCGTTGGGCCACAAGGTCCGATGGGACAGGAAGGGCCACAAGGTCTTCCCGGCGCACAGGGAGAGCAAGGGCCACGCGGCATACAGGGGCCGCAGGGCATCCAAGGGGAACGAGGCCCGGAAGGACAGCAGGGGCCGATGGGTCCGCAAGGCATCCAAGGGCCAAAAGGGGAGACTGGAGAGCGCGGCCCCCAAGGTCCGCAAGGCATCCAAGGGGCAACTGGCGCTCAAGGGCCTCGGGGCGAAACCGGACCTGTAGGCCCGATGGGACCGGAAGGGCCTCGCGGCATTCAAGGAGAGCGTGGTCCCCAAGGCCCCGAAGGTCCTAAAGGAGCGACTGGCGACAAAGGCCCCATCGGGGATTCTCCGCTGCCTCTCACATTCGGAAACTTCTCTGTCAATACAGATGGCTACTTGCAGTTTGAGTATAACGGAGGCCCTATGGACAGCTCCATGTTCAACCTCAACCCGGAAACCGGAATATTGGAGGTCATTATAGCGTGAGCAACATCATGCAAATCGGCAAGGTCCGCCCCACCTATAAAGGTGAGTGGGATGCGGGGCAAGCTTATGAAACCTTGGATTGGGTCCTCTATCGCGGGATCGCCTATCAAGCGATTAAGGACGTACCCATAAACCGGGAACCTGATGCCGCCACCGACTATTGGGTCGCTACCGGAATGAAGGGCGATAAAGGCGACAAAGGAGAGACTGGAGAACGGGGACCTGCTGGCGTGGACGGCAAGGACGGGGCTCCCGGCATCCAAGGGCCTAAAGGCGACAAGGGAAATCAAGGCATCCAAGGACCTAAAGGAGATACAGGCGCAACGGGGCCACAAGGCCCGCAGGGGACCGCTCCGGAACATAAATGGGCTGGAACCAAACTGGCCTTCCAGAACCCTGACGGCTCATGGGCTGACCCCGTAAACCTCATTGGAGCGCAGGGGGTTCAAGGCCCCGAAGGACCCATCGGCAAACAAGGCATCCAAGGCCCTGTTGGACCGCAAGGCCCCGCTGGACCACAGGGGGTGGCAGGCCCCAAAGGAACTTCGCTCAACCTGAAAGGCGCATGGGGCGCAGACGTCGCGTATGTCTGCACCACCGTGCAGATTGACGTGGTGACGCATAACGGAAGCTCCTACGCCTGCAAGAAAAGCCATACCTCCACCTCATCCATCCTGCCCACGAACACCACCTACTGGACGCTGATCGCGCAGAAGGGAGCTACTGGCGCGACGGGGCCGCAAGGCTCACAGGGACCGCAAGGCATCCAAGGCCCCAAGGGAGATACAGGCGCGACAGGGGCACAGGGTCCTAGAGGAGCCACAGGAGCTACTGGTGCAACAGGACCTCAAGGACCACAGGGACCGCAAGGGCCTGCGGGAAGCACGAGCTACGCGGCACACTCGGCGCAAGTCACGCCGAATATCAAGGAGAGTCGACTGACAGCGGGTGTTAATTATGCGCCGGAAGGCGGGGGCACATGGGCGTGTCACTCAAATGGGAGGACACTCACGGTCGCCGCCAGCGGCACAAGAATACCGGAGGCTGCCTGTTGTTTCAGGGTAGCATGACATAGGAGAAAGATATGACTATCACATCACACGTTTTCACAAGTGAAGGTTCCGGATTGCAGTTTGACCTCTCATCCGTGCTTGTACGCCCTGATGGAAGTTTCGTCATAACATGGATAAATTCCCCTTTTGGGGATGTGCCGTACCACGTCCCCGACAATGAAGAATTTCACGGTATGTATACAGAACTGGCGGAATACAGAAAAGCGCACCCGGAGTGTTTCTCCCCTGATCCTGATTTTCAGGAGCCTTCCCTTGACGATTTGAAATCAGCTAGAAAAGCACAGATTGACGCGGAAACGTCCGCAGCAATCCTCGCCGGGTTCGACTATGCCGTGGGCGGAGTCACCTATCATTTCAGCTATGACACCTTTGACCAGCAGAATTTTGCGGATACGGCGAACGTCTGCCTGATGAAGCAATCGGGAATGCCGGGCCTGCCGGACTCCGTAACGTGGAACGCCTACATGCCGGGCGGTGAGCTTGAGCGCTTGACGTTCGACGCATCGGGCTTCCTCGCGCTCTACGCGGGCGGGGCCATGAAGCACAAGAACGAGACGATGCAGCGCGGCGGGGAACGCAAGGCGGCTGTGGAGGCCGCGACCACGCCGGAAGAGGTTGAAGCCGCATGACATACGGAAAGCGTATCCTCATCGGCTTCGATCAATTCCTCAACACCCTGTTCATGGGCTGGCCCGACGAAACACTGAGCAGCCGATGCTGGCGGTGGGAACAGGCAGCCATCCGCACATGGCCCCGCAAGCTGGTGGACACGCTGTTCTTTTGGCAAACGGGCCATTGCCGGAGTGCCTATGAAAGCGAACGCAAACGCCTCCAATACCCTCCTGAACTCAGAAACGCGGGAGGCTAAATGGCAACGCCCTGCGCCCACGAAGCCGACATCTCCCTCCTCAATACCGCCATCGTCGAAATCAAAGACACCCTCAAAGATCTGAAAGAACTCCTCCTCTCCAACGCCGTCCTCTCCGAGCAGGTTTCCCATTTCAAGGAAGACATCACGAGCATCGATATCCGCCTCCGAAAGCTGGAGCTGGATGTGGCGCAGGGGAAGGGGGCGAACAGGTGGGTCGAACGTGTGGTCTGGTGCCTGACGTCAGCGGCGTTGGGGTACTATTTGAAGGGGAGTGTGTGACTGAGGAGGTAAAAAGTATTTGTCTGTGTATCATTAAAAATAAAGTGGTGTGCGAAGGTTCGCACAAAATGTTCGTAAAAACGAACAGTTATACAAACAACACTCAATAATTATAGCAAGTTGCAACTTTTGCAATCTTGCAAATGTATTCCTTTTGGTATATTCTAAATATAGAAAAAAGGGCAAGGAAGTGCGCCAACACTCCCCTGCCCCCGGCAGAGTTGGATGTTCGTTTTT
>ERZ779890.2484-NODE-2484-length-17546-cov-9.426562_pt1 | contig 17546 bp, 19 predicted proteins | sample MGYA00511553_ERZ779890 | MGnify/ENA primary metagenome ERZ779890 (study PRJEB29588, sample SAMEA2152064) | human gut metagenome | biome: human gut; feature: human-associated habitat; material: faeces | place: Denmark | collected 2008/2010 ... | reverse complement strand
AGAAAATATGTAAACCATGTGCTTGCACAAAGTGTAAACCATGTTGCTCTTGACAGAGCATATGCCCATACATACACAGGTTATATCGACGGTTTCGTGTCCCACGCGCGCGGCAATGGCGGTGAGCGGGAAACCCATGTCGATCAAAAGGGAGATGTGCGAGTGCCGCAGATCATGGATGCGGATTCGCTTTACACCAGCAGCTTTCGAACCGCGTTGCATTTCGCTGGTCAGGAAGTATTTGGTGAAGGGGAAGATTCGCTCGTCAGGTTCCGGCTTGTAGAGCGATTGGATGTAATCCCGCATTTTGTCGCAGACGTTCTGCGGCATCTGAACGGTTCGATTGCTCTTTTCCGTCTTGGGCGTCGTGATGACGTCCTTACGATTCAAGCGGGTATACGTCTTGCTGACGGACACGGTTCCCTTCTCAAAATCGAAGTCGGAAGGGGTCAGCGCCAACAGCTCGCCCTCACGGAGTCCGCACCAGTACAGCATTTCAAATGCGTAGTACGCGAGAGGCTTGTCCATAATCGCCTCTGAGAATTTTTCGTATTCTTCCCGCGTCCAGAACAGCATTTCACGGCTTTTCTTCGTTCCCATATGACCCGCTTTCTTTACCGGGTTTGCTGGTAATCCGTAGTACTTGACCGCGTGATTGAACAGGCAGGAGAGCTGACTGCTGACTGATCTGAGGTACACAGGCGAGAACGGTTTTCCGTTTTCATCCGTGTGTGTCGTTAGCTCATTCTGCCAGCGGAGAATGTCCTGAGACTTGATCTCAGACAGCTTCCGCTTGCCAAAGTAGGGGAGAAACTTAGTACGGATGACGTGCTCCTTGGTATGCCAAGTATTTTCCTTGAGCCGGGGTTTCATATCCTCCGTGTAGCGCTCGACGAACGAGGCGAACGTCATATCCGTATTGCCATTCAAACGGTCGAGCGTTTCTTTCTCCCATTTGACGGCGTCGCGCTTATTCTTGAAGCCGCGCTTTTGGCACTGCTTCATCTTGCCTGTCCAATCGACGTAGCGATAGACGACGCGCCAAGTGTTGTACTTCTTGTCCTTGTATACCGACATCAATGAACCTCCTTCGGCGGCAGACCTCCATAACAGGTCTTTTCAATAAAATAGTTTCGGTTGACGCGCCCGCACAGGGTTGTGAAGCCTTGGGCTTCCAGCTCCTTGTTGAGCTTTCGGATCGTTTTGTAAGCGGTGGACACGGAGCAGCCAAGCATTTCGGCGACTTCCTTCGGGGTGAAATAGGTTTTTTCCATGGCTTTGAGCCTCCATTGATGAATTTTCATCTAACTAAAACGTTAAAGTTTAAGTTAATCAAACATATTATAAGGGAGATGCGAATAGTTGTCAACAGCTCTCCTGTATTTTAATTTAATTTTTTTGTTTAAGTTATCTTGACGAGAACGGAATCATCCCTTATACTGTGTGCATCAGGAAATGACAAGGGGATGTAAGGGGTATGGCAGTCGGTGAGCGCATCTATCACTTTCGGTTAAAGCGGAACCTGACGCAAAAGGAATTGGGGCAGGCAGTTGGATTCCCGGAGAAAAGCGCGGATATTCGGATTGCACAGTATGAATCGGGTGACCGCGTACCGAGGGCGGATGTCATCAAATCGCTGGCCTATGCGCTTGGTGTGTCGCCGCACGCACTGGATGTGCCGGATATTGATTCCTTTGTCGGATTGATGCATACGCTGTTTGCCTTGGAGGATATGTACGGCTTGGGCTTGTACAAAGGTGAGGACGATTTGCCTGTTCTGTCGCTGCATCCGTCTGAGAGCAGCAATCCAGTCGCCGCACGAGAATTCAGTACCTATTTGGACGCATGGCTGGATCAGGCTGAGAAATTCAGAAACGGCGAAATCACCAGAGAGGAATACGACAAGTGGCGGTACGAATTCCCGAAGCATGACATCAGCAGGCGCTGGGTTCAGATTCCGCCGATCCTTGATTTGCTGTTCAATGACCAGACGCCCGTGAAACCACAGCGTCCTGTGCGACAGAGGGCAAAGCGAAAAAAGGACGATACAAAAGGCAACGAAGAAGAATAGAATACGAAAAAGAGGGCTAACCAACAATTCCTGTCAGTTAGCTCTCTTTTCTATGCAATGATGGGAAAATGTTGCCACAGCGTTGCCACAACGACTTTTGAACCTTGATTTTTCTTTGTATTGTTAGAAAAATCGGAGGGCAATTCTTATTCCCACTCAAGTCTTATGCCTTTGTATATCTGTGTGTTTTATGGATATACAAGGGATTTTTTGTTTTTACAAGCGTAGTTTTCTTCAAAAAACGGTGGCTGGATTGTTTTTTGTACTCAAAATGTACTCAAGCAGGAAAAACAATAGATGTAGAAAAGGAGGTGTTTTTTTCATCAAAAGGAGTTTTTGGCCCAAATGCCCTTGACATAGCGCATGCGCTACAATATAATATTAATTAAGTAGCGCGAACGCTACGAAGGGAGGATAAAGAGATGAATGAAAACAAAATCTATCTCACGGCGAAAGAATTGGCAGGAATGTTGGGAGTTTCAGAAAGCCAAGCGTACAAGATGATTCGCAAGATCAATCTTGAACTTGAAAAGAAAGGGTTTATTACGGTGAAAGGTAAGGTGTCGAAATACTATATTGAACAGCACTGGTATGGGTTTGCCGGATGAGGAGACATAATGAAAGCAGAAAAGGATATCAAAACGGGAAAGTGGCTGATTCAGTATCGCTATACGGATTGGCAAGGCAATCGGAAAAAATCAACAAAGCGTGGATTTGATACAAAACGAGAAGCAGAGCAATGGTATAGGGAGTTCTCCGCGAAAAAACAACAGAGTATAAATATGCTTTTTTCGGATTTTGTGGAGATTTATTTGAAGGACATGGAAACTCGACTTCGTGAGCATACGATGATCGGAAAAAGGTATGCAATCGAACAAAAGATCATCCCCTATTTCGGGAAAAGGAGACTGTCCGATATTAAGGCAGTAGATATTCGAAAATGGCAAAACGAGTTGATGAAAAAGGATTATGCTCCAACGTATCTTCGAGCAATTCAGAATCAACTCAATGCGATATTTAATTACGCAATTAAATATTATGATCTGCCCTCTAATCCATGCTTGAAAGCAGGAAGTATGGGCAAAAAACATGCCGATGAAATGCAGTTTTGGACGAAAGAAGAATACCTGAAATTCTCGGAAGTTATGATGGACAAACCAATATCATACTACGCTTTTGAAATCTTATATTGGTGTGGAATTCGAGAAGGGGAATTACTGGCATTAACACCAGAAGATTTTGATTTTGAGAGGCAGACTCTTTCAATTACGAAGTCCTATCAGAGATTAAAAGGTCAGGACGTGATTTCTGCACCGAAAACGGAAAAGAGTGTTCGAATCATTAAAATGCCTTCATTTCTTTGCGATGAAGTGCGAGATTTGATTAGAATGAGTTATCAAATTAAAAGTGGAGATCGCCTGTTTCCTGTGACGAAATATTATCTACACCATGAAATGAATAGGGGAACAGAAAAAGCGGGCATCAAACGTATTCGGATTCATGATTTACGTCATTCACATGTATCTTTGCTAATTGATATGGGCTTTTCCGCGATTGCAATCGCTGACCGAATGGGACATGAGAGCATCGACATTACACTAAACTATGCACATCTTTTTCCATCCAGACAGAGCGAAATGGCAGATAGATTGGAAAAGGAACGAAAGGGGGATGTATCATGTCCCGAAAAGTGATGGACTGCTGCAACCGCTGGCGAAGCAAAACCGTTTCCTTCCGCATGTCGCCGGAAGAAGACGCGCTGCTCGACAGCATGGTGCGGCTCTCCGGCATGACCAAGCAGGACTATATCATCGCAAGGCTGCTGAAATTTGAAATCACCGTTCAAGGCAATCCGAGGGTGTACAAAGCCATGAAACAGGAACTCGCGTTCCTCTGCGCCCGCCTGTCCGAATCCGGTTTCCTGCCGGATTCGGATTGGGCGGCAAGGCTGGATCACCTGCTTCTGCTCCTTGACGGCATGAAGGAGGTTTGAATCATGCCCGACCAGAGAAATATGCTCGGCCAAACAAAAATGACCGCCCCGATTCCGGCTGTTGGCGCAGCCGGGGAGCAGTCACAAAACAATAAAACCAATGACATTATACCAAAGGACAGGAAAAATAACAACTCCCTGCACACGCTTTCTATGACGGAACTCTACGACACGACCTATCCCCCGAAAGCCGCCATCATCGACGGTCTGCTCTACGCCGGAGCTTACTTGTTCGTCGGCGCACCGAAGATTGGCAAGTCCTTCTTCATGGCGCAGCTCAGCTATCATGTCGCGACGGGAATTTCCTTGTGGCAATACGACGTGCATCCGGGCGAAGTGCTGTATCTCGCCCTTGAGGATGACTACGCCCGAATCCAGAAACGCCTGTACAAGATGTTTGGTTCAGAGGATACGCCAAACCTGCATTTTGCGACGCAGTCCATGACGCTTGGCGGCGGGCTGCTCGATCAGCTCGAAGCGTTTCTTGCCCATCATCCCGAAACCAGACTGATGATCGTGGACACCTTGCAGAAGATTCGGGAAATCGGAAGCGACAAATACAATTACGCCAACGATTACGAGATTGTCGGTCGGCTCAAGGCGTTCAGCGACAAGCACAACCTCTGCCTGCTCATCGTCCACCATACGCGCAAGATGGAATCCGAGGACAGCTTTGACATGATCTCCGGCACAAACGGTCTATTGGGCGCGGCAGACGGCGCGTTCATCCTGCAAAAGAAGAAACGCACCGACACCAACGCCATGTTGAGCGTCGTCGGACGCGACCAGCAGGATCAAGAGCTGCTGCTCCAATTCGATCACGAAAAATGTGTCTGGAAGCTCATTAAAGCGGAAACCGAGGTCTGGCGAACACCGCCCGACCCCGTTCTCCTCTCCGTTTCCAAGCTGGTCACGCCGCTTTCTCCTGAATGGCGCGGCACACCTTCTGAGCTTCACGCTCAGCTTGCGGATGTTCCCCTGCTCACCCATGTGCTGACCCGACACCTGAACGCCAACGCCGATCTTTTGTACAATGATTATGGAATTTTGTACGAAAACCGTCGAACCTGCAATGGTCGAATCGTTACGCTGAAACTCAAATTGTGATGCGCATGTCGCTATATGTCGCTCATGTCGCTTTTTTACACATTGGCTCATTGTCAAAAATAGCGACATAAGCGACATGAGCGACATGGAAGGGGGCTATCCATGAAAAACGTCCAGATTTCGCAGGATCTGTTCTGCGACTTAATCCTCTATCATCTCTATAACAATCCATCCGCGGAGGAAGCCATTCGGCGGGAACTTTCCCGAAAGCTCGACACGATGATCTGCCATGAACGCTTCACCCAGTACAAAACCGCCGCAACCGAAGCCGAACGCGAACAGGCGCGGCAGCGTTACCTCGAAAGCATCAGGATGCCCGCCGACTTCCGTTGGTGAATCCGTTCGTTCTCCGCCACTGACAGGAGCGTGACACGCTCCTGTTCCTGCCGTGAGGGCGGTACGCCGTCGGGAGCGTGCTCTGCCCGCGTCGTGCCCCCCGTTCCCCCTCGGAGAGCGCAAGGGCGCTTTTGATGCGAAGTGTCAAAAGTGCTTTTGCGTTACTCTTGACAAGAGTAACAGAACCCCCGGCAACCCAGCCTCGCACAAGAAAGGAGGCTTCGTGAAAAGAACCATCTCCGCCATGCGCGGCAAAGGCTCGCTGACCCACAACCGCAGGGACTTCATCGCCGAGAACGTCGATTCCAGCCGAACGCCGCTCAACGTCGAATACTGCAATGAGGACATCCACGCCGTCTATCACGAACTGTTTGACGACGCACTGGCTCATTACAACGAAAAGCAGACCCGCAGGGATCGCGTGATTGACGATTACTACGAGAAAATCCACACGGGTAAACAAGAAAAGCTGTTTGAAGAACTCATCATCCAGATCGGAAACAAAGACGATATGAACGCTTCATCCGAAAACGGACAGCTTGCCCGGCAGATGCTCGACGAATACATGCAGTCCTTCCAGCAGCGCAACCCAACGCTGCGCGTGTTCTCCGCGCATCTGCACATGGATGAAGCCACGCCGCATCTTCATATTGATTTCATTCCGTTCACAACCGGCAGCAAGCGCGGACTCGAAACCCGTGTGTCGCTCAAAAAGGCATTGGAAGCACTCGGCTTTACGGGCGGCACGAAAAGTCACACTGAGCTGAACCAGTGGATTGAATCCGAAAAGCAGGCGCTCGCATCCATTATGGCACGACATGCTATCGAATGGGAGCAGAAAGGAACGCATGAAGAACATCTCTCCGTTCTGGATTATAAGAAGCAGGAGCGCTCCAAAGAAGTCGCCGCGCTTGAAACCCAAATCGGCGCATTGCAGGAACAGACAGCGACCGCCGAAACCATGCTTTCCAAAAAGCAGGAACAGCTCGACGATATCGCACCCATTCTCAAAAATACCGAGAAGTTTGTTCGGAAATACGACGATCCCAAACGGCTGCTCCCGGAAGCCGGGATGCTGGAATCCGGCAAGGCGTTTCGGGAGAAAAAGGCGCTTCCGATTCTCGGAAAGCTCCTGAAATGCGCCCGTTCACTCTTTCGGGAAAATACCGAACTGAAAGTCAAGGTGCTGAAGCTCGAAAAAGAAAATATCGCTTTCAAATCGACAAACTGGAGCCATACCAATGAAATAGTCAAACTAAAAATGGAGAATCAAGAGTTGCACAAAGCAAAGGACAAGCTGGATGCGCTGGTCGGCAGAATCGGGAACGATGTTCTGCAAAAGGCGTTGGAAGGAATATCTAAAGAGCATTCTAAATCTCAAAAAAATAATAAAGATGAAATGAGATAAGATAAGTCCATATGGCATGATGCTTAATCATTTGTTCATCAGCGGCTCGAATGCAGATAAAATGTTTTTGTTGATTGTTCCTGTCAACGCGTCGGTGTAGTTATAGATGAATGTGCCAGTGAAGTCCATTGTAAAATGAAGTTGCACTAATCTTTTCAATCGGTCATGAACGATTTTGCTGCGTTAAAAAGTTAATATTGATGCCTCTACTGTACCATATAAAGAAGTAGAAAAAAGTGAAAAGACGGAGAAAAAAGTAAAAGTAAAAATTTTATATAGAAACGAGATAAAGAGAAGAAAACAAGCGTCTTAATAAGTAGAAAATGAAAAAGATGCTTAGTAATGGAGGTTGGTGATTCCAGTGAATAAGAGCTAGTAGTGTAAGAATCTTTTACCCTTTTGAGAAAAATGAGAAGGAGACGTTTATGAAAAAATATTTTGCTGTTCTAGTTGCGTGCGTGGTGCTCATGTGCTTGAACGTTGAAGCACAAGGAGAGCCGAAGGTGATCATTTACGGTGCGGCTTCGGGAATACCGGATAACGTCGTCGCTGAGATCATTGCAGAGAATCCCGACGCACAGGAAATCACATTCCTGAAATGTGAGGATGCCAGCCCGAAACCAAATTTTGTCGAAGCGTTATATGGCGGGCTGCAACAGCTTTTTAGGTTCATTATGCGATAATTGCTGAAATGAACGCGAGAAGGACTTGCCAACCCGCATCTTTTGCTGTAACTTGGAACTGTCGATGAACCCAATAAGCGTCTCTATTAAAGAAAGAAAAAATGTATTCAGGGGGTGAATCAAGCACAAATGCTAGCATTTTACACCGTAGTTTGGACAATGCACAGTGAAGATGATCGAGCGTTTTTTCAACAGTTATATATTGACTATGAATTGATGATGTTCAAGAAGGCGTTGACCGTTTTGAGAAATGAGGAAGAATCGTTAGATGCTGTAAGTGATGCGTGTCTGATGCTTATGAAACGCATATCGACACTTAGACAGCTTTCCGATATGAGCCTGAGAAGATATATCATTATAACTGTTGAACATGCTTCGATCAATCGTTTAAGACGAATGAAAAGGATAAACCAGTATTCATTTACCGTAGATGAAGAATGCACACAAGAACTGGTGGCAAATGAGATGCCGATTGAGGAACAAATCATTATTGCAGCAGAAAAACAGCGCTTGAAAAAAGCCGTTCAAAAACTTTCTGAAAAAGAACAGTGGATATTGTCGATGCGTTTTGATGAAGAACTGACATATAAGCAAATCGCACAGCAGATCGGGGTGAAGCCCCAGAATATTGGCGGAATTTTGGAAAGGACATATAAGCACCTGAGAAGGATACTTGAAGAGGTGGAGTTGAATTGAAAAAAATGAATAAATCGGAGTATCAGGACGATCAAAAGCTGAGAGCCGAATATCAGAAAGTCTTGATTTCAAAAGCAATGAGAGAGATACGGGATGAAGAAGCTGATTCACTGTTGGAATGTTCACCAGAGGATCAACGTTATTTGGAGTTTCTGGAAACAAGCAGAGAAAAGCGCATGGAGAAAATGATGCGTCGTTTGCGGTGGATCAGTCTGAAAAAGCAGTTTTTTACAGTAGTGCCTAGAACGATGCGCTTTGCGGTAGCTGCTTTGGGAATTCTGTGCATAGGGCTTACTACTGCTTTTGCGTCCAATGAGACGTTTAGAGTTCGCGTATTTTCGATGTTCGCAGAAGATCATGGGCAATATACCGCGATTGGGCTGCGAGAAGATGAGCAAAAAGCCTTTGATGTTCCTAATGGATGGGAAGGAATGTACTATCCCACGTATATTCCAGATGGGTTCGAGGTTATAAACGTAGAGAACTTGTCAGAGCAAATATTCTTAATCAGCTTTGAAAATAAGAATAATGAATACTTGACTTTTGAAGAAATGACAGAAGATGCGGAATCAAATATTGATACGGAAAACGCGCGAGTATATTATACGGAGATTCATGGAAATACTGCTTTGGTTTCGGTGAAAGCAGACTTAACGATTGTTTCATGGAATGAACAAAATAGAATCCTCTCAGTAGTTTTCGACGGAGAAGTGGAAGAAGACGCTTTGAAAGTAGCAAAAAGCGTTACACGGATAAAATAAATTTTTTTCAAAAAATGGAGATAAAATGGCAGGGAGATGTGTCTATATAGGTAGATAGAAAAAAGGAGAAAACCCCATGAAAAAAGAAAGCGCGGTATTTCTTCGTGTGCCAATAATGGCATTTGGAATTCTACTGTTGATATGCAACTGTGCATTGGCGCAGAAAGAACTTGTAATCGAATATACAGCGGAATCCGAACGAATGAGGTGTACGATAGAAGAATACGTTCAAAATGGAGATGAAATAAAGTACTCTGTACAGGATGAACCAGCAGATATTCAGATTATGACGTATAAACAAATGCAGAAAGCGGCGGAAAATGGAGACATACTTCCGATAGAGATTGATGATGTGCCCAGCACCGTAAAGTTTGAAAATGATGTGTACGGATGTGCAATCAAAAATTACAGGACGGAATTTAAGGTGCAGCATCTGGAACTATGGAAGAAAATGGGATTGTCTGTCCCCGAAAAAGAGTTGAGCTGGGATATACTTCTTGAAATAGCTGATAAAGTGTCAGATTATAATGACGAACATGGAACCAATCTGTATGTGCTGGAAAACTCAAGCAGGTTTTCAAATTCACCGTTGTTTTTACAGAAAGACGGAAGCGAATTGTGGAGTAGAATTTCTGAGTATATAAGCGCAGATAAAGAAACGGCTTTATTCAAAGAGGTTGTTTTAGAGACAACTAAAAGTGAGGAAAGAGAAATTCCGAATTCGGTTATCGCTCTCAGGTTCGGAGAACATGTTTTTAGACTTTCACAGCCTGAAATGAGGTGCTATGTGATATCGAGTCATACACAGGTTTATGAGCAGGCTCAACGATTTTTGAAAATATATGCGAAAAATGCAGAGCTGAGCGAAATTCGTTTTGACGAAGATTTATAACACTTATGAAGGCCTCGAAGAATTTGTCATTTCTGGCTATTTCAAGGTGAACTGAACAGATTGACAAAGGGAGCGAATGCTGAGCGGTATTCGCTCCCTTTTGCAATAGAGAGGAGAATACGATGAGAAAGCGCACATGGATGATGGCGGCTCTTGCACTGGTTGTACTATTTGGGGTGAACGGAGGAACAGCGAAAGCTGAATGGCAATCCATCAAAGAAGTTCAGGAAAACACGCCGGAAAGATGGACGGAAAGCTATGAAACAAAGTGGAGAACCATTCAGATTGATGCTCAAATTGATGTGCCGGATGTAGAAAAACTACCGGTTATTCGGGTAACGGGTGCTTCACCTGTAAATGACTTAAAGCTGCTTCTATATTCGGAGGTTGTCTACAATGAAGTCGGGCAGCTTTATGTCATATCGAAGGATGGAGAACCGGAAATTCTGGGAAACAATGAGGATTACAAGAACAGATATTACTTTGCAGACGGTGAAATTCCCCAGATTCAAGCGGAAGATCACCCTTTAACCGCGCAGCAAGCGATTGAAATGCTTGAAAACAAGTTAAAAGGCTTAACGGGCTATGGAAAAGATGATTTTGTTTTGGGGCCTATAACGGTGTATGACCGTGTCTGGAAGTATAAAAAAATTAATGGAGAGCGGGTGTATACTCAGCCTATCAGCAAAACGGGAGAATATTGCATTGAACTGTATCAGAAATTTGCAGGCGTTCAATATCAATCGTGCCGAGAATGCTATGACACTCGAGGAAAGGAAGCATGGCCGGATGCGGCAGGCGTAAGCGGAGCAATATGGGATGCAGACAGTTTTAAGCTGTGGGCAACTCTTCTTCAAGTTGTAGATACTCCGTATGAGGATGTTCCGATTCTTTCTTTTGGAGATGCAAAAAAAGCGATTGAAACAGAAATCGAAGCGGGACACCTGCGGAACATTGACAAGGTACAGCTTGCTTATGCTCCGTATCTGGATCCACAAGAGAAAGATGTGTTTTGGCTGCTTCCGGTTTGGTATGTGAAGGGTGGATATATGCGGAATGTTAAAAAGGAGTTTGAACCGAAGTATGGCGCCGGTGGTGAGATTGTGGATGATGGCATTGAAAGAGCGGAAGTTGTTTTTGAAGCTCAAAAGGGTGAATTGATGGATTACAACGATAGAAGTGCGAAACGCCGTGTTGTGCCGAAAATTGTGACGTGGGATTCAGTACAATAAACATAGACCTCAAGAAATTTCAAGGAGGAGAGAAAAAGACCGCGTATGAAAAAAGAAATGAAGCTCATTTTCAGTGATGGCAAAATTCATCTGGCATTGCTGGTGATGCTACTGTGCTTTAATGGATATTCAATACCTATATGGATTGAAATATGGGACTGGGATTTTGCGTATCGGGAATCGGCTCTCCAACTTACGATTGGCGGGATTTTCTTTGGCGGAATTATGCTGCTGATGCCGTTCCTTGCCAGTATTCCGGCTGCACCTTTGCAAGTAGAAGAAATCAGAACGCTGTTTGCTGAACAGAGAATTTTCAAAAGCTCTGTGGCTCAGTATGCGAAAGGTAAGTTGATTGCAGCATTTTTAAGCGGCGCGATCGTTGCCGGCGGCGCATTTGCGGCACAGGCCGTTTTGTGGAATATCATTGCGAAACCATGCGACGTGAACATATACGATTATCTGGTCATTGATTTTGCGGACGGCTGTATTTATAACTCGTGGCAATATATCCTGTGTGGACTCCCGATTTATATCTGGATGACACTGATGATTGCATTTTCGGGCGGTATATGGGCAATCGTAGGTGTCACGACTGCGGTATATGTGCGGGACAAGTTGATGGTGCTGGTTATTCCGTCGTGTATATATTATTTGTGGATGAGCGGGCTGCCACATGCGGTGTTTGGAAGAACGTTTCCATTTCCGGCTTCACTCTATAACGACAGTTTAACATGGGCTCTGGCAGGAAAGGCGTTTCTTGTTTATGCCGTGTTAGCGGGAGTCAGTGCGTTCTTGTATATCAGAAAATTGAGGGAGATTGCCTGCAATGGATAAACGGAAAAGAGGGAATATCTTTTCATCAACGGCGGCGATGATTCAAGGAAATCTGGATGCTTTCTGGCGAACGCCAAGAACGCTGTTGATGATGGTTTTTATCGTGTGCTGCTGCTTCTTGACGGTTCGTGGTTATGCGACAGGTTTAGCGCGTAAAAATTACACAATGAACATGGAAGAAAGCATTGCATGGTTTTTAATGACAGGGTTTAACAGCTTTAATCTGACCAGCGTAACATTTTTAATTATGGTGTCTGAACTGCCGAGGAGAATTCCTTTTCAACAATATACATTGATACGGTCAACAAGAGTGCGTTGGATTGTAGCACAGATGTTGTATTGCCTGCTGTTGGTCGTATTGATGCTTGTAGTGCTGATTGCGTTGACTGCATTGATGCTCATCCCCGTTGTTGTTCAGGGCAAGGGATGGAGTGACAATGTCCGAATAGCGGCAGGAGAAATGCCGGAACTCAGCTACGTTTCGGCATGGATTCGCCAGAATCTAACGCCGATTCAGACAAGCCTTTTGTCGATTGTACCGATTTTCTTGTTTTGGCTAACCATGACATGGAGTATTCTGCTATGCGGCTTGTTAGGATACGGGCCGCAGGGCGTTATTTTGTATAGCGTCGTTTTGATGCTGGATACCATCTTAATGGTTGATACGCCAGACTTTTTTCTGCCTAAAATGTGGGCGCTATTTCGACTGATTGTTGTATCGCATCCTAAACAGGAGTGGAGCGCATATATCAAAATGATGTGTGGATACATGCTGATTGACGCGGCATTGGCTGGCGTACTGGTTGTTGTGGCGAAACGGATGGAAATGCCAATTTATGCAGCAAATAAGAATTGAAATGGGGAAAAGGCATGATTGAAATACGGAATCTCACGAAAATTTATAAAAAACAAACCGTTTTGAATGATGTCAATTTAAGATTAGAGATGGGGAAAATTTATGGGCTGGTGGGTGTGAACGGAAGCGGAAAAACAACTTTGATGAGGTGCATTGCCGGATTTGCTAAACCCACAATGGGAAAGGTTGTGGTTGATGGCTGCATAGTCGGGAAAGATATTGATTTTCCAGATAAAATGGGTGTCATTATTGAAAATCCAGGCTTTTTGCCGAGCTATAATGCTTTTTTCAACCTGAAAATCCTTTCAAGAGTTTCGGGAAAAGCTGCTGACGAACATATCCGAAAAGTGATAACGGAAATGGGACTTGACCCAGATAATCTTAAACCTGTTGGACAATATTCACTGGGGATGCGCGGAAGGTTGGGAATTGCGCAGGCAATCATGGAAAATCCGGATTATCTGATTTTAGATGAACCGTTTAATGGTCTGGATCAAGACGGCGTAGAGGACGTCCATCAGCTATTACAAAAGCTGAAAAAAGAGGGGAAGTGCATCTTGCTTGCGAGTCATAGTGCAACAGATATCTCAAAAGCCTGTGATGAAGTCTACAAAATAAAAGAAGGAAAAATATATCGGTCGTGAACTGAAAAGAAGAACCCAATTAACATCGATACTGTTCCCAAGCTTCAGCTCCCGGCACACATCCGCCGCTACAAAACCACAGCTCGTCTTCCAGCTTTTTTGAACGCCTCCCCATTCCAAAGTACTCCTACAGATGAGAATCCGTCCAATAAAATTCACTATGGTCAATAAGAAAAGAAAATGCTATAATAAAAATGTAGTGATCTCGTTATGAGGAGGATGAAACATGGATATTGGAGAACGGATAAAGTTCTGTAGAAAGCATAGAGGGATGACGCAAGACCGTCTGGCTGAAGAAACGGGGATTCATCCCGTTTCAATTCGTAAATATGAAACGGGAAAAATGGTTCCCAAACCGGAACAGATCGAACGCATAGCTAAAGCACTTAATGTGACCTATAGTGCAATCAGTGGAGATTATGATGTTGTTTTTCCGGTTGGACGCTTTCCGGAAGTGATAAGTCTATTGATGATGCTTTTCCATTCTGGGATTATCACAATTGAAGGAGAAAAGAACGGAGAGCAAAAGATTGAGCCGTCTACGGCAAAAATGAAGGTCAATCCGAGTATTGCACGCTTTTTTAATGTGGAATCCCCAAATGCGAAAATTGCGCTGGAACAGGGCTGGCTGACGGCGAATGATCCTAGAATTATGAATTTCTTTTCTGAATATGAAGCCGTTGTTTCTGCGTATGAACAGGCTGTTCGGGAAGGAAAAGAACATCCGTCAGAAGAACAGGAGCAAGTTATTCAGCAGAGAAAGCAGAAAATGGAAAAAACACAAATGCTGATGCAGCTGAAGCCGCTGGTTCTCCCGATGGACTTTGATTATGACATCGATACGGATGGAGATTACGATCCGGAAGATTATGGCCCTGTATTTGCCGAAATGCTGGAAGAAAAGCGTAAACGTCAGAGAAATCCCGAGGAAAAAAACGAGAAGAGTACGATGTGAAATCTGACGGTGGCAATTAAAATGTACTCATTTTGCACTCAAAGAATAAAGAAAAGCCCTGAAAATCGAGCTATTGCTTGACTTTCAGGGCTTGTGGTTTTATTCCCACTCCACCGTTGCCGGCGGCTTGGTGGTGATATCGTACACGACGCGGTTGACGCGCGGCACTTCGTTGACGATGCGCGCGCTGACCTTGGCGAGCAGATCGTAGGGCAGGCGCGCCCAATCGACGGTCATAAAGTCGTCGGTCGTCACGGCACGGATGGCCAGCACGAAATCGTGCGTGCGCTCGTCGCCCATCACGCCGACGGTGCGGGTGTTGGTCAGCACGGTGAAATACTGGTTGACGTCGCGCTCAAGACCGGCCAGCGCGACTTCCTCGCGCAGAATCGCGTCGCTCTCGCGAACGGTTTCCAGCTTGTCCGCCGTGATGTCGCCCATGATGCGGATCGCCAGACCGGGGCCGGGGAACGGCTGACGCCAAACCATGTCGTGCGGCATGCTCAGCTCCTCGCCGACCTTGCGAACCTCGTCCTTGAACAGCATGCGGAGCGGCTCCACCAGACCGCCGGTGAACTTCGCGCGCACATCGGCCGGCAGACCGCCGACGTTATGGTGCGACTTAATTACCGCGCTGCCCTTGACCGAGCCGGATTCGATCACGTCCGGGTAAATCGTGCCCTGCGCGAGGAATTCCACGCCCTCGAGCTTCTTGGCCTCGTCGGCGAAGCAGTAGACGAACTCGCCGCCGATCAGCTTGCGCTTCGTCTCCGGGTCGGAAACGCCCGCCAGCTTGGTCAGGAAGCGGTCGCGCGCGTCCACGATGACCAGATTCACCGGGAACTGCTTGGTGAAGACCTCGCGGACGGATTCGGTTTCGTTTTTGCGCATGAAGCCGTGATCGACGTAAACGCAGGTCAGGCGCTCGCCGATGGCGCGGGAGATCAGCGCCGCCGCAACGGAGGAATCCACGCCGCCGGAGAGGCCGAGCATCACGCGGCCGTTCGGGCCGACCTGCTCGCGGATGGAGGCGATGGCGTTGTCGATGAAGGTGCTCATCGTCCAGTCGCCCGTGCAGCCGCAGACGTTATACAGGAAGTTGGCGATGACCTTCTGGCCCTCTTCGCTGTGCGTGACCTCCGGGTGGAACTGCACCGCGTAGATGCGCTTTTTGGGGTTCGCCATCGCGCAGAACGCGCAGTTTTCGCTGTGGGCGATGGAGGTGAAGCCCTCCGGCGCACGGGTGACGTGGAAGGTGTGGCTCATCCACGCGACAGACTGCGCCTTCATGCCGGCAAACAGCGGGCTGTTGACGTCGAAATCCACCGGGACGCGGCCGTATTCGCGCTGGGCGGCGCGCTCGACGGTGCCGCCGAGGGTGTAGGCCGTCAGCTGCATGCCGTAGCAGATGCCCAGAACCGGGATGCCCTGCTCGTAGATGGCCGGGTCGATATGCGGCGCATCCGCGTCGAGCACGGAAGCGGGGCCGCCGGAGAGGATGATGCCCACCGGCTTCTTTTCAAGGATTTCGGAAAGCGGCGTCAGGTAGGAAACAACCTCGCAGAAAACCTTGGCTTCGCGCACACGGCGGGCGATCAGCTGGGTATACTGCGCGCCGAAGTCCACCAGAACAATTCGCTGCACATTTTGCATCGGATGCGGAACCTCCTTTGGTTGTGAAGAAAAACAAGCCGTCCGCAAAGGGACGTAAGCCATAACCTCTATTCTACACAGTTTTTCGTGCGAAATCAAGAGAAGCCGGGAAAAAGTTCGCCAAACGGGCGCTTTTCGGCAGGTTCGATGAAGGAAGGCGGCCGGTTTGCGCGCTTTTCAACCGCGGACGGTCGTGGTATAATCAAAACAGATTGGAAAACACAGAGGGAGGAACGGCGCATGTTTCAAAATCGGGATACCATCGCGGCGCAGGCGACGGCGGCGGGAGAGGGCGGCGTGGCGATTGTCCGCGTGAGCGGGGCGGACTGCTTGCGGATCATATCGCGCGTGTTCCGGGCGAAGAACGGGAAGCCGCTGGAAAACCGCGTGCTGACCTACGGCTATGTGATGGAGGATGGCGGCGTTGCGGACGAAGCGATGGCCGTGCTGATGCGCGCGCCGCACAGCTACACGCGGGAGGACGTGGCGGAGATTCACTGCCACGGCTCGCAGGCGCTGGTCGGCAAGATTCTGAGGCTGCTGATGGCGGCGGGCGCGCGGATGGCCGAGCCGGGCGAGTTCACCTACCGGGCGTTTCTGAACGGGCGCATTGATCTGGCGCAGGCCGAGGGCGTGACGGAAGCACTGAAAGCGACCGATCCTCTGCGCTGGACGGGCCTGATGAACAATCTCCGACACAGCGCGGAGGAACTGGTGCTCAGCGACCTGATCTACGCCTGACAACCGAAGAACCCACAGAGGCAGGAAGTGATGAGCTTCCTGCCTCTGCTGTTATAGATGCGGCACAACCAACCATAAAAGAACTGTTCGAGCAGTACAAGCAAACGGTTGCTGCTACATTGGTAAAAGACACAGCATTTGTCAATGCCTGCCGCAATTCAGATCGTGAAAATGCCATTATGGAAGGGGCAGACGCAATCCGGCGCATTGTCAACGAAAGCGGCGATTTGCAGCTTGCAAAGCTCTACTTTGATATGCCAGCCTTCCATAACCGGCTGCATCAGGAGCTTTTAGAGGAAACTTATCCGAAGCTGGTAAACGCAGCAGACCATAGCCCGTTCAAGCCCTATCAGGTCGCAGCCTATCACCATTTTGAAAACGGCTTTGACGATAAGCTGGACTATCAGACGCTGGAAGAAGCAGAGGCCGCAGCCAGGGACCGATGAAGGGGGCAAGCATCCGCAAGACTGTAAGAATTTCTTTTGAAGAAGCGGTATTTGGATGTGAGAAGGAACTTGATGTAATTTTAAAGGATCCATGCCCGAAATGTAATGGAACAGGTGCAAAACCAGGAACGACTCCGGAGACATGCTCAAAGTGCGGCGGAAAAGGTCAGGTTGTATACAGCCAGCAGTCACTGTTTGGTATGGTACAGAATGTACAGACTTGTCCGGATTGTCACGG
>ERZ779890.2468-NODE-2468-length-17599-cov-6.837095_pt1 | contig 17599 bp, 12 predicted proteins | sample MGYA00511553_ERZ779890 | MGnify/ENA primary metagenome ERZ779890 (study PRJEB29588, sample SAMEA2152064) | human gut metagenome | biome: human gut; feature: human-associated habitat; material: faeces | place: Denmark | collected 2008/2010 ... | reverse complement strand
GCGGGAGCCGGTTCCCGGCGGTGGCAGCGCGAGCGCCTTTGTGGGCGCGCTGGGCGCCTCGCTGTGCGGAATGGTTGCCCGCTACGGTGCGACAAACCCCGCGTTTGCCGATCGCGCAGACGATCTGACGCGCGCGTTTGCCCAGGCGGATGAGTTGGCGCAGGAACTTGTGGGTCTGGTTGCCGAGGACGTTCGTGCCTACGGGCAGGTGTCCGCGGCGTACGGTATTCCGCGTGACGATCCGGCTCGAGCGACCGCGATTCAGGATGCGCTGCATGTGGCCGCTATGCCGCCGTATCGCATTATGGATGCCTGCGGGCGTGCGCTGGCGCTGCTCGAGGACATGGCCGACAAGGGCTCGCGTCAGCTGCTGTCCGATGTGGCGTGCGGCGCCGTGTTCTGCCGTGCTGCTATGCAGGGCGCGAGTTTGACGCTCTTTGCGAACACCACGTCTATGAAGGATCGCGCTCGTGCTGAGGAGCTTGAGACGGCGTGTGATGAGTTGCTCGACACATGGTTGCCGCGCGCCGATGCGCTGGCGCGTCGCGCCTCCGACGCTGCAAGGAAGAGAGGATAGCCATGGCTGAACTGCTGAAGGGTGCTCCCGTTGCTCGCGCTTTGACTGAGGAACTTGCTGCTCGCTGCGCAGCCCTGCGCGAGCGGGGCGTTGTTCCGACGTTGGCTATCGTGCGTGTAGGTGAACGCGAGGACGACCTATCCTACGAGCGCGGTGCGCTCAAGCGCTGCGAAAAAGTGGGGATTGAGGCTCGTCGCGTTTTGCTTTCTGCCGATGTTTCGCAGGACGAGCTGTTGACGGCCATCGAGGACATCAATACCGATTCGGCTGTTCATGGCTGCCTGATGTTCCGCCCGCTGCCCGCCGGCCTTGACGAGAATGCCGTCGCCGCAGCGCTCGATCCCGCCAAGGACGTTGACTCCATGACGCCGTCTTCGCTGCTTACCACGCTTTCGGGGCGCGGCGAGGGTTTTGCTCCCTGCACGGCCGAGGCAGTGTTAGCGTTGCTGGATCATTACGGCGTTGAGCTGGATGGAGCTAAGGTTGCTGTGGTCGGGCGCTCGCTGGTGATCGGGCGTCCTGTTGCCGTCATGCTTACGGCGCGCAATGCCACAGTGACGACGTGCCATACGCATACGCGCGACCTTGCTGCCGAGTGCCGTGCGGCTGATATTGTGGTTGCGGCCGTTGGGCGCGCGCACACGATTGGTGTGGACGCGGTTCGCCAGGGCCAGACGATCATCGATGTTGGCATTAATTGGGATGAGGCTGCCGGAAAGCTGATCGGTGACGTCGATTTTGATGCTGCGGAGCCGATTGTTGATGCCATCACGCCCGTGCCGGGCGGCGTGGGAGCTGTGACGACGGCGATTCTCGCCAAACACGTGATCGAAGCGGCCGAGCGCGCATTGAAATAGGCGTTTTGGGCTGTTTGAGGGGTTAGTTCTATACCCCGTGGACAAAAAATGCCAAATATGAGTACTGTTGCCAAGATAGTCACATAAATTTTAGGTTAATTTGGCTCTCTAACGATATTTATTATCGATAGAGAGCCTATTTTATTGGACCTATGGGGAAGTACATCATCTAATTTTTGAACAAATGTAGACTTTCGACACCCATGCGTAGCAAAATTGCTGTTACTAAATTAGTGACAGTACTCATATTTGGCATTTTTTGACCACAGGGGTTGCCAGCGCCGTGGTTTCGCCCTTTTTGCGTCGAAGCGATACACTGTTGCCGTTTGATTTCTTCGCTCAAGGAGGATGCGCATGCCGTGCACAACGATTTTGGTTGGTAAGAACGCGAGCTGCGACGGGTCGACCCTGGTCGCGCGTAACGAGGACTCGTCCAACGGGGTGTTTGAGCCCAAGCGTATGCGCGTGGTGCATCCCGACGAGCAGCCGCGCGTCTACACGAGCGTCCTGAGTCACCTGACCGTTGAACTGCCCGATAACCCCATGCGCTACACGAGCGTCCCCGATGTTGTCCTGGGCCACGGCATCTGGGCCGAGGCCGGTTTCAACGAGCTCAATGTGGGCATGTCCGCAACCGAGACGCTCACCACCAACGAGCGCGTTCGCGGTGCCGACCCGCTTGTGGGCTACGTGCCCGCCAAGGGCAACGAGGGTGAGGACGGCTATGTGCCGGCGCGGCCCGGTGGCCTGGGCGAGGAGGACATGGTGACCCTGGTGCTGCCGTATGCCAAGTCCGCCCGCGACGGCGTGCGTATCTTGGGCGACCTGCTCGAGCGCTACGGCACCTACGAGAACAACGGCATCGCCTTTAGCGACGTGGACGAGATCTGGTGGCTCGAGACCATCGGCGGCCACCACTGGATCGCCAAGCGCGTGCCCGACGACGCCTATGTGACCATGCCCAACCAACTGGGTATCGACAGCTTTGACCTGGATGACGCTGAGGGCGCCCAGGCCGACCACATGTGCTCCGCCGACCTGCGCGCCTGGATGGCCGAGTGGCATCTGGACCTGACGCTGGGCGTCGAGGGCGACGGACCGGCTGCGGTCTTTAACCCGCGCGAGGCCTTTGGCTCGCACAGCGACAGCGACCATGTCTACAACACGCCGCGCGCCTGGTACATGCAGCGCTGCCTCAACCCCAGCGACGTGTGGGATGGTCCCGAGGCCGACTACACGCCCGAGAGCGACGATATCCCCTGGAGCCGCGTGCCCGAGCGTAAGGTGACCATCGAGGACATCAAGTACGTGCTCTCCAGCCACTACCAGGGCACGGAGTACGACTGCTACGACAGCAAGGGCACGCCCGCTACGCGTGGCGCATATCGTCCCATCGGCATCAACCGCAACAGCCAGCTCGCCGTGTTGCAGCTGCGTCCCTATGCGCAGCCGGCCTATCGCGCCGTGCAGTGGATGGCCTTTGGCTCCAACTCGTTTAACGCGCTGGTCCCGCTGTACGCCAACGTCGAGACCATGCCCGAGTACTATGCCGACACGCAGGCTCGCGTGACGTCCGAAAACTTCTACTGGGCCAACCGCCTGATCGGCGCTCTGGCCGACGTCCGCTTCCATGAGTGCGGCCGCGCTGTGGAGGACTATCAGGAGAAGGTCGGTGGCATGGGCCACAAGCAGATCCATGACGTCGATGCTGCCGTAGCCGCTCTGCCCGAGGCCGAGGTACCTGCTGAGCTTGCACGCGCCAACGAGGCCTTTGCCGAGCGTGTTCGCGTGGAGACCGATGCTCTACTGGGCAAGGTGCTCTACACCACGAGCTGCGCCATGAAGAACTCTTTCGCGATGAACGACAACGTGAGGTAGGGATTTCCCGTCGATCGAATAGTGCTAAAACGCTTTGTCGCTTTCACTCAATCTTGGGTACAAGAACGCCAATGCAGTTGTTTGTGATTGGAGACAACCATGGTTATGAAACTCGATCAGCTTGTTAACGGCGCCATTAACGTGGGCTTTGGCGCTGCCGCCGTTGCTGTTGAAGGCGGCAAGAAGGTCCTCGACGACCTTAACACCAAAGGCGAGCAGGTCCGCAAGGACACCGCCACCCCCGATATCGCCCGCAGTGTGTCCGACATGTTCGAGCAGGCCGGCGGTACCATCTCCGACCTGACCGAGCGTCTGGGCATGCAGGGCGAGACCGCGGCCCAACGCGTGCTCGACGAGCTCATTCTGGCTCGCGTCCGCGTTATGACTGCGCCCGAGCGTACGGCCTTCCTGGCCCATGTGCGCGACATCGTCGATTCGGTCGAGGACAACGTGACCTCGGTGCCCGTCGAGTCCGTTGAGCCCGACGATGCGAAGGATACCGAAGAGGCCGAGTAGCAGCGCAGATGGCAGATTCCACCACCGATTACAACAATCTAGATCCCTTGGGTGACGAGGCGGCGGTTGTCGATGAGGTCGACGCCACCGTCTCGGGCGCTCGCAAGAAGCCGCGCGCTGTCGATATGGTGCCCGAGGAGCCCGACGCGATGGCGCCGGACGAGGAATACCAGCTTACGCCGGCGGGTCGTCGCGAACGCATCGGGCAGATTGTTCGCCTGGTCAAAAAGTACCGCGTGTGGGATAACCTCACGCCGGTTCGTTTGCGCCGCCTGCTCGAGGAACTCGGCCCCATGTTCGTCAAGATGGGGCAGATTCTGGCCAACCGGTCCGAGATTCTGCCGCAACGCTTTTGCGACGAGCTGCGTCGTCTGCGCTCCGACGTGGAGCCGGTGCCGTACGAGGTGGTGCTTCGCTGCCTGGAGGAAGAATACGGCCTGCGCCTGGGGGAGATGTTCGATGCGATCGATCCCAATCCGCTTGGTAGCGCATCGCTCGCGCAGGTGCACCGCGCTCGTCTGGTGACGGGCGAGGACGTGGCCGTCAAGGTGCAGCGCCCCGGTGCGCAGCAGGTTATGGCACAGGACATCGATATCATCCGCTCGGTGGTGCGTATCGTTTCCAAGTTCGTCAACACCGATCAATTCGTTGACCTGCACGGCGTAGTCGAGGAGCTGTGGACCTCGTTTCGCGAGGAGACCAACTTTTTGGCCGAGGCCAAAAACCTCAACGACTTCTACGAGTTCCATAAGAGCGTTCATGGCGTGGCGTGCCCTAAATCCTATCTGGACCTGTGCACCGAGCACGTGGTGGTTATGGACTACGTCGACGGCATTTCGATCGCCGATCCTGAACGCTTGGTGGCCGAGGGTTATGACTTGGAAAAGATCGGTGCCGCGATTGTCGAGGACTACTCGACGCAGGTGCTCGATGACGGCTTTTTCCATGCCGACCCGCATGCGGGAAACATCATTCTCAAGGACGGCATCGTTTACTTTATCGACTTGGGCATGGTCGGGCGTATGTCGAGCCACGACCGTGGCATCGTCAAGGACATGATTTTCGCCGTGGCCGAGGGTGACGTGCCCAAGCTCAAGGATTCGCTCATGCGCTTCGCCGTGACGCGCGGCGATTCGGCCGAGCTTGACCATTCGACCTTTTTGTCCGACTTGGACTTTATTGTTGCCGACTTTGCCGGGCTCGACCTTAAAGACCTGGATATCGGCGAGTTTTTGACCTCGCTGTTAAACCTCGCGCGCAAAAATGACGTTGAGCTGCCGAGCGTGGTGACGATGTTCGCCCGCGGCATGGTGACGCTCGAGGGCCTGTTGACCGAGTACATGCCCAACGTCAACATGATCCAGATCATCCAGACGCACATCAAAAACGAGAAGAGCGTCTACGCCCGCATGCGCGAGATGAGCCGCGACTTTGCAGCGAGCAGTTATCGCGCGGCGAAGGGCTCGCTCGAGGCGGCCGAGTATCTGGGCTTGGCTTCGCGTATGCTCACGCGCGGCCAGCTTAAGGTGAACACGCAGATTATGAGCAGCGATAAGGCGCTGCGACAGCTGGGCGGAATTATCGACCGCATGTCGATGGCAATTGTGATTGCCGGCCTGTTTATCGGTTCGTCGGTGGTGTACTACGCGCGCATCGAGCCGGTTGTGTTTGGTATCCCAGTCATTGGCTTTATGGGCTACGTGAGCGCGCTGGTGCTGGCACTTATGCTGGGCCGCAATATCTGGCTCAACAGCCACGGCGGCAAGCACTAGAGTCTGCGACCGTCACCGCATTTTCCTATCGCAAACAATAGCTTTTACCATGGGCTTCGCCTGCGTGCGAGGCCCTTTTGCGTGATACCATTTTGACGGTAATAATCGATGGCCTAGATGGTGGTGCGGAGACGCACGAATGCGCGGTTTTCCTGCGCGTTTGGGAGAATCGGGGTGCAAGTCCCCGGCTGTACCAGTAACCGTAATTCCTCTTGGCTCGGGATGTTCGCGTCGCAGATCGGACGGCGCGCCTGAGCCGTTAAGGTTAAGTCGGATCGCCTCCCATCTTGCACGTTGCCGCGGCGTATGCCGCCGGTGTGCATAGGGCTCTGGAGGGAAGGAGGACCCCGATGGGGGAACTCGAGCGCAACATGCGCGATGACGCGGGGCAGCCTCAAGGCAACGCTCCAAGTACAGACAATGGGGGACAATTGGATATGTTTGAGGACGAGCGCGAGCGCGCCTCGTTGCATCGCCGTGGCGCGATTGCACGCGGTGTAGCCAAGCGCGGCCTGGTGGCATTCCTGGCCTTCGCGATGGCCTTTGGCACCACGCCGGCTCAGCTGGGGGCCGAGGGCGCCGAGGGCATTGCCGAGGCTGTGGCTCAGGCTGCGACGCCGGGCGAGGACGCAGCGCTTGCGGGCGGTACCGCTGAGCAGAGCGGCGCCGAGGTTTCGGATTCCGAGGGCGCGCCTGCAGCTAGTGCCGCCACAACAGAGGCAGCAACTGGCGACGAAGGCTCGGCGACGGGGGAGAGCCCTGCCACGAGCGAGCAGTCTTCGACGGCATCCGCTGGCCAAGCGGGATCTGCCGCCGCGGCTGCCGTTCAGACAGAGAACCCGACAGAAACCGGCGATGTCGCCAAGAAGCAGGTCGAGGTCTCGTTCTCGATTATCGGCACCGATGCTGACGGCAAGGCTCAGACCTGGGTGGCACCTACGCAGCTCAAGCTCGACGAGGGCGCGACGGCTGCGGATGCCTTCATTAAGCTGCAGGAGAAGACGGGCTTCAAGGCGAAGTACGAACCGAACACGGCATACGGTTTCTACCTCGAAAGCATCACATCCCCGAGTGATGGTCGCACGCTTGCCTACGATCCGACGACTTATGCCTTCTGGCAGCTGTTCGTCGACGGCGCGTCTTCCTCGGTTGGCGCGAGCAGCGTTAAGCTCACCCAGGGGCAGAAGATTGAGTTTGCCTATACGGCTGGTAGCGCGTCCCCTGTCGTTAAGGACCAGGTTGCCGCAAATGTGACCGTCATTGGTCGCGATGCCCAGGGCAAGACTCAGACTTGGGTCGATAACGCACAGTATGTGGTGACGTCCGGCTCGAGCGCGCTTGACCTTACGAAGGTCGCGCTCGAGGCGAATGACATCGACGCCGTTGCTGCGGGCTCCTTCATTCTGAGCCTTAAGTACAACGGTGTTGAGCTGGGTACGCCCCAAGATTATTCGACCTATTGGCAGCTGTTCATCAACGGCAAGTCGAGTGACTATACGGCGGACAATGTCACCATCCATGTTGGCGATACCGTCACGTGGTTCTACGGTGGCTGGGGCGACCAGCTGCCCTCTGATTCCGTTCATGCTTCCGTTCAGGTTCTCGGTAAGGACAAGGACGGCAAGCAGCAGATTTGGGCTTCGACGGGCCAGACGAGTCTCAAGGCAGGCTCTACCGCCAAGGATCTCCTTGAGCAGACCGGCCTTACTCTCGATGCTGGCGAATCGTCTTGGGGCTGGTTCCTCAACGGCATTACTTCGCCGTTTGATGGTAAGTCCTACGGCTGGGATGCTGCGACCAAGAGCTATTGGCGCTTCTACGTAAATGGCAAGTTCGCCGACGTTGGCGCCGGTGCCTACAAGCTCCAGGAGGGTGACGCCGTCACCTTTATGTATGGTGCTGACGCCGATGCCCTCCCTGGTCAGGTGCTTGGATCCGCCGATGTTATCGGTCCCGATGTCAACGGGAACAATACGCGTTGGGGCACGGCAAGCAATGTTTCTCTGCCCGAAGGCTCCACGGCCCAGAACCTTATTGAGGCAGTTTTGAAGGCCAAGGGCGTTGCGTACAACGGCTCCCAGAGTGGTGAGTACTGGTTCCTGAATTCCATTACTTCGCCGTTCGATCACAAGCCGTATGGTTGGGATGCTGCGACCAATAAATATTGGCATCTGTATATCAACGGAGAGCCCTCCTTACTCTGCGCCAATCAGATTACGCTCAAGAGCGGCGATAAGGTCACGCTTGCCTATACCACCGATAATTCGCCCATGCCCGATCCCGACAAGATTGTCGTGGATCCGAGCGCGACGACTCCTGATTGGGATGCCGAGTGGGCCGGCTACGGCAACAGTGGCAACGGTTCGACCGTAACGGATGCCAAGACGCCTGCGCAGGCCGCCGGTCTTAAGTGGGCCTTCGATTGGAAGGCCGAGTCTGGTCAGCAGTATGCCAACTGCAGCGAGCCTGTCATCGCTAACGGCTTTGTGTACATCGCGACCGAGAACGAGCTCATTAAGATCGATTCGTCCACGGGCAAAAAGGTTGCCTCTGCGCCGCTTGCCTCCAAGGTGAGCTATACCTCTCGTCCGATCTATACCAATGGCCTTATCATCGTTCCGCTCAACGGCGGTGCGGTCCAGGCGATTACTGCAGACAAGCTGATCTGCAAGTGGCTGACGCCTGGTTTGACGGACTTGACGCAGAGCTCCTGCACCGTCGTTTCGGACGGCGAGTACGTCTATGTAGGCACGGCTGATGGGAAGAAATACGTCAACGGTTCCTTTACGCGCATCAAGATCGCCACAGGCGAAGTCTCTTGGCAGAACATCGACGCAGCTGAGGGCTATTATTGGACTGGCGCTGCCCTGACGGATAAGTACGCCATCGTCCCCACGAGCGCAGGTACGCTTAAGTGCATTGATAAGGCAACGGGTGATGTCGTTTCGACCATGAAGCTCGGCGCCCTTGCGAACGCTGACTGCGTCGCCGATCCGTCCAATGGCTCGACCTTCTATCAGATGACGCACGACGGAAAGCTCCATGTGATTTCGCTTTCGGCGAAGGGCGTGCTGAGTGAACAGAAGACGGTTGATCTGGGCCTTACGAATAATCTGAGCGCCCCTGCGGTGTCTGGTGACAATCTGATTGTCGGCGGACAGACGGCTACGGGCTCTGCTCTGGTTCTCTATAACCTGAAGACGGGTAAGACCACGATGGTCGCTGCTGCCGACGGCAAGGCGCTGTCGGCTGGCCTCAACGGTATTGCTGCTACTCCGCTGGTGAGTGTTCAGGGCGGCAAGACCTATGTGTACTTCACCGTTAACAGCGCGGATAGCAAGGATTACGTCAACTACTCTGCTGGTGGTGGCGTGTATCGCTATACGCTCGGCGATGCAGAGGCGACGCAGATTTATGATGCGGCTGGCCATTACCAGTACTGTGACTCTCCGGTCATTGCCGATGCTTCTGGTAATCTCTACTACATTAATGATTCGGGCACGCTGTTTAAACTTGGAGCTGTCGAGTCTTGGACGGTTGCCTTTAACTCCAACGGCGGGTCTGCTTGCGACACTAAGTTTGTTGCTACGGCCGATGGCAAGCTGGTCAAGCCGGCCGATCCGACGCGCGATGGCTACACTTTCGGCGGTTGGTATACCGATGAGGCTTGCACGCAGGCGTATGACTTTAGCACGCCGGTGACGGCCGATCTGACGCTGTATGCCAAGTGGACCAAGAATGCCGTTAACCCTGGCGGTAATGGCGGCGCTGGCTCGAATGGCGGCGGCGGTTCTGGTACCGGTACTGGTTCCGGCACTGGCGCTGGCACTGGCACGGGTTCCGGCTCCGGCTCGAAGGGCGGCGCTGTCGCCCCGGGTCATAAGCCGACGACCAAGACGACGGTGTCGACCAAGACCGAGACCAAGGACAACAAGTCCGACAAGAAGGACTCCGATAAGTCCGATAAGAAGGACGAGAAGAAGTCTGACAAGAAGGACAGCAAGTCCGACAAGAAGTCCGACAAGAAGTCCGATTCCAAGTCCGATACGGGTGCTGCTTCTACGACCACTGCTAAGAAGTCCTCTAGTGCTTCCGAGCAGGAGACTGGTACCAACCCGCTCGCCATTGTTGGCGTTGCCGCCGGCGTCATCGGTCTCGCCATCGTCGGCGTGTTCGTGTTCACCAAACGTCGGTAGGTGAGGGTTGTGTCCAATAAATCCAAGGACGCTGACCCCAAGCAACCAGATTCCTCGTTCATTCAGTTCGACGATGCAAAGCAACAGGGCGCCGCTTCGGCGGCGTCCGCCTCTCGTCGCAAGGCGTTCCTTGGCGTTCTTGCTGCCGCGTGCACCATTCTGATCGTCGTCTCGCTGGGCTTCGTCCATCCTTCCGAGAGCGGCGCCTGGTCCATTGACTGGATCGTTCAGACCGTGACGGGGGAGAGCGTCGTCGCCAAGGACACCAAGGGGTCTGGCTCGTCTGCCGCTTCGGGCGAGGCTAGTTCCAAGGATTCCAAATCTTCGAATGATGCAAAAGACGAGCCCAAGGGTTCGAACGACGCCAAGGACGATTCCGAGTCTTCAAACAAGGAATCGGACAAAAACTCGGATAGCAAGAAGTCCGAGGACCGGGGCGGCAAGAAGTCTGGCGATAAATCCGCTGCCCAAAATACGGGAGCCGGTGATACTTCCAATGCGTCTGGCGGTGCTTCTTCGGGCGGCGGCCAGTCGTCTGATGGAGCCTCATCCTCTAATGGTGGAAACGCCTCCTCGGGCAGCCAAAGCGGCTCACAGGAGTCCAACTACGTTACGGTGACGGTTTCGGTCACATCGAGCACTGTGGGCAATCCCGTGTCCTCTGGCGGCACCTTTACCTTTAACGAAGGCGCCACCGTTTACGATGCCCTGTGCGCGCTGGGCCTTTCTGTCAACGCACACGGCTCATCGTACGGCACGTATGTTTCTGCGATTGGTGGTTTGGCCGAGAAACAGTACGGCGGCACGAGCGGCTGGATGTACTCCGTCAACGGCACAACGCCCATGACGGCCTGCAGTAACTACGTTCTCTCCAATGGCGACAACGTCGTTTGGTATTACGTAACGGGCTAGAGGCCTCGACATAGCGCGCCAGATGGGCGGTTCGGACCAACATCCGGACCGCCCGTTTTTCATGCGAATGGGACTGGGTCGCCGGGTCTCTCGGCAAACAAAAAACCGGTTGGAACGGGAATTCCAACCGGTTATACATTCAAGCAAATAGTGAATCGACTACGACCGTGCGCCCTCGAGGAAGAAGCGGCGGCTGAAGTAGTTGTACCAGGTGACCAAGAACGTGGCGATGGCCTTCATGGCCTGGTAGCCGATGCTCAAAAACGTGACGCCCACAAACATGTACAGGTCGTTGAGGCCCAGGCCGATCACCGACAGGATGGTGAAGATCGTGAACTCGCGCTTGCGGCTCATGCCTTCGCGGTGGTCGAACACGTACTTCATGCTGAGCCAGTAGTTGACCACGACGGACGTGATAAACGAAACCGTGGTGCTCATCAAAAAGTCGAGGTGGAACAGCTCGACGAGCGCAATGAGCATGCCCCAGTCGATGCCAAAGGAGATAAGACCCACGACGGCAAACTTGAGGAACTGCTTGGTATGAGGTTGTGCCAGCGCCTTGCGCACGTAATCACATCCAATGCGTTGATGAATCGAGCAGAGGATACTTTAGAGCTTTTACAAGGGAAACGTAAGGTCTTTGCCAAGAACTATATGAACTCGCCAAATTTTCAAGAGCTAATCCGCAAACGTTGCAAATCTTCCCGTAAACGAGCGGCGCCCACGGACGATACTGCGCTGAGTGCGCATCGTCCGTGGGCGCCGTAATGCTGCGGGGGTGTCGAGCTATTTGGTCTCGTCGCCCTCCAGGAAGATCTTTCGGGTCACAAAGTTGTAGACCATGACAAGCGCGGTGGCGCAAATCTTGGCGATATTGGCCTCGAGTCCCAGGCCGGCGTTGAGCGCCAGCACGATGCCGTCGTTGAGAGCCAGGCCGATCACGGACAGCACGACAAAGATGATGAACTCGCGGCGGCGGCTCATGCCTTCCTTGTGCGTAAACACGTACTTCATGCTTGCGAGGTAGTTAAAGATGAGTGAGATGATAAAGCCGCTGGTGTTGGCGATTAGGATGTTGAGGCCCAGACCGTAGTGGAGCAGATTCATAATGCCAAAGTCGATAACCGTGGCAATGACACCGACGACGCCAAATTTCATGATCTGCGCAAGGAGCTTTTGCATAGTACCTGCCTTAAGCTGGCGCCGAAGCGCCGCGGGGATGACAAACTCAGCAAGTTTAGCCAATCCCCGCGGGTGGTGCTAGGCGTGCTCCTCGATAGCACCGTTTCTATATGCATCGAGCAGCTGGCGCAGGTCCTGGATCTGGCTGCGAATCTTGGCGCCAGTATCGGTGTCGCTCACCATGCGGCGACGGTCTGCTTGGTCAAAACGGTTGGTCTCGCTCTCGATGTCCACGTTGCGCGTGAGTGCCTCGGCAACCGTCGTAAAGGCCCGGTGCGACTTGAGGCGGCAGCCGCGCGAGCTCGAGATGAGCGTATAGCCGGCGATGCCCGTCTTGGGATGGTAAGCGCGGCAGAAGCCGCCATCGATGACCAGTAGCTTGCCCTCGGCGCGGATGGGCTGCTCACCCTTGGTGGTTTTAACGGGCGTGTGGCCGTTGATGATGTGGCCGGTCGGCGAACATGCCATGGGCGCGACGCCAAACTCGCGCATGATGTCGTCGCAGACCGAGGGCGACTTGGTAAGCGTAAAGTACGGGTCCATCGGCTCGACCCAGGTGCTCTTATCGGCGATATAGGCGCGCTCAAAGGTACGCACCAGGCGTCCGCTGGCGGGCGAGTTAAAGCCAATCCACAGGTACCACATCCAGTCGAGAGCGTCGCGGTCGCCCACGCGCCAGGCGCGGCGGGCGATGTGGTCGCAAAAATCGAGATAATCGCGGCCAGCGTGCCAGGTGCCCAGACAGTTCATGCTGCTAAAGGTGCCGTCTTCGTTGAGCGGAACGCAGCCGTGGAAGAGCAGGTTGCCGTTGGCGACCTTGTACATCGAGCCGTGGGAATAGAGGAAATCGATATGGCGATGCAGGTGATCGGCGGTGACAAACTCGGACACGAGCTTGTCGATGATGTGCTGCTCCTGGGGCGTGAGCGTATAGGGGTCCGCCGGGTCGACGGTGGGGAAGTCGTTGGTCGTGAGCGGCCACACGCTGCCGTCGGCGAGCGTGACCGTGCCGGTGTCGTGTTCGATCTTGTCGAGTAACATGCGGTCGGTCATATCGAACTCGGGGTGGCGCTGGATAATCTGGCCCTCGAGCTTAAAGAGCAGCACGTTGATGGCTTTGATCAGCGGGGTGATGGACTCACCGGCGGTATAGGTGGCATCGGCAAAGGCGACAAGCTCACGCAGCGAGATGCCGTAGTCGTTCTCCAGGATCTCGTAGTTGTCGTAGCGTAGGTTGTTGCGCAATACCGTGGCGATGCAGGCGGGCTCACCGGCCGCAGCGCCCATCCACAGCAGGTCGTGGTTGCCCCACTGGATGTCGAGCGAATGGTAGGTGAGCAGGCGGTCCATAATCTCGGCAGCGCCGCCGCCGCGGTCGAAGATGTCGCCCACCAGGTGCAGATGGTCGACGGCCAGGCGCTTGATGAGCGAGGCGAGCGACTCGATAAAGTCGTCGGCGCTGGCGGTCTCCAGGATGGACTCCACGATGCGCTCGTGATAGCGCACGCGATAGTTGTTCTCGTCCGGGTGCGTGTGCAATAACTCGTCGATGATGTAGGCGTAGTCGCGCGGGATGGCCTTACGCACCTTGGAGCGCGTGTAGCGGCTTGAAAGTGAGCGAGCGACCATGATGAGCTGGTCGAGCATTGTCTTGTACCAGGTTGGCGAGTCCTCGCGCCAGCTGCGGACCAGGTCGATCTTCTCGCGCGGGTAGTAGATGAGCGTACACAGCTCGCCCTTTTCGTCAAAGGAGAGCGTGTCGCCAAAGATCTCGTCGACATGCTCGCGCACGACGCCCGAGCAGTTGTTGAGGATGTGCATAAAGGCTTCGTACTCGCCATGCACGTCGCTCATAAAATGCTCGGTGCCCTTGGGTAGGTTGAGGATGGCCGAGAGGTTGATAATTTCGGTAAACGCGGATTGTTCGGTGGGGAACTGTCTCGACAGCAGGCGCAGATACTTGAAGTCTTGCGGGTTGCGATCGAATGCGACCATGAAACACCTTCCGATGGGGCTGGTAAAACTGATAAACAGCGTCAAACGTTTATCAGTATGCGCCGCTTTTGTTTCGATTTTGCGCCAGCGGCTGAAATGTCGGCTGAACGGTTTGGTAAATCGATTTAGTGAAGGTAGATGTGTCGGTTGGGTGGAGACGACAGAGGGTGTTTTCTCAGATATTTATGCGTCGGGTCGGTGGAGACGATGGTGGTAAAGATGTTCACTATTTTTGGTTCGATTTGGTAAATAGTGGACATATGTACCGCATGTAGGCTCACTGTGCGATAATTTGCGCAGCAATGAGTAAGGAGCCTCATATGAGTGATTTTGTCCTGACCTGTGAATCCGCCGCCGATCGAACCCGTGAGTTCTTTGCGTCGCGCAATATCCCTGTCGTGTGTTTTCATTACGAGATCGACGATGTTGTCTATACGGACGATCTGTATCAGTCGATTACGCCGGACGAGTTTTTTGCCCAGATTGCCGCGGGCGCCATGCCCAAGACGTCTCAGGTGAGCGTGGGTGAGTACGAGGAGTTTTGGGAGCCGTTTGTTGCCGAGGGTAAAGACGTGCTGCACCTGACGTTGTCGTCGGGTATTTCGGGCACGTATGGATCGGCCTGCGTCGCGGCGCAGATGCTCGCGGATCGCTATCCCCAGGGCGGCAAGGTGCGCGTCATCGATTCGCTGGGGGCGTCTTCGGGCTTTGGTCTGTTGCTGGAATATGCCGCCGACGTGCGCGATAGCGGGGCTTCACTCGACGAGACGGCCGCTTGGATTGAGGAGCATAAACTCAACCTGCACCACTGGTTCTTCTCGACCGATCTGTCGAGCTACCTGCGCGGCGGTCGCATTTCGGCTGCGAGTGCGATCATCGGCACGGCGCTTAAGATTTGCCCGCTTATGACGGTCGATTGCGACGGCAAGCTGTCGCCACGTGAGAAGATTCGCACTAAGAAGCGCGCGATTTCCGAGATGGCTAAGACCATGATGGCACACGTGCAGGACGGTGTGGATTATTCGGGTAAGTGCATCATGTCGCACTCGGCGTGCCGCGAGGATGCCGAGGCAGTTGCGGCGCTGATTGAGGAACAGGTTCCGCAGCTTAAAGGCAAGATTGAGATCAATGACATCGGTACTCTGATTGGCTCGCATACCGGACCTGGTACGGTGGCGCTCTTCTTTATGGGCGACAAGCGCGTGGATTAATTTGCCCCATCACATCGCTGCGTGATTGCTCAAACGAAAACGGCCCGCCTCACGTTTGTGGGGCGGGCCTTGCTGTTACGATTAGCGTTTCTTTCCGCGGAAGAAAAAGCCGTGCAGTGACGGCTTGAGGCCGCGGTTGGCGCGATGTTCCTCGACGCGCTCGTGGATTGAAGCGACGCGCTCGATGACTTCGTCGGGAATCGGCACATCGGGATTCATGTTCTCGACTTGGCTGACTTCGGCGGCGGCGACCTGGTCGATAATGGGCACGTCGTCGCGCGAGATGACAGGTGTGGCGTCTTCCTTCATCTTGCGATAACGCTGCATCATGTCGGTCTGTAGCTGCTGGGCCGAAGGCGGTGTCCAGATGATGGCGTTGGCGCCGGCGGCGATGGTCTCGCGAATGCTCTCGGGCGTCTTGCCGCCCGGCGCGATAAGCGGCAGGTTGGGATAGTGCTCGCGCAGCTCGCGTAGGACCTGGGGCGTGTTCTTGCCGGCGGCGATGTTGAGAATCTTGGCTCCGGCGCGCACCTTGGCGTGAGCATCGTCGTCGCAGCGAACGACCGTGGCGATGACGGGGATGTCGGCGATGTTGGTGATGTGCTCGACCATTTCGGCAGTAGCGGGGGAGTTGACCACGCAGCCCGCCGCGCCTTGCATCTCGGAAACGGCCGCCATCTGCACGGAGCGCTTACCGGTGGTGGTGCCGCCGCCAACGCCCACAAAGACCGGGCACTCGGCAACGGTCAGCAGCGCCTGCGTAATGGCGGGCTGCGGCGTGAAGGGGTAGACGGCAAACACGGCGTCGGCATTGGAGTTGCGGATGACCGCCACGTCGGTGGTGTAGATGAGCGATTTGATGCGGCGGCCAAAGAGCGTAAAGCCGCTGGCCTCCTCGATCTCATCGGGCATACGGAGGGCCGCCTTGCGCAGGCGTCCGTCGATGGGCAGCGGCTCCATGGGCAAAAGGCCGTTGGGGGTTACGGCCACCTGGGGCTCGGTAAATTCGTCTGCAAGCTCAACCTCGGAGAAGTCGACCGAGGCGACGATGTCCTCGTGAACCTCGGCGGGCACATCGATGGGAGCTTGGTCGTTTGCCGCGGCAGGCGTGTCGAAGGAGCTGGTGCCGACGAAGGCGTCGACGCGCTCGTTCAAATCGTTGAGAGAATCCATGGTGGTCCGTTTCTATGTTGTGCACCCGTCAGCGTGCGACCGGCGCTACGATTGCTAAATCGTTTGACGAGTTGATTTTTCCCCGCCGCGCCATCCGTTAGACCGAAGGGCCGGCGAACGTGAAGGAGCTGTGGTGGCGGGGATCGAGGTGCTATCTTGAAAGTCCCGTTTAAAAGAGAGGTGACGCGGTATGGAATTGACAGCAATGTTTGGCTCGATTGGCCTGTGTGTGGGCGCAATCGTTGTCGCCGCGGTCATCTACTTTGTGGTCACGGCCATTAAGGGCAAAAGGGCCGAACGCAAGGAGCGCACGATGCTTAAACAGCATCGCGACCAACAGGGCAAACGCGCACAGAGATAGCTTGTTGAGTTTTGGATCCGTGCGCTAGCTGCGTTTTCGAATCAGGGCAATGTAGAAGCCCTCAAAGTCGCGGCTAGGCGGAATGGTGAGCGTGCCGGGCAGGCCGTTGGCGATGGCCGATACCTGACCCGCGGCAATGGCCTCGGTCAGAGCGTTGGACTCGACGCGCGGCTCCTCGCCGGCTTCCTGGGCGCGGCGTGCTTCGCTTTCGCTCGGCGTGCCGTCAAGGGGGATGAGCTCGCAGTCCATATGCTTGTCGAGGGCCTCTTGCAGGGCGTCCTCGTTTTCCTGCGGCATGATCGAACAAGTGGAATAGACGAGCGTGCCGCCCGGCTTGAGGGCACCCATGGCGCGGTCCAGAAGCGCGCGCTGCGAGCGGGCGCACTTGACGAGCAACTGCTCGGTCAGGCCGCGCAGGCTTTTCTCGTTGCCGCTGATGACGGTGCCCGTGCCGGTGCAGGGGGCGTCGAGCAGGATGCGGTCGAAGCGGAAGAACTCGTCGAGCTCGCGTGCGTCGATGCGCATGACGGGCACGTTTTTGGCACCCTGGCGATGGAGGTTTGATTCGAGCTTCTCGGCGCGGGGGATGTTCATCTCACAGGCGGTGAGGTGTGCCTGTCCCTGCGTGAGGGCGGCGATCTGCGTCGTCTTGCCGCCAGGGGCTGCGCACATGTCCAGGATGTCCTCGCCTGCCTGGGCGCCCAGGACCAACGGCGGCATCATGGATGACAGGCTCTGCAGGTAGATCTTGCCGTCGCGGTAGATGTCGAGATCCCACAGATCGGAAACCTGGGCCTCGGGCAGGATAAAGGCGTCTGGGTACCAGGCGACGGGGTTGTGGGCGATGCCGGCTGCATCGAGCGCCGCAGCGATGTCCTCGGCGGTCGCCTTGAGCGTGTTGGCGCGCAGCGTGACCGGGCGTGTGACCGCGGCGCCGAAGCCCTCGATTATGAGCTGGGCATCGGCGGG
>ERZ779890.2467-NODE-2467-length-17615-cov-6.435080_pt1 | contig 17615 bp, 14 predicted proteins | sample MGYA00511553_ERZ779890 | MGnify/ENA primary metagenome ERZ779890 (study PRJEB29588, sample SAMEA2152064) | human gut metagenome | biome: human gut; feature: human-associated habitat; material: faeces | place: Denmark | collected 2008/2010 ... | reverse complement strand
CCGCATTCTTTACAACGAAGCATTTGTTTACCAGAGTTGGCAAAACCGCTCTTAACCAAACGAGGATGATAACATCCGCATTTAGGACAGTATTCAAAATGATAAGTATCTATTTTACTGTTTGTATCTAAAAAGTCTGTGGTTTCACGATCAATCTTTTCGATTTGAAAAGATTGTAAAGCAGCAATTGTATCCTGGTTTAAATGTGTCATAAGTGTATTCTCTCTTTCGTTTACACCTATACAATAAGCCTTAAATAGACATCATTAATGTTAGCTATATCAACAAGTCACCAATGTATCTGTTAAGCCTTTTATTAACACCCATCAGTGAATGTGACGAAATGATTTGCTCGAAGTGATACAATCAAGAACAGATAAAAAATCAACCATTTACTGCAGTCAATGGGCCCCTGAAGGATGGCTAGGTAAATTAAGCGATGGACCACTCGCTGACACCATTCTAGATCGTATTAGAACCTCATCTTATACAATTCTTTTAACAGGCAGATCACTTCGAGAGGATTATTCAAAAATCAAATAAAAAATGAGAGTAATTTCATAAATTGAAGTGGCTCTCTTCGTGGATTTAGTGGTTCTGAGCAATGGATTGCATGGCTCTGTCCAAATGGATTCGGTGGCTCTATTTTCATGGATTGGGTGGCTCCGCCACCATGGAATACTCATACAAGGACGTGTTTTATGTATATTTATCTGTACATTGATGTTGCCATGAGTATATTGGCTTTAGTTGAATTGCTAAAAATCGCATTGATTATTATAGAAAAATGTAAAAGACACTAGTTCACCTTCCCCAAAGGATTAAACTAGTGTCTTTCGACATTAAATATTTCAGAGGAACCACTGTATCCAGTAGTCTTTCTGTATGATTATTAAACAATTGATATATATAAAAGTCAAGTCTAACCTTATCTAATATAACGAAAACAAGGTAGTTTAGATCAAATAGGAACTATTGTAATCCACAATATTTAAACATTAACTTACGACTTTATGTAGTGGTGTTTATCCCTGAAATAAAAATGATGATATCTTGAATTATCAAATAGATGTTTTCTTTGTATATTTATCCGTACAATAGTTTTAGTTGAATAACTAAAGATTACATAATGTAAAAGACACTAGTTCACCAAACGCAAAGGATTAAACTAGTGTCTTTACATTATCATTCAGAGGTACCACTGTATCCAGTGGTTTTTCTATTTGGCTTTATGCAAGAATATATTTTTTTAAATTCGTGACTTTATTTCATAAACATTTCATAAATGATTGCTAGTATAGTGTCGGATAAGGAGTTGGTTATTTTGATACATAATGCTTATGCATATATCACAAGAAAGAAAGTAAGGACGAGTATCTTGTTTTTGATACTTATGGCTATTCTTCTAAGCCTTTATGGATGTTTGAGTATTCTTTCATCCAATTTACGAATGGAAAAATCTTTCAATGAGGTGAGTCTGAGTTCGATTGTAGTACAAAAAAAGGATGGTTCTGAATTTGAAAACCAGTATTTTAATAATTCTGTATATGAATATGATTTTGTTTCTAAATTAAAAGATGCTAAGGCAGTTTCTATTAAGCAGGGTGTAACACTGGATTCTTTACCTGAAGAATATAAGAATGTAGTTTCAGTAGTTGGAACAAATAACACTTCAAAAAATGTTTTATTTCGTAGTGGCGTATTTACTTTAATTTCAGGAAAAAATATTAATTCTAAGGATAGAAACTCTATTCTTATTCATTCGGATCTAGCTAAAAAGAATCATCTAAAAGTAGGGGATACAATATGTTTGAATTCTCATATTTATACAATCAAAGGAATTTTTGAAGGTAAGAAGCATGAAACATATACAGGTTTATCTTCGGATTTAAGTGAGAATACCGTATTTGTGGATTATCATTCTTTAGACACGAAAATGGTCCATAAAATGACAGTTTTCTCAAAGAAAGAAACGATGCTTAAACAAGTTCAATCCTTATATCCATCAAGTGAATATGTTGTGTCTAAAGATACGAATGCCTATAAATCGTCTTTAGAATCTATACAAAGTATGAAGCACATGATTCAGATTCTATCTTGTTCTATCATTGTGTGTGGACTTGTTGTCTTATCTTTGGTATTGGTTTTATGGCTAAGAGATCGCATGCATGAAATCGGTGTCTTGTTATCTATAGGAAAAAGTAAGATGGAAATTATTGTTCAATTTATATTAGAACTTGTATTTATATCCTTTCCATCAGGAATCATTCTATGTGCTTTTAGTATAATTAAACATAATACGTTATGCTTCATATTAAGCTATGGCTTGTTGATGAGTATTATTATCGTTTCTGTACTAATGGCGAGTCTTATGATCATGATCAAAAAACCAAGAGAAATATTATCAAAATTGAGTTAGGAGAAAAATAATGAGTATATTAGAAATAAAAGATGTAACGTATGGTTACACAAAATTAGAGCATATTTTATTTGAAGTGAATCAAAACTTTGAGTGTGGAAAGTTCTATGCGATTATTGGAAAATCAGGAGCTGGTAAATCAACCTTATTATCTTTATTAGCTGGACTTGACGAGCCAGACTCTGGTGAAATTTTATTTGAAGGAGAAGACATTTCAAAAACGGGATATACAAATCATCGTAAGAATCATATTTGTCTGGTATTTCAAAACTACAATTTGATTGATTATTTAACACCATTAGAAAATGTACGCTTAGTCAATTCTAAAGCTTCGCCTTCCATTCTTTTAGATTTAGGACTTGAACAATCCCAAATCAATCGTAGTGTAATGAAACTATCGGGAGGACAGCAACAAAGAGTTGCGATTGCCCGTGCCCTTGTAAGTAGCGCACCGATTATTTTAGCGGATGAGCCAACGGGAAATCTAGATAGTGATACGGCTAGTGAAATTATTGATATCTTAAAGGCTCGTGCTAAAGAAAGAAATAAATGCGTGATTGTTGTGACACATAGTAAAGAGGTAGCGGATGCCGCTGATGTTGTATATGAATTAAAAGATAAAAAGTTAAAGAAGAGGGGGAAATAGAATGTTTAAAAATGCATTTAAATATGTAACTCGAAAAAGTGCGAAGTCAGTGATTCTATTTCTTGTTGTTCTAATTATGTCAAGCCTTTGTTTAGTCGGACTATCTATTAAAGATGCGACAAACAAAGCGTCCAATACATCATTAGGCTCGATTACCAATAGTTTTACAATGGAAATTAATCGTCAAGTCAATTTTGGCACGCCTAGAGGTGCGGGCAATGTTAAGGAAAAGGACATTGAAAAGATTTGTGCTTCTAAAGATATTGACTCGTACGTGAAAAGAATCAATAGTGTAGCTGACTTAGTCAATCATGATATTGTTTTAACTTCAAATGAAAATAAAGAGCGTCTTTCTAAATTTAAATCGACCGTGATGCTTACTGGGGTGAATGAATCAAAAAAGGAGACAAAATTTGTATCGGGTGCCTATAAATTAGTTGAGGGCAAACATTTAAATAGTAATGATAAACATCAAATCTTAATGCATAAAGATTTAGCTAAAAAGAATCATTTAAAAGTGGGAGATAAACTATTACTCCGTTCGAATATATATGATGCAGATAATGAAAAGGGTGCTGACGAAACAGTAGAAGTAACCATTAAGGGTTTATTTGATGGCCATAATCAAGGTGGTGTTACAGCAGCACAAGAATTATATGAAAACAATCTAATCACAGATTTGGATACGGCTGCCAAAGTCTATGGCAATACAGAAAAAACAGCTGTATATCAAGATGCCACATTCTTTGTGAAAGGAAATAAAGATTTGGATCAAGTTATTAAAAATCTAAGAAAATTAGATATCAACTGGAATGAGTATGTGCTGGTAAAAAGTACATCCAATTATCCGGCTCTACAAAAATCAATACGTGGTATGTATAGTGTCGCAAATAAAATGTTTATTGGATCTTTGATCTTTGCGGGTATCGTTGTTACTTTATTGTTGTTCATGTGGATGAATGCACGAAGAAAAGAAATCGCAATTTTAATGGCTTTAGGTATTTCTAAAACGAAGATTTTTATTCAATTTGTTTTAGAACTATGTATGGTAACCATTCCTGCCTATATCTTTGCGTACTTTATCGCTGGTAAAACAGCATCAAGTCTAGGTACAAAAGTATTGAACAATGTAAGTACGGGTGTTGCCAAAGAAATCGCAAAAGAATCTGCCTCAAATCAACTTGGCGGTGGAGCTGAAGTGGATGGCTTTAATAAAATGTTGACACATATTGATGCAACTGTTGAACCAAAATATATGATGTATGTTATTATATTCATGTCAATTGTAATGTTTATTGCACTTGTTGTTTCAACAACGCACTTGTTAAATAAGAATTGTAAAGAATTAATGAATGAGGAGGAATAATGAAAATATTGGTAGTGGAAGATGATACAATGATTCGCGAAGGATTAAGTGAATTCTTATCGGAGTCTGGATATACAATGGTTCAGGCAAAAGATGGGAAAGAGGCATTGGAAAAGTTTAATACAGATATTCATTTGGTAATATTGGACATTCAAATTCCATATATCAATGGATTGGATGTATTAAAAGAAATCCGTAAAGAAAGTAATTTGCCTGTTTTAATCTTAACGGCTTTCAGCAATGAAGAATTTAAAATTGATGCCTATACAAACTTAGCGGATGGCTATATTGAAAAACCATTTTCACTACCCGTATTAAAAGCTCGTATTGATGCGCTTCTTCAGAAACAAGATATTTTTGAATATAAAAATGTTTGTGTGAATTTCAAAAGCTACACGGCCAAAATAGATGGTAAAATGATTGATATCAATGCCAAAGAACTAGAAATATTAAAATACCTTTTAGATAATGCAGGTATTGCATTATCTAGAGCACAAATTCTAGATCATGTTTGGAAGGAAAGTGAAGACGTTCCTTATAATCGTGTTATTGATGTATATATTAAAGAATTACGTAAGAAACTAGGCTTAGATTGTATTACGACCATTCGTAATGTGGGCTACAAATTGGAGAAATCATGAAAAACTTAAAGATATTTCCTAAAATATGCATACAAACATTCAGCGTCATCGCAATTATTGTCTTGTTTATCCATCTCTTTGTATATTTGATTTTTCCTAGAACCTATTTGGATGTAAGAAAAGAAGAAATTTATACTAAGGCCAATGAAATTACGGAAAACTTAAATGGCAAATCTGTTGACTATATTGAACAAGCTTTAGATTTCTATTCCAACACCAATGAAATCAAAGCGTTTATTAAAAAGAATACTACATCGAATGAAGTTGAAATCAAGAAAGATTTAAATGTCGACTTAAAGAGTTCTAATAACTCGTTAATTATTGAAGAAAGACAATTAAAGCTGGATACAGGAAAGACCATTCACCTCCAATTTGTTTCAACAGCTGACATGCAAAGCCAAGCTAAAAATCTAAGTCTACAATTTCTTCCTTACTCCTTAATTTTATCCCTATGCTTTTCAGCCATTGTCTCTTTGGTGTATGCCAAATCCATTAAAAATTATGTAGTTGAAATCAAAAGTGTAACTGATCAAATGATGGCATTAGATAAGAAGGCTCGTCTAGAAATTGATTCGAGTGATGAAATTGGGCAGTTGAAGGCGCAAATCAATGATTTGTATGAAACACTTCTTGATTCGATTTCCAATCTTGAATTTAAAAATAAAGAGATTCTAAGATTAGAGAAAATAAAATACGATTTCTTTAAAGGGGCCAGCCACGAATTAAAAACGCCTTTGGCAAGTCTTAAAATTATCTTAGAAAATATGAAATACAATGTGGGAAAATATAAAAATAGAGATGTTTATATTGATGACTGTATTGATTTAGTTGATCATTTAACGAAGAATATCCAACAAATTTTATCGGTATATTCCATCGAAAATCTAAAAGACGATGAAGAAGTGGTTCAAATCAAAGATATCTTGTCTAGTGTACTTGAAAAATATGATGTATTGATTCACCAAAAGGAATTAAGAATTCAAAATGATTTAAAAGATGAAACAATGTATATTGGCAAGACAGCTCTAAATATCATTTTGTCTAATCTTATTAGTAATGCGATCAATTATACGCATGAAAAGGATACTGTTCATATTGGAATCGAACAAGGCTATTTCTTTATTCAAAACAAACAAGATTCAACCCAACCTAAAGGAAATGGTCTAGGTTTATATATTGTTCGTAATCTATTAGATAACTATAAAATGAAATATGAAACGATTGAAGGAGAAGACTTTATCTTCAAGATTAAATTGAAGTAACAGCTCTTTTAAAGTTGTTGGATTTCACCTTATACTAACATAAAATGTAAGTTAGAGGTGAAAACAGCCTAATTATGTGTGAGATATTAAAACAATTATTGTTTCAATCTCTCAAAAAACAATAAAGTGGTAAAACTCATTTTGTTTGAGTAATTACCACTTTTTTTAGTCTAACATTTCTAGATAGTTCACATTTACATATTGACTATATAATGGCTCATCATGGATCATGGCATTTTGAAAGAATTGATCGACATCTTCATAGTTTTTATCATCCATCGATATATAGAATAAATCATCCTCATATTTGGCTTCAATAATATGATCTTCACCAAGAATTTCTATGGCTACCTTACAAGGCTTTTGTAGAACATAATATAAGTCAAATAGATCCATATAGTCTGAATCAAATTGAATCAAAGAATATAAGTCGAATACGATATGTTTAATGATTGTTAGATCACCAAAGAAATCCGAATAGATCAATCTTTGTGACTGAAATTCTTTCGCAATCAATAATAATTGAATGGCTTGATCATCGTTGCCTTCTTCAACGTAGATTTTGGCAAGCCTAGAATAGATTTCAGGAACAGGATCAAACGTATTCGTTGCTCCTTGAAGTAAAGGATATAAACTCTTAATGATTTGTACATACTTTGGATAATCTTTTTGTACATAATACCCATTCTTATACATATCCGCCAATTTATAGGCAGCTACTAGATTACCTTGATCACTTGCGAGTTTATAGTAGTGAAAGGCCTTCTCATAATCGGGTTGTCCCACGCGTCCATAATAGTAAATGTAGCCTAAACATTCATAGGCATCTACATAGTTTAATTTAGCGGCCATTAAATAATAGTCTTCCGCAAGATCAAACTGTTTTTGTCCATAATACCAGCCACCCAGTTCCACCATATATTCTGGATTGTTTGTTTCTTGAATTAAAAATTCTAGGGCATTTATAAATTGGATATCATCTTCGTATTGGGGATGCACCAAATCATAATAATCATCTAGAACTTGTTTTGCACTTTCGATTGTGAATGCCATACTATCTAAACCTTCTTTATTTCTTTCTTTAATTTCTTGTACTCCATCTCTAAAATAGGAATAAATGGCTTATTGACCTCTTTCTTCTTGGATTTATCACTTAAAAATCCCTCCAACATATCTTTTATGCCTAGTAGTGTCAATTCATCTTCTACACAATAATATTTTGGAGAATATTGCCAAATTGAATAATCATCATTATACATTTCTTCTAGCTTTGCACAATAGGGGCGTTTGCGATAATTAAATAAATATACAATTTCTTCATCTGTGTTGATATCCCTTAATATGGTTCCTAGTGGATAATAATTGTAGTATTGTACATTTCTAGAAACGTAAACATCTTCTTTTAGTTTCAACACTTCTTTGTTTTCTTTCTTTAATTGTTTATTCACATAACGATTCACATTCGTGTTAAAAATATATTTTAAACTATGTGGATTCGGCTCAATTTTTCTTTCTATATCTGTATTGATGAATAGATTTAAACCTTTTAATTCGATATCACCATTTGTATTTGAACACACATATCCATATATTTTATCGCCTTGAATTTTTGATAAAAAGTAAAGGGAAGTATTATATTCCACTATATCTCCTATTTCAAATGTAAATTCAATGTTTTCAAACAAATCAATATGATGTACATCACTATTTTTCAATAATTGAATCTTTCTTTGGATTTGAATCAAATCTTTGCTTGAGACTTGTTTTAAAATTCCTTTGATATTCTGGATGGGAATTCGATACACATTGTTTAAATATAGATAGGAATCGCTAAAAGCACCTGTTTTCTTATCTTTATGTCCATCTTTTAAAGTATATTGAATCTTTGGATTCTTTTTCTTTGTGCTTCCCGCATACCCATACAAATAGTCTTTGTCCTTTTTGATAATCAAAAAGGGACGTATACGATGGGGGTGATTGATATTCACCAAATTGTCTTCGCACACTGGCATACGACAAAAGACAAGATATCCAGGCTGAATGGTTTGAAATAATTCGTATTGTTCATCCAAATAATTGGTAGATTTTGCGACATACGTTTGTTTCATCTTTTTTGGCGGATTTAAATCCTTCTTTTGTTTCATCTTTTTTGGTGGATTTAAATATTTCTTTTGTTTGATCTCAATTGGTTTTTCACGATGAAATAATCGTTTAATAAATTCTATGATTCGCATACTTCTTCCTCTTAGGTATAATTCTAACACATAGGTTCAAATTTTTTCGATATCATACTATAATAATTATAACAATCTTAAGGAGAAATAAACATATTGCCGAAGCATTCGTTTTGGCTTCTCATTGGATTGAAAAAAGGGTGCGATGAATCCCTTTGAAGATATATAAAGGAGGAGTTTTTTTGGTGCGCTTATTGGAACACGCAAATCGTTATAGTAAAGAAAAGGTTTTTGATTGTTATAAAAGAACATGTCAAAACGATTATTGGGACTATGATTCCATGACAAGAAAAGAAATGTTAGAACGCATGATTGAAACCTATACCCCTGAGTATTTAGTTTCTATTTGCACAACATGGGAATTAAAGGCATTAAGAAGATTATTACGTAACCAAGACTTAGAAGACGATCGTTATCGTTTTGAAAAACATGCATTAAGCTCTAAGTTTTTATATTTTGATAAAGAATTACCTGAAGAATTCAAAAAGAATGTCAAATTAGCGGTTAAAGATATTGATTTAGATCATAAGGCAGAAAAAGATGAACCAAGCCTAGTCATTCTTGGAATTATACGTGCCTTTGGCATCATTGAACCATCTTTGATTCAAGCTGTATGTAGTGCATGTGCCTATGATTATAAAACTATTATTGAAAGTGAACTCTTCAATTTCTGGGCGTATTTAAAAGAAGACTATGAATTGATTGATCATAGTTTAGCCAATGAATATGTATATTGGGATTATAAAGATCTATTGTATAACATTCGCAATTGTCGTGTTGAACGCGAAAGATTCGAACCAAAATTCTTAGATCGAGACAGCTACATTTCTATTTTTTATCATGGTTTTGATGCGACAAATCCAGATATTAAAAAATTCTTTACAGCTGTTAAAAAAGAAGTGCAGGACATCACAAAGTTTAAAGATGAATTGTTCAACAATTTGCTTCGTGGTACTGTGAATGAAGAAAAGATCGATTTAATTCCATTCTTTAATGGATTCTCCGATTCTTTGACAAAGCGCTATCGCAAAGCTGTTGTACAAATTTCATTGCCAAATTATTATGGACTTAGTATGAAAGGCTATAAAGAAGCACATGAGCACGTATCTTTTAATGATAAGCTTCGTGCTCTAAATGAGAAACAAACGTATGCTTATTTAGATCAAAAAGATACACGCCTATTCTATAAGTTATATTTTAGCGTCTTAGATTATGTGAATGCTTTGGAACAAATTATCCCAAATAAGAAAATTGATCCCAATAATTATATTGAACCCGATGAATTGGTCAATCTAATCGAGGTGTTCTGGAAAGAAAAAGATCGTTTTATTGATGGCTATGTTCAAAAGAATCCTTTGAATCTAACATATCGTAATTTGAATATTATAAAAGATTTTAAATATGGCATGCGCAAAAACTTTTTGTTGGCTGTCTATGAAAAGAACTATACGGTATTAAATGATGAAGGCATCAACTATATGGTCAAGGGTTTAAATGAAAACTTAGATAAATTTATTCCGGCCGAAAAAACACCTATGTTGATTCAAACTGCTATTATGCCATTTAATGGGATGATCATCTATGATGGTTTTATTTCAACGGCCGATATGCAGCTTAGCCAAGAACTTGTTTCAAAGGCATTTGAAGATTATAGTTACGGACAAAAAATTTACTCGTTGTTGCCAAAAAATATGAATTAAAAGGAGAATTATGAGCTCATTAATACAAGAAATCAATCATTATCCAAAAGAATCTGTGTACAGTCAATTTTTTCGTATATGTTTTCCGGATGATGTGTTTTATGAAAAAATTACTCGTAAACAAATGGTCGAGCTAATTATTCAACAATATACACCAGAAAATATTGTAGATGTTTGTACAGTAAAAGAACTAAAACTTTTAAAACGAATCGTTGAAAACAATTATAAAGAAGTAGATATTCATAGTATGCCATTTGAAAAGGTGGCGCTTTATCGAAAATATTTATTATTTGAGGATGAAATTCCAGACGAGCTGAAGGAAAGTGTTGTAGAAGCTTTAAAACTTGTGGATTTTGATCTAAAAGAAAAACAAGATGAACCTTTACTTTGTTTAATTGGATTTATTCGCAGTTGTGGAGCTATTGATCCCATGGTTGTTCAAAGGCAAGCACAAAAGTATGGCTTGGATCTTAGAAATTTGGAAACCAATCCATTATTTAATTTCTGGACATACTATACATTTGATTATTTGATGCCAGATGATACTTATGGAGAAGCTATATTGTATTATGATTCAATTCCATATATGGATGTGATCGCAAATACGCGTCTAGATTATGAATTGATGGCCCCTGTGTTTTTAAAACCAGAAAGCTATCTGTCTATTTTCTATAATGGGTATGATGATACGGATCCAGATGTTCATGCATTATTTGATCATTTTAAAAAGAGTGAAGATGTTTTTGATTTTCTAAAAATGGAACGCATTCTTGAATGTATTGAATCATGTCGTATGACTGAACATTTGATTACATTTTTTCCAAAATTAGAACAATTTGATCCGAAAACAAAAGAATTATTCAAAAAAGCTATATATAAAATGCCGATGCCATATTTAACAGGCATGACATTGCAGCGTTATCCGTCAAAATGAAAAGGTAGAAATCTTAAAACTAGATTTCTACCTTTTTCTAATAGTTTTAATTGTTGTCTACCACAATCTTACCCGATTGAATGACTCTATTAATTTTTCTTACGTTTGAAATGTTCTCTAATGGATTTTCATTTAAACAAACTAAATCAGCCTGTTTACCAACTTCAATCGAACCATAGTCCTTTTCAACTCCAACACATCTTGCGGAATTGATCGTGGCCATCTTTAAGATATCCATGTTTGAAATATCAAGTCGAGCCAAAAGCTCCATTTCATAAGCTGTATTTGAATGATAATTAAATGGCGTTCCTGCATCTGTGCCTAAGGCAATCTGAATACCTTTTTCATAAGCTTTCTTAACACTTTCAACATGGGCATCCTTGACTTTTAACGTCTTGTCTACGGCATACTTAGCTACCCCGTTTTCTACACCCTTATCAATAATGCATTGGGGAGCACAAAGGGTAGGAACTAAGAATGTGTTTTGTTCTTTCATACGTTCAAGACATTCATCATCTAAAAAACAACCATGTTCTATAGAGTCAATACCTGCATATAAGGCGTTTTTAATACCTTGTAAGCCTTGGGCATGTGTAGCCGTTTTTCTTCCTGCTTTATGGGCTTCTTCAATCATGACCTTCATTTCATCTACAGTAAACTGAGCATTGCCAGGTTCAACCCCTTCGGTCATAACACCACCTGTCGCCATTATTTTAATTAAGTCTACGCCACTTCTAAGCTGAGTACGAACGGCTTTTAAACATGCATCTTTTCCATCGGCTTCAATGCCTTCTTGCCATCCATGACCGCCTGTCATACAAATGACTTTACCTGCACAATACATATGAGGTCCTTCAATCACATGATTTTCAATGGCTTCTTTAATTTGAAGGTCATAGTTTTCTTCCGTACCCACAACACGAATAAAAGTAACGCCGGATTCTAGATATTCTTTGCAGTGTTTTTGGGCATAGAAAGCTTTTTCCATCAAGGTAAATTCTTTGTTTGCGCCAAAACCAACCGGATACATAATATGGACGTGACAATTAAAGAATCCTGGTGTAACAACTTTTTCATGAATTACGTCTTCATTCACTTCATGATACTCTTCAATTTGAATGATTTTGTCATCTTCCATTGTGATTAACTGATCCTGTTTTGGAGCATCACTTATGCCATCAATTAATGTTTGTGCATGAATATAGAGTTTTGTCATTGTACAATAACTCCATCCTTAATGACCTTATCAATTTTACGAACATTTGAAATATCATCCAATGGATTTTCTTCAAGACAAACTAGATCGGCATGTTTACCGACTTCAAGCGTACCATAATCGTCTAATACACCTAAACAATCGGCTGAATTGTGTGTCGCAATTTTTAAAATGTCCATACGATCTACACCGTATTTTTCCATTAATTCCATTTCATAAGCGGTGTTGTTGTGGTAGTTGAATGGGGTACCACCATCTGTACCTAGGGCAATCTTTAATCCTTGGGCATAGGCCGCTTTAAAACTTTTGACGTGTGCATCCTTTACATAGATTGCTTTTTTAACCATGTAGTCAGCAATACCTGCTTCAATACCATTTTCTACAATACATTGAGGAGCAACTAAAGTAGGAACTAAATAAGTACCGTGTTCTTTCATAAAATCTAAGCATTCTTGGTCTAAGAAGATACCGTGTTCAATTGAATCAATTCCTGCATATAGAGCATTTTTGATGCCTTGTGTTCCTTGGGCATGGGTAGCTGTTTTTCTTCCAGCTTTATGTGCTTCTTCAATAATGACAGCCATTTCTTCTTGTGTTAATTGAGCACTTCCTGGCTCAACCCCTTTGGTCATAACTCCACCTGTAGCCATGATTTTAATTATATCGACACCTTCTTTAAGAAGGGTACGAGCTGCTTTTCGACATTCATCCTTGCCATCGGCTTCGATTCCATCTTGCCAACCATGACCGCCTGTCATACAGATGCATCTTCCAGCACACAACATATGTGGTCCTTGAATGAGTCCAGAATCGATACAGTCACGAATCTGCATATCGTAATCGTTGGCAGTACCTAAAACACGGATAAAAGTTACTCCCGAATGAAGATAGTCTTCACAGTGTTTTTGCGTATAGAATGCTTTCTCCATCAAACTAAACTTTTTATCGGTCCCAAAACCGACCGGTTCCATAATGTGAACGTGGCAGTTAAAAAAGCCAGGGGTAACGACGTTGGCATGAATGACTTCTTCATTTGTTTCATGATATTCTTCAATGGAAACAATTTTTCCATCTTCAATTGAAATCAATTGATCTTTCTTTGGTGTATCACTCACACCATCAATCATTATTTTTGCGTGTACGACTAATTTACTCATAATTAAAACTCCTTTTTAAGTGATTATGAACCCTGAAAGAGAAATATGCAAGTGGTTTCAGAAAATAAATGTAAAAAAAGAGGGAATCCTTGGATTCCCTACAACATAGATTTAAATAAAATGTCGTTATAGTCTGGTAAAGGCCAGTCTTCTTTAGAAACATTGGTTTCAATCACATCCGTCAATTGACGAATCGTTTCCATTAATGGAAGTAATTCATCGGCCGCAAAACGAGCCGCTTGTTTTTCTGTTGTGGTTTCTTTGATGATCAAAGATTCTAATGTATCTAAGTGATTGGATACTAATTCTAGAGGTGTATTGATGTTTTTTAAGATTTTAACTTCTAATGGAGCCTCAATGCCACTTGATTTTTTTGTTTGAATGATTTGAGCCAATTTAGCTTCATAACTAAAGATAGCTGGTAAGATTTGTTTTCTTAACATATAAGCCATTGTTTTAGCTTCAATTTGAACCACTTGGTAGTAATTTGTGAGTAGGATACTTTCACGAGCATGCAATTCACTGGCTGAATATACATTGTGTTTTTCAAATAATTGTAGATTCTTTGGATCTGTATAGTGAGGAAGTGCATCCGCTGTTGTCTTAAGTTCTAATAAGCCACGTTTTTGTGCTTCCTTTTTCCATTCATCGGAATATCCATTTCCAGAGAAAATGATACGCTTATGATTCTTTAATGTCTTTTGAATCAACGCAATCAAGGCTTTTGTCATATCTTCTTGTTTAACACATTCCAATTCATCCGCAAACTGTGTTAATTCTTCGGCTACGATTGTATTTAAAATAGTGTTTGGACAAGAAATGTTTAGGTTGGATCCAAGCATTCTGAATTCGAATTTATTACCAGTAAATGCGAATGGAGAAGTACGGTTACGGTCTGTAGAATCTTTTGCGATTGGAGGAAGGGTAGAAACACCAAGCTCCAATTTACGATCGATTGTATCTACATATTCATTTCCAGCTTCAATGGCTTCAAGAATGGCAGTTAGTTCTTCACCTAAATAGATGGAGATAATAGCTGGTGGAGCTTCATCTGCACCTAAACGGTGGTCATTTCCGGCACTGGCAACAGAGATTCTTAATAAATCCTGGTATTCGTCTACACCTTTGATGATGGCAGCTAGAACGGTTAAGAAACGAATATTGTCTTTTGGAGAATCACCAGGTTCTAAAATATTTTCTCCTTCTTCTGTACAGAAAGACCAGTTGTTGTGTTTACCACTACCATTGACACCATCAAATGGTTTTTCGTGTAGTAAACATACCAATCCATGATGAGAAGCTACTTTTTGTAGAACTTCCATAGTCAATTGGTTTTGGTCATTCGCAATATTTGTTGATGTAAATACAGGCGCCAATTCAAACTGACATGGAGCTACTTCTTTGTGTTCGGTCTTGGCATAAACACCTAATTTCCAAAGTTCTTCATCGACTTCTTCCATATAAGCTTTTACTCGTTCAGACAAACTACCAAAGTAGTGATCATCTAATTCTTGACCTTTTACGGGAGCCGCACCAAATAATGTTCTTCCTGTTACTAATAAGTCTAGACGTTCTTTGAACATTTCTTCATCAATCAAGAAATATTCTTGTTCTGGACCTACCGTTGTTTTGATTTTATGAATGTTGTAACCCATAATGTTCAATAAACGAACAGCTGCTTTGTTTAAGGCATCATTACTTCTCAATAATGGTGTTTTCTTATCCAAAGCACTACCATCGTAAGAGCAGAATAAGGTTGGAATATATAAAGTCTTTTCTTTGACAAAAGCTAGAGAAGTTGGATCCCATGCGGTATATCCTCTGGCTTCGAAAGTGGCACGCAATCCTCCACTTGGAAAACTTGAGGCATCGGGTTCACCTTTGATTAATTCTTTTCCTCTAAAATCTGAAATAACAGATGTTGGCCCTGTTGGATTGATAAACGCATCATGCTTTTCAGCCGTAATACCTGTCATTGGTTGGAACCAGTGCGTATAGTGAGTTGCACCCTTATCCATAGCCCAGTCTTTCATGGCATTTGCGACTACATCTGCAATCTCTTTAGGAAGTTCCTTTCCTTTTTCCATCACATCCATCATTTGTTTGTAGACGGCATGAGGCAAGTATCTTTGCATAGCAGATGTACTGAATACGTCACATCCAAAATATTCATCGACAATTTTCATTTTTCTAGTATCCTCCTGTCGCGTATATAATATCATTATTTTCACAAATGTTTTGAGAAAATTTTCTTTTTTTCAAATAAACTTCATTTTTTTTCGTATAAGAGTATGTAGGCAACCTGTCATTTAGTTTCTAATGCATATAATTAAATCCTTCTTTGTTGTTAAAAAATGAAGGTGAAATTGTTTCTTGGTCTATGATAGTTCATTTAAACGTTGATACTAAATGTATCCAAAGATTTATCTAACGAATCATTGTTACAAAAAGTTGTCAAACTACAAAGAAATATACAAAACCATACTCAAATATCTAGATGAACAGTTAAATGCCTACTAGAAAAGAGGTGCTTATGAGAAGCGCTAATTTATTAAATGATTTCGCCTTTAAATATGTTTTTGGCGAAGATTGTAAGGAGGCTAATGATGCCTTAAAATCATTACTCACGGTATTTTTAGAAAGGAAGGTAAATTATGTTGTTGTAAAGAATTCAGAAATGGTAAAAGACTATAGTAAAATGAAAAGTCCACGTTTGGATCTACTAGTCGAATTTGATGATCAAACAACTGTAGATTTAGAAATGCAGTTAAGACAAACCAAAGATAATTTGCCAATTCGCTTTAGTTATTATTTGGCTAGACTTCATGGGTCACAAGAATTGGAAGGAAAATATTATGGAGAGTTAAAGGAAACAATCGTTTTAGTGTTCTTTAATGTGAATCTAATTGATAATAATAGAATGTGCAACACATTTACATTAAGGAATGAAGAAGGTTTATCTTTTGTAGAAGAAAGTCAGGATCGTATGAAGATACGAACGGTTGAAATGGCAAAGTTGAATATACATAAGCCACTTGAAGACATGAATGAACAGGAAAAGATGATTTATTACTTTTTGAATTGCCACAAGGGAATGGATGATAGTAAAATTAAGGTAATGATAGAAAGTGATGGGGTGATTCAAATGTTAGAGAAGCGTGTAGAAACCATATCGGATGATGGTTGGAAGAAAATAATAGAAGATTTTCAAAAACTGCATGAAAATGAAGAACGAATGGAACGACAGCTTGAACTTGAAGAAGCTCAAAAACAAGCAAAAGAAGCTCAAAAACAAGCAAATGAAGCTCAAAAAGAAGTGAAAGAATTGAATCAAGAAAGAATTTTGATGGTCCAAATGATGCTTAAGAATGGTATGAGTATATCTCAAATTGCGAAGTGTGTATCGAAAAGTGAAGAAGAAATTATGAAATGGATATCGTAGCCACCTGTAGGGTGGCTTCTTATGATCTTTTTTTCAAAGTTGGATGTTACTTCATAATAATGATGAAAATAAATGTTACTATAAATAGGTAGGTAACATGCATCCTAAAGCTATCTTTAATTAAATTGTAGGTTGTAAAAATAGAAATGTATTGAAATTTCTTGATTATTCAATATTATGTTTAGTAGAAGGTGATAAGAATGCTAACGAAAAGGCAAATTGAAATTATAAAAGAATTAAATGATAAGGACAAACTTACTGCACAAAATTTAGCATCATCTTTACATGTTTCTACAAAAACAATTCGAAATGATATTCATGCGATAAATGCTACGTATCCAAATAGTATTGAAGCTATGCAGGCTTCAGGTTTTAAATTGACGAACAATGAAATCTTTGCTCTTATAAAAAAAACAAAACTTAATTCAAATAATACTGATGTCGAATTTTTGGTATTAAAACATTTAATGTCTCGAACTAGTACTTACATTGACGATTTATCCGATGATTTGTTTATTAGTAGTACTTCGCTTTTAAAAATAATTGTGAGTACCCATCTGATAACCCCTAGGAAATTTCAAGTCCTCTAGCCATGGCA
>ERZ779890.2465-NODE-2465-length-17630-cov-10.643812_pt1 | contig 17630 bp, 13 predicted proteins | sample MGYA00511553_ERZ779890 | MGnify/ENA primary metagenome ERZ779890 (study PRJEB29588, sample SAMEA2152064) | human gut metagenome | biome: human gut; feature: human-associated habitat; material: faeces | place: Denmark | collected 2008/2010 ... | reverse complement strand
CAAGACCGCCATTGCCCAAAAGGGCGAGGGCAGCGCCAGCAAGGGACGCATCGTCCTTGCCACCGTCAAGGGCGATGTGCACGACATTGGCAAGAACATCGTCCGGGTCATTCTGGAAAACTACGGTTTTGAGGTACTGGATCTTGGCCGGGACGTACCGGTGGAGACGGTGGTGGACACCGTGCGGGAAAAGGACGTGCATCTGGTAGGCCTTTCGGCGCTGATGACCACCACCCTGAAAAGCATGGAGGAGACCATCGCCGCCCTGCACGCCGCTAAGCTCGACTGCAAGATCATGGTGGGCGGTGCCGTGCTGACCCCGGAATACGCCGAAAAGATCGGCGCGGACTGGTACGCCAAGGACGCTAAGCGCAGCGCCGACATCGCCAAGGAGTTCTTTGGAGTGTAACGCGGAATATTTCAGATTCAGACTGCTGAAAAGTGCGGACTTTTCAGCAGTCTTTTTTATGGGCAGGGCGTTTATCGCAATTTTCAAAAACAGTGCCTGTCAAAACGGCATATTTGCGATATGCAGTTTGCGGATGTTGCTCGGACATTATAAACGCAAACTGCAATATTTGCAAACTGTTCAAAATTACCACAAAGAATTGCCACGATTGTCTGGCATAATAAGGGTGCACTCAGGGAGAACGGAACGGACATCCCCCATAACCTCCGAAAGGTTCTCCCCGCAAAAGCCCATGCAGGCACATTTCCCTGCGGGTGCGGCCGCAGCAGCGGCGCACAGCAGGCCCATAAAAAACTGTCTCCCGTTTCTATGCGAGGCAATAGCCAGAACGGCGGACAGACTACCAAATCCCTCCTGACCAAGCCGCAATGTTCAGGGGTTCCTATACAGCAGGCAGTGTCGCTTTCCTCCTCCTTTCCACGACACTGCCTGCTTTTTGTTTGCGCATTTTTCCGCGAAATGCAAGAAAGCGCCGGGGCGGAAGAATTGCCCTTGCCCCCGCCTCCTGCATACAAAACCGCCCCGGCTTCCATCACGGAAACCGGGGCGGTTCGTTTGCTTTAGGGGTGCTTTTTCAGGCGCTCACGCAAAACCTTGCGAGGGGTCTTTTGGTAAGCCCCGCGTATGCGGGGAAAGCGCGACACCATGGCATTCTACCCCTGTGTTGTGGGATCACCCCCGCGTATGCGGGGGAAAGGGCCACCTGACGCTTGCAGTCAGCCATATGCATAGGATCAACCCCGCGTATGCGGGGAAAAGGGAGAGCAGACAGCAAGACCACACTATCACATGGGATCACCCCCGCGTATGCGGGGAAAAGGCGCGAACGCTAATCGTACAAAACGAACCGCAAGGATCACCCCCGCGTATGCGGGGAAAAGACTAAAAAGATCCCGTAGCACCGTGCCTCCCGTTGCTATTGTACCGCTGTTTCCTTCAGTTTGCAATAAACCTGTTGTATCAAATGGCAGTCCGGCAGGGCGCGATGCTCCACTTTTTCTGCCAGCTGAAAATGCTGCGCCAGCGCCTGCAGGTCCGGCCGGATCACGCCCGGCATCTCGTCCCTCTCAGTTTCCTCCGCGCATAACGGTCATCAGCCCAAGGCCATAGGCCTTGCCGCGCCCCATGCCCTGACACAGCAGTGCCCGGAACTGCTCTGCATCGGTCACCTGCAAAACGCCCTCATAGGTCACTGCCAACAGGGTCACCGGGCGGGTGCCGTGCTTGGCAAAATGCTGCCACTGCACCCGGGTCACGGTAAATCCCTCATCCCGCAGGGCAAAGCCGTGCTTTTCAGCGCGCTCCAACAGCCACTGCTTCTGGTACTGTGTTGTGCAATGTGCGGCCACGGTTCCCCGCGCTGCGGGGTTTTGGGTGTCTTTGCAGCTTTTGGTGGGGTTTGCAGTCAGCCGGAACTGCCAGCAGCTGCCCGGCTCCACCCGCTGCAAAAGCGGGTCGTAGCTGCGGGTCTCCGCAGCCGCTCCGGTGCCAAACTGCTCCACCACGCCGGACAGCTCCGGCGCGTCCTCGCTGAGCAGCAGCAGATACAGCCGCTCTCCCAGACGATCCAACCGCCACAGCCTGCGGCGGCGCTCCCCTGCAAAAGCGCTTTCCACTGCGCCATGCAGTTTTTGCGGTGCCGCCAGCGCAGCCATGGTGCTGCGGCGGGTGGGATCGAGTTCTACCCGTGATAAATACATTCTCTCGCCCCCTTTTTACAATTCCCGGAACGGATCGTGCTCCGTAGTCTCCGGGCTGTCCGGCATCTTCTGCCATAGTTCCCGTACCGAGCGGTAGCCGTATTGCCGATGATGCGGGTCAAAGCTCACCGGCACATCCCGCTGCGGAGCCGTGCCCGGCTCCAGCGGATCGGCGTCCAATAGGATCCGGCTCTGCCGTCCAGGGCACAGGGGCGGTTCCGCTTGCAACACCTCCTGCAAGCTGCCCGGGCATACGCCCAGACAGAGCGGCAGGGTAGGCGGGCAGCAGCGGCGACCGAGATACAGCGGAAACGCCGGGTGCAGCAGTGCCTGCTGCAGCTGCTGCAAAAGGGCGGTGTCGGTGCTTTCAATGCCGGCCAGAAACACGGCATCCTGCAAATAATGGCGGTAGGTCACATAAGAGGTCTTTTCGTCCTGCGTCTTTGCCGTGTGGTAGTCCACCAGCAGCTGCCCTTCCCGCTCCACGCGGACGCCGAACCGCAGCCCGGTCAGCCGGGTCAGCGCTTCGCTCTCGTCCCGCCGCAGCCCCAGAGCTGCCGCCAACAGGCCGACCACGCCGCTCTTGGTGGGTTCCCGGCCCGTCTTGCGGGTCTCAAATTTAGAGTCCGCGCCCCACGCCTGCAAAGGCGCTGCCAGCCGAAGCAACAGCGTTGCCATTACCCCACCTCATTTCCGGCAAGCGCATCCCGGACAGCCTTTTCCAGTGCGTCCAGCATCGCCTTTGCCGTCTGCGCCGGAGCCAGCACCTCCAGCCCGCTGCCCACGGTAAAGCTTTGCGCCGGAGCCTCGGCAAAGCTGCTGTACATCTGCTGCGCATACTGTGCCAGTGCCGCCTTGGAAGGCGCGGCGTAACCCTGCGCACTGCGGGGCACGGCACGCTCGAATGCGCCGCACAGGTTCACCGGCTGATCCTCCCGCAGGGTCACATATACCGCGTCCGGCAGAGTGCGGTTTGCAAAGGTGTTCTGCTTGCCGGTGGGCATGGAGAAGAGGAATGCCTCACCAAAGGCCCGCACCGTCTCCGCTGCCTGCGCTGCCCCCAACTGCCCGGCCAGCTCCATCACGTTCACCGTAGCATAGCGGTACAGGGTGGAGGAGTTGTACTCCACCGTGCCCAGATGGCCTGCACCGGCGTTGTCCTCTGCCTGACAGTCATCCACGGCGGTAAAGTAATCGTACTCGTTCTGCACGGCATGGGTGGAGATGCTGTGCGCCACCTGCGCAGCGGCGTCATAGTTCAGAGAAGGGTCATCTGCCACCATGCGGCCAAACAACGCCATGTCCATCGAGGGCGCCGCTTTCAGGGCATCCCGATACTGCTTTTTATCCGCAGAGCCCTCCACAGCCAGCTCTGCCAACGCCTTTGCCTGTGCAGTGCTCATGAAGAACAGTGCCTTGGTGCCCTTGTCATCGCTCTTGATGCCCGCATTCTCCAGCGCTTTCTTTGCCAGCTTGTCCGCATCCAGTTCCGGGGCCAGTGCAAGGATCTGCGCCTTCACCAGTTCTGCGGCCTTTTTGGTGCGCTTGCCCACGTCCAGCTGAGCATTCTCCGCAAAGGCTGCGCGCATGGCGTGCTTCCATGCTTGTGAGGATACCCGGGCACGGGTCACACCACCGTACACGGCTGTTTTGGGGCTGCCGGTATCGTCCCGGTTGATGCAGCTGGGCGGGACGGTCTGCAAAATGTGGAAATCAACATACAGGCGCTTCTTCATGATCAAGTCTCCTTTTCTTTTTCTTCCGGTGCAGGCTTCGGGTCGCGGTACAGGTCCTGCCCCCACCGCAGACGGACATTGGCAGGAATCTGTGCATATCGCGGGTCGGTGCATTGCAATTCATACAGGTCTGCCGCAAGCTGCGGATAGTCCAGCGGGATGCCGCCATCCTTTGCCGCACTCAACAACTGGATCATGCCCCGCAGATGGTGGCTGATCTCGGTAATTTCTTCTGCGGTGGCCAGCGCATTGAACCGCCGGAGCACACTGGCCTCGGTCCAGTCCTGTCCGGCACTGTTCCGCTCTGCCAGCTGCCGCACCGCACGCCCCAGCGTGTTGCCGGGGCAGTTCATGGGGCGGTCATTCCCCTGCTGATGCACAGCATACAGGGTCAGGGCAAGATAGACCGCCCACTCTGCCGCCGAGGGAGCACTGCGGCCCTGAAAGCTTTCCGGCATTTCCAGCAAAAAACTTCCCCACAGCTCCGGCAGCTCGCCGGGTGCGTGGCCGATGCCCCGCCGCAGCTTTGCCAGTTCTGCCCGCCGCTGGTTGTCCGGCAGAGCCTGAAGCCTGTGCAGCTGCTGCGCCGCATACAGTTTGACATCCTGTGTTTTCATACAACTCCCCCTTTATGGTTCTGTTTGGGGATAGATCTCCCAAAGCCTTGCGCGGAAATGATTATAGGCCTTTGGCGCGGTATACAGGATGGTGCGCTCGCTCTTTTTGTCCTTATCCACCACAATGCGGTGTCCCTTCAGGGCGGCATTTCCGGCCTCCATCACCATCTGTTTTCCCAGCTTTTCCGCGATGTTTCGCGCCTGCGCCTGCCAGCGCAGCGCTGCCTCATCCGGGTCGTCCTGCTCCGGGTCGATCGCCTGCAGCCACTGCCGAAAAGGCTGATCCACTGCAAAGTAGAATTGTGCACGAACCGCGCCGCCTGCATTTTCATTCCGGTCACCGGCGGCAATTGCCAGTTCCTGCGCAAAATGTCCGACCAGCGCCGCTGTCTGTTCACAGCGCTCGATTTCTCTGACGATCCGACTCTGCCATGGACGCCCTATCTCATCCAGAATCCCTGCCTGAAAGGTCAGGCTGTCGCTGAAAGAATCATTTACAAAGAAGTCCTTATCGCCATATTGGACACCGGAGATGCGGAAATGTACCTTTCTGCGGGGATCCAGAAGTTTCAATCTCTTTTCCTGCAACTTTTCGATCCAGCATACAATGCCCGGGCGATGCCCGCTGTCCTGACAAAAGACCGCCGGGAACTCCCGCCAGAATTGTTTAGCCGGGTCATGACGACAGGGCACAAACACCACCGGTTCATTTTTCTTGATTGGCATCGTGCGCCAGATGGTCATCTGTTCGGCAAAGACGTTTTCTCTGGGGAAGAAATCTCCTCCCAGCAGACAGAACCCATCCACATTCTCCCCTGTCCTGTGCAGCAACAGCCTTCTGGATTGCAGGGTGAGCAGCTGTGCCGGGTTGTCCGGGCAGCAAATTTCTGTCCGTTCCGCGCTCTTTGGTGCTTCCAATTCCCAACAGGGCTTGCTTTCGCCCCAGCATTCCCGGCCGTCGCGCAGCAGCGTCAGGTTCAGCATCAGGGTCTCGTACAGATTATCACCCTGTGCCTGAATAAAACCGATCTTGCCTAGCCACCCGGCTCCTACGGACGGAAGTCCCTTTCCTTTTGGCTTTGCAGAGGTGTCATCATAGCCGTTCACGCATAGCAGCCACCGCGCCGCCTGCGGATAGCTCAGCTGCTCCTTGCTCTGCCCCGCATACAGCGGAAAGAGCCGGAGTTTATTGCTGCTTTCCGACATTTCACCGTTGAGTTTGGCCGCACCGTATTCCGTGCCGATCTTTGCCTGCGGCACCTGCCAGAAGGGGTGTGTCGGATGGAACAGCCAGAAGCGGTCCTTCCACTGCTCCAGATAATCCCGGACAGGCTCTGCCGGGAAATGCCCCAGCTGCCACAGCGCGCTCCAGCGCTCCAGTGCATCATCGCTCTGCATCAGCGGGCGGGGCTCTCCTTTTACATCCACCCGGGAAAACACGGTGAACAGCACCGCCAGCAGCAGCCGCAGCACGGCGGCGTTCTGGGTGGGCATCTCGCCCGCAAGGTCCGCATAATCCTGCGCCGACACCAGCGCCTCGGTCAGGGACACCTCCCGCACCGTGTTGTCCCGCAGCCGCACCCGTATCCACGGTTCGGTCAGCAAGTTGAATTCAATTTCCTTCATCCGTCTCCTCCTTTTGGTAATACAGGCCGTTTTCACGGTCATAACAAAGTTCCATGCCCGCAAGCCGGGCAGTCAGGTTTTCATCCAGCAGCAGGATCAGTTCTCCGTGCAGCAGCGGCGACAGCTGCCACGCCGCAAGACGGCTGCGGTTGTCCGCTTCCAACTCCCGGATGACCCCGTCCACCTTCCACGCCTTGCCGAACACCGCCGGGAGCCGCAGCTTCTGCCGGGCGATCTTCAGTGCCGTTTCCGGCAGGGGCGGGCTGTCGGCAGCTACGGCACTGCCGCCCTCCTGCCACGGCAGAAAGTGGATGCTGCCGTCTGCCCGGCACTGCATTACAAGCACCTCTACCGAGGGGTCGCCGTCCCGCACTGCCGCCCGGGCTGCCGGGTCGGAGCGGGCGCCCTCGTTCTGCATCCAGTCGTCCAGCGTGTTCAGCTGCGCCAGCCGGTGCGTTTCCGGCTGCGGCACAAGGTATGCTTCGGCGCGTGCTTTCTTTTTCTCCTGTGTCTGCTCATATACGCAGCGCATTTCCTCGCCCTGCGCCCCGCCGGGAGCTTCCCGCTCCCAGCCGTAGACCCGCTGCACCAGCGGAGAGATCTCCTCCGGCAGCCGAATGCTCCGGGGCAGAAAGTTCCGGGTGCGCCAGAGCAGCCACTGTCCATATACCGCCTCGCTGCCCGCGTCAAAGGCATCTTCCCCGGTGTCCAGCACCGCGCAGCAGGCCTGCTGCAACGGAGCGGGGCGGCTGCGGTGGTGGCGGTGCAGCCGTCCAATGCGCTGCAGCAGCAGATCCATGGGGCAAAGCTCTGTGACAAGAACGTCCAGATCAATGTCCAGCGACTGCTCCATCACCTGCGTGCCCACCACGATCAGGTCGTTCCGGCACTCCGGTGCAGAGCCCTTGCCGACGCGTGCCATCAGCTGGTTTTCCCGCGCTGCGCGGTCCGGCATCAGGAACTGCGCATGGAACAGCTGCACCTCTTTGTCCGGCAGGCTTTCCCGCAGCAGCTGTGCGATCTTCTGCGCTTTTTTGACCGTGTTTACGATCACCCCCGCGCAGCCGCCCTCGACCAGTTTCCGGCGCAGCAGCGCGGGCAGCTCCGGCTCTGTGAGCGTGGTCAACTGCACCGTTTGACCGGGTGCGTCCGGTGGGATGGCCGTCTGCTTTACCTCTGCGCCATCCGTCCATGTCAGCAGCGGATAGCCGCAGCTGGTTTCCCACGGAGCGTCCGGGGCGGCCTTTTTCTGCTGGTAGGCCTCGACCAGCTCTGTGCGCCGCCGGGCGGGCAGGGTGGCCGACAGCAGAATGACCGGCACCTTGTACCAGCCCAGCCATTCCAGTGCGCGGTCCAGATAGCAGTTCATGTAGGTATCGTAGGCGTGGCACTCATCAATAATGACCACCTTGCCCGCAAGCCCCAGATGCCGCAGCATAACGTGCTTCTGGGCAAGTGCCGCCAGCAGCAGCTGATCCACTGTGCCAATCACGAAGTTTGCCAGCAGTGCCTGCTTGTTTCCCCGAAACCACTGGTGTACCTGCACCTGATGCTCTTCCTGCGCGTCCTCCTCCAGCTGCACCCCGCGCCCCTGCAGCCGCAGATAGCACTCGTTCAGTTCCGCCATGCCGTGCGCCAGCTTTATAGCCTGCGGCAGCGTCTCCTCAGACTGCGTGTCTGCCCAGCCAAGCAGCCGGGGAAAGATGCCGTTTGCCGTGGCCTGTGTGGGCAGCCCGAAAAAGACACCGCCCAGCCCGAACCGGCTGGCCATGATCTCCGCAGCGGCCAGCGCCGCCTCGGTTTTGCCCACGCCCATCTGTGCTTCCAAAATCAGAATGCCCGGTTCCGCTGCGGTATCTGCAGCTTCCAGAACAGCCCTCTGCACCGCATTGGGCGCAAAGCCGAACCGCACCGCAAACTCCTGCGGGTCTGCGATGCTCGGCTGTGCCTCCCACGGGAAGGGCAGCGCCAGCTTTTCCCAAGCCCTGTCCACCCGCGCCGGGTAATCCTCCATGCTGCCCAGCTCCTCTACCGGGATCAGGGGGAAGTATTCCGTATTGCTGGCGATCCAGTCTGCCATGATCAGAAGTCCGGTCAGAAGCACTTCCTCCTGCGGGTCCAGGTCGTACAGTTCCGCCGTATCATCAAAGCCGCAGTCCTGCAAAACAGTCATGAGCAGTTCTGTCCAGAAGCCCTGCCAGACCTTTTCCTGTCCCTTGGGGTAGTAGTTGCTCTCCCAGCACTCCAACTGGTCATCGACCGCCGCGCAGCTCTGTGGCCTGCCGTGATGCGCTCCCACAATGGAGGCTAGCCCGCCGGGACAATCATTCCACAGCAGAATTGCCTCGCCCGCCCGGGCATGCGGCGACTCCCGGCGGTTCTGTTCAGGACAGTCCAGCGGCGTCAACATTTCCAGCCGCTGCCGCGCCTCCGGCAGAGTGCGCAGGATATTTGCCTGAAAGGCTACCGTAGCCTTGCCTATATCATGGATCCCGCCCAGAAACCGGGCATGCGCGAGCAACGCTTCCTCGCGCTCAAAGCCCATGGCCCGTTTTGCACTTTCCGGGAGCCACTGCCGGACCAGCCGCTCCATGATGCCCGCCGTATCCCACAGGTGCATCCAGAGCGGCAGCCACAGGCTGGTATTCTCCGGGTCCGTTTTACCAGCCAAAAGCCTTGTTTTATTCAACGTCCAGCGCATTTTTGCTCCTTTTCCGGTGTGTGCTTTCCGTGTACCGAGCATAGCAGATAATGTGTACTATAATCCGTACTTTTTGCATTTTATCTCCGCAAATGAAAAAAGCGGCACACCGGGGCGTGCCTCATCAAAACGAAAGTGTCCTTGCAAGGTAAAGAAAACTGCTATTTATGGCCCTGTTCCGCCTTCTGTTCCAAAGATACGCTTCTGCCCTTCTGCTGTCAACGGCTCTGCGCCAATTCATCAAAGCTACAAAAAAACGATTTCTTTTTTGTATAAAAAACCGCCCCGGCTTCCTACTATGGAAACCGAGGCGGTTCATTCTGTTTATTGGTGTTCTTTCAGACACTCAATACCTATCAACTGACATTCAGTTTTTGAAATTTTAGTCATATCTGTATTTAGAGGACTTTCCGTACACTTTTCGGAGCGATTTTTTCAGGCTGACCACCGTTTCTTTGATGATCTTTGCTTCATCGGCAGAGCAATCTGCAAGCTGTTCGGTCATCCAGCTGTCGAACACCGGCTTTGCTTTTTTGATCTCGATGCACAGCAGCTCGTCTGCGGAGCAGTCCAGTGCGTTGATGATGTCGATCAGCGTTTTCAGGCTGGGCACGGAGTTGCCTGTTTCGATATGGCTGATGTGCGTGACCACAACGCCGACCTCATTGGCCAGCTGCTCCTGCGTCATGCCCTTTGCAAGGCGGCAGGCACGGATGCGTTTTCCGATGTCGGCGTAGTCCACCATAGTACAAGTACCCTCCGTTTTGTGAAGTGATACTTGTATTGTATGTGCAATCGACCGGGATTGTAATAATCTGAAAGTGCAGTGGACTTATAAATACTAATCGTTCAGAAATACTTTAACTTCCTGCTTTCCGTCAATCGTTGTCACAGCAGTAATGGCATCCGGGCGGAAGGAGTCTCCCGGATAATGCATTTCCAATTTCAGATTGACTTTTTTCCCAGCTTCCACTTCCTGTGCCAGTTTATTCTCAAAATTTTTGAATTCGTTCCGATTTAGTCCAGAATCCTGCGGAATGAGATTTTCCAAATCGTTTGCCCCATCAAAGCGATCTGCAATTGCATGACCTCGATCATCGGTACTTTTTTCATATCCTTTTCCAATGTCATGGATGCTGTCTTTAATTTGCAGACGACCATCATGCTCTTTCAGATGCAGGTCTCCCTCGGCTGTAAACAGCCTTCCAAGGTGATCGGTAGTGTACTCATATCCGTTTCTTTTATACTCTGCATCCGTCAAAAGATCCTGCTCCATACGGTACGGCATTCCATCATCGTTATTTTTGTATTCCAGCTCTTTTTCTAGCTCTGCAAATGACTTTTCCGTAGCAGCATCCAGTTTTTCTTCTGCCTTTTCTATCACGCCTTTCTGTAGACGCTCAAATGACCGTTTGACGACATCATCCAACCCAATGTGCGTTTTTGCTTCCATCGGTTTCGCTTCTGAGATTTCTCGCCTCACAGCACACGACCTCCCTGCTGTTCAAAATTCGTCCTTAGATTATCTACAGCCTTTGCATCCGGGTTCAGGCTCATGCCCATGCTTATCACGCTATTTAGCACCCAGTCTGCAGCAGCAGCTTTCAGGCCGTACTGTCCCTGCAGCTGTTCCAGAAATTCTTTACGGGGTGTGAGCGATTTTTCGGCTGCGGCACAGTAATCAACGACCGTGCTAATCCCACCAAAGAAATCGAACACAGCTTTCCGAGTCTTAGCCACATCCAGTTCTCCGCCTGCAAAGACCCGTTCCAGGTAGCGGTCGTCCTCCGGCTTCAGCACAGTCTCATGGCGTTTCAGCCAGAGCTTCAGCTGCTCCATCTCCGAACTGCTCAGCGGTTCCAGCTCTTTGCCCACTGCCAGTTGTCCGAATACAAACTCTGCGTTGATTTCATGCGGCATTTTTGAAGGCTTGTGGTAAACAGCATTTTCCGGCATGGGATACGCCTCAATCTTGCAGAGCACCGCCTCCGGCCACTCGTTCTGGTAAACGGCAGCCACACCCAGCGGCAGCTTGGACAATTCATCGATCTGTGCCTCCTTCAGGGCGGCAGACTTGCCTACCAGCTTGCGATCCTCTTCGTCCGGCAGGCGCAGAATAATTTTGGTGTTCGTGTTGCGGATGACCGACATATCCAGCAGTCCGGGTGCCTGGTCTGCAATGATAAACCCCTCACCATAAGTACGCATTTCCGCAATAGCATTTGCCAGCATTTCCACCGACTTGCCCTGCAAATTTGCACCTTCCTGTGATTGCTCTGCCGAGGTCTTGCGCAGCAGGTTGTGCGCTTCTTCCAGCACTGTGACATGGCGAAGCCTGCTGTTCATCCCGCTGCTGCACATCCGGTATTCCTGTAACTTCATCACCAAGATGCCCATCAGCAGCGATTTCGTTTCCATAGAGCCCACACGGCTCAAATCCACAATAACATTGCGGTCAAACAGCGCTTCGTCCGTCAGCGCATCTTCTGCGCAAAGCACACTGCCATAAATACCGTTTGTCAGCGACTTTACGCGGGTGCACAATGCGCCCACATAATCGCTTTGGGTATCCTTGGAATAATGCGACTCTTCAATGACGCCCGGCAGAATATCCAGCAGGTCAAAGAAGGTTGGGAAAACTCCCTTCTCGCTCTCAGAATTGCGCAGATCCCAGCCTACTTTCTGATAGCTGCGCTCAATAGCATCCTTCAGCACCGCTGGCATGGCTGCATACATCGGCCAGCAGGCGTTGAATATCTCCACCAGACGGTCAATATGTTCCAGAATATGGATATTCTCAGGGAACGCAAAGGGGTTCATGCGCAGCAGCGGCGTTTCTCTGGGGTTTGTACCAAACACCTGCACATCTGTACAATTGCCGAACACGTTCTTGTATTCGCCCTTGGCCGGTTCCACCACAAGAAACGTCGTTTGTCCGTTCTTTGTGATCTCATCCAGCAGATGGTAGACCGCATTGGATTTGCCTGTGCCGGTCGAGCCAGTGATGAACGTGTGGGAAGCCATCGCCTGCCGGTTCAAGAGCAGTCCTGCCGCTTCCTCTTTACCCATGTGGTAAATCTTGCCCAGATTCATCTTGTCCTCATCCGGCATCGCCTCATCCGGCACATTGCGGCCAAACTCCGCGTGCTCAATAATCGGCAAACCATGCACTGAGCGGGTGGGCAAGCCAAGGTGCATCGGCAGTTCCCGCCCGCTGACCAGCGTTGCAGGTGTATAAAGCAGACTATCCGGCGCATTCTCCCATAGTGGGCGAGCAAAGACCGGTTGCATGAACCGCTTGAGATATTCCCGCAGCTGTGCCACTTCTGCCTCATTGTTCTTCCACACATTGACGGCACCGCTCTCCACCGAGGAGCCCTCGCCTACCATCAATGCGCGGTAAGTGTTGGCCGCCAAAAGTGCTGTGGATTGAGTAGACGAAAGGAAATACGCTGCACAGTTATAGCAGCCATAATCTTCACTTTCCTTTACACGCTTGAGCTGGTTTTCAATGCGTTCCAGCAGTTCCTCCACCGATTTATTGCACAGTTCCACCTGCTGAGTACGGCCCGTGCCGCGGGTGTCCGTTGTGCCGTGGCTCTCCTGCTGGCTGGTGGTGTCCGATGTTCCATGCGACGTTCCATCGGAGGTGCTGTGCGAAGTGCCGGTCTGCTCGGTGGTAGAGTGGCTGGTACCCCGCGAGGCGTTTACGCCCAGTGAGCCGCCGATGTTCCGGGCGATGCTGTTGAAAGCCGTTCTGGCTGACGCCATGCCGCCTACGGCTCTGCCCGCCGTGCCAAGCAGCGGGCCGATGACGGCCCCCGCGCCCGGAATCAGGGCCGAAGCTGCCAAGCCGCCCAGACCCAGAATGCCTGCAATACCACCAGCCACCGGCGAGATTTTTGTGACCGAGGTGCCGAAGCTGCTGCCGACACCGCCGTTGATACCGCCGCTGACCCCTTTCGTTTTCTGTGTGCCGTCCGTCACCGAAGAGGACTGGTTCGTACCGTCCGTTGTAGTCGTGCTGACAGTATCGCTGATGGTATGGGAAGTTCCATTGCACAGGCTCTCCATCACAGCAGTACTCTGGTTCTCGGTATAAGACCATGTACTCTTGCGGAAGGGCGAAAGACTGCTGTACAGATTTTCATACCCGCTGCGGATAGCCGCCTGCGTTTCATTGGAAACAGGTTCTGCCAAAAACAGCGCAGTATACTTTTCTCCTTCCATCGCGTCCATAAAGCGCTCGATGCCCTGCACAAAAGCTTTGTCTTCCGTTTTAGACTTATCGCGCAGAGCTGCCACACAGGACACTGAGGCCACCGCCTCCTGCTCTTCGCCAAAGGCTTCTTCCAACAGTTTTTTTCCCGCCTCCGGAGGAATGCCTTTTATATCGGAACCGGGGAAGTTGGAGAGCAGCACTTTCTGCAACGCCTTGCTGGAAATTTCCAGCTTGCGGCTCTTCATGCTCTGTTTCAGGGGATCCTCGCGAACACCCAGATAGATATTGGCACCGGCATTTCCTTCCGGCACATCGATCATCACCGCCAGACTACAGCCTTGTGCCATGCTGGAATAATACACCGTGGAAAGCTTCTGGAACATATCTTCGCCCTTTTTCAGGGTCAGTTTCTTCAGCTGGAACATTCGGATGCACTGAGCGGGATCCTGCACCTCCAGCATCTTCTGAGAAAGCTCCACCATGCCATAGTTCTGCAGTTCCGTCAGATATTTTTTATACACCAGATGATCCGCAAGGGTCAGCTGGTCCGTCAAGTCATTCAGCGACCTCTGCGCGGAAAGCTGCTGTTTTTCAAGCACCTCAAGCTCGTCTGCCATGATTTATTTTCCTTTCTGCTGTTAACCCCTCAAAATTTTCCACAACAGACCTACACTGGCCGCCGCGACGCCGGCCGCCACTGCCGTACCCATACCGCTGCTCTGCATTCTGTCAATGGCGCTCTTTGCGCTTTCATTGCCCTGCTCAGCCGCTTTTTTGTACCATTGCATGGCCTGTTCTTTATCCTGCGTCACTCCGTATCCATTTTCATAGAACACGCCAAGTTTATACTGTGCATCAGCATCGCCCTGGTCCGCAGCTTTCCGGTACCACTCTGCCGCAGTTGCTTTCGATAACGTTACACCTGTACCATATTCGTAACAGATACCCAGGTTGTACTGTGCAGATGCATCACCATTCTCCGCAGATTTTTGATACCATTCTGTCGCCTTAATGACGTCTTTTTCTACGCCAATGCCGTTTTTATAGCAGTATCCAAGATTACATTGAGCCATTGCATAGCCTTGTTCTGCAGATTTGCGGTACCATTCCGCCGCTCTTCCAAGGTCTTTCGTTACACCATCTCCGCACTTATAACAATTTCCCAGATTGTACTGCGCTAATTCATTACCATTCTCCGCAGATTTACGATACCATTCAACTGCTTTCGCGCTGTTCTTTTCCACGCCTTCTCCATTTTTATAGCAATAGCCCAAACTGTTCTGCGCATCTGCATCGCCTTGTTCTGCCGCTTTCTTGTACCACTTCACCGCCTCTTCTTTGTTTTGTGTCACACCATATCCATTTTTATAGAATATTGCAAGGTTACGTTGAGCTGTTGCATTTCCTTGCTCCGCAGATTTGCGATACCACTCAGCCGCCTTTCCAAAGTCTTTTTTAACGCCTTCTCCACAATAATAGCAATAGCCCAAACTGTTCTGCGCATCTGCATTCCCCTGCTCTGCGGCTTTCCGATACCATTTCGCCGCTTCTTCTTTGTTCTGTGCCACGCCATATCCATTTTCATAGAACAAGCCAATCTTATATTGGGCACTTGCAATTCCCTGATCTGCAGCCTTACGATACCACTCTGCCGCAGTCACTTTCGATTGCGTCACACTCTGGCCATACTCATAACAAATGCCAAGATTGTACTGTGCAGATGCATTACCATTCTCCGCAGATTTACGATACCATTCAACTGCTTTCGCGCTGTTCTTTTCCACGCCTTCTCCATTTTCATAGCAATAGCCAAGATAACATTGTGCCGCCGCATGGCCATGTTCTGCAGCTTCCCGATACCATTCAACTGCTTTCGCGCTGTTCTTTTCCACGCCTTCTCCATTGTAATAGCAACAACCCAGCTCATACTGCGCATCTGCATTATAGTTTTCCGCTGCCTCCTCAAACCATTTTACTGCTTCGCCTTCATTTTTCTGTACCCCCCAGCCATGGTAATAGCACTCACCAAGATCATATTGTGCCTCAGCATGATCCTGTTCCGCTGCTCTCTTGTACCACTTTACCGCCTCCGTTTTATTTTCATCTACACCCCAGCCGAAGTAATAGCAGTAACCAATCTTGCACTGTGCCTCTCTGTTTCCGTGCTCCGCTGATTTCTTATACCACTCTGCGGCTTTCTCCATGTCCAAGTCTACGCCCACAGCATCCTCGTAACATTGTCCAAGTTTATACTGCGCCTTGGCATCATTCTGTTCGGCGGCCTTTCTGTACCACTTTGCAGCTTCCTTATCATCTTCCTCTGCACCATCGCCATTGTAATAGCAATCGCCAAGTGTGCGCTGTGCCTGTGCAAATCCCTGCTCTGCGGCTTTCCTGTACCATTTTACCGCTTCTGTTTTATTTTCATCCACGCCCCAGCCGTGATAGTAACAGTCACCCCATTCATACTGTCCCTTCATGTTTCCCTGTTCTGCGACTTTCTGATACCACATTGCAGCTTCCTGAATTTTCTCATCGGTATCATTCATAATACCATCACAGAACAAATTTTCTGCCAACTTCAGCATTGCCGGTTCATTTCCGTTTTCTACAGCTTTTCGGTACCATTTTGTGGCCTCATCTTCATCATAATAATAGCACTCGCCCATCTTGTACTGTGCCTCCGCATAACCCTGCTCTGCGGCCTTGCGGTACAGCTCTACAGCCTTTTCCTCGTTCTTGCTGACGCCGTCTCCGGTTTCATAGCACTTGCCCAATTCACATTGCGCTTCCGGGCATTCCTGTTCTGCCGCTTTTGTGTACCACTTTACAGCCGCCTCATTGTACGAGAGTTCCGCATACAGCCGCCCGGTCATATACTGCGCTGTTACATTTCCCTGAGTCGCCGCCGCTTCGTACCACTTGCGGGCCTCTTTGTCGTCCTTTTCAACGCCCAGAGTCTGATAATAGAAGCATCCGCCCAGAACGCACTGCGCCTCGGCATTGCCCTGCTCTGCGGCCTTTTTGTACCACACGAGCGCATTTTCTTCGCTTTTTTCCACACCCGTGCCGTTCTGATAGCACCGGGCCACTTTAAACTGTGCCTCGGGGTGTCCGTAATCTCTGGCCGCGACCATGTACTGCTGGAACGCCATTTCCGCATTGCCTGCCTGCTGATAATTTTGGGCATTATGCAGGTAGTCCTGCTCGGTTTCCTTTTTCGTCTCCTGTTGCGCTTCCTCGCCCAGACAGAAGCGTTCCACACAAGCCATAAACTCCTGCTTTTTATCTTCCGGGCCAATAAACAGGAAGCTGTATACAGTGTTTTTCTCTCCACTGAAACCCATAGCCTTGATCTCAGCCCCCAGACCATCCCAATTCACACGGCCAGCCGCCGGTTCAAACCATTCTTCAACAGATTTTGTCATGATGGCATTCGGGATTTCCATCTCCTGCCCACCCACACGGATAGACTCCAGTTTATCTGTAAAACGTACTTCCACCTGAATTTTGCTCATGACAATTTACTCCTTCCTGTCTATCTCGTTATTGTAGATGTCGCTTCCGTTTCTGTCGTTCTAGAGCTTTCTGCGCATTTTTATTTCCCAGTGCAGCAGCTTTTCGATACCACTTTACTGCCTCCGTATCACTTTGCTGCACACCCGTGCCAGACTCATAGCACCAGCCTATTGTATGCTGTGCCGGTGAGTATCCCTGTTCTGCCGCCTGCAATGTGAACCGTGCTGCATTCTCATCATTTTGCTGCACACCAATTCCTTCATGATAGCATATTCCCAGCATATATTGTGCCATTGCATGTTTCCGCTCAGCAGCTTTCATGTACATTTTCACCGCTTCAGCGGCATTCTTTTCCGTTCCTATTCCAGCATAATAGCATTGTCCCAGAAAAAACTGCGCATTTGCAACGCCCCTTTCAGACGCTTTCTTGTACCAGTAAACCGCTTCCGTTTTGTCCATCTGCACACCGGTACCTTTCATATAACACCGACCTATCTCAAGCTGTGCTTCTGGTGAATCATATTCTTCCGCAGCTATTTTATAATTCTGGAACGCCATCTGCTCATTCCCGGCCTGTCGATATTTCTCGGCCTCTTTCAAATAATCCTTCGCTGTTTTTGTTCGCTCGTCGGCTTCTTCCAAACCAGCAGTTCTTCCCAATCCATATTGTTGTAAGCAAGCAAAAAAACTCTGTCTTTCTGTCTCCGGGCCATTGAACAGGAAGTTGTACTCTGTATTTTCATCCCCACTGAAATCCATTTCCTTGATTTCTGCTTCCAGTCCAGCCCATTTCACCCGGCCGGACTCCGGTTTAAACCATTCAACCATTGGTTTTTTCCGGATAGCATTGGGAATTTCCATTTGCCACTGATCCACACGGATGGATTTCAGTTTATCCGTAAAATATACTTCTACCTGGACTTTACTCATTTCTGATTGCTCCTTATGGTTTTATGATTCGCACATAGTCTCCCTGACTCCGTATCCACATCTGGATGCCCGTGCCAAACACCTCGGCTTCCACGATCCAGCCCTTTTCC
>ERZ779890.2458-NODE-2458-length-17653-cov-4.611149_pt1 | contig 17653 bp, 18 predicted proteins | sample MGYA00511553_ERZ779890 | MGnify/ENA primary metagenome ERZ779890 (study PRJEB29588, sample SAMEA2152064) | human gut metagenome | biome: human gut; feature: human-associated habitat; material: faeces | place: Denmark | collected 2008/2010 ... | reverse complement strand
TCCTTTTAGGCTTTATTCTAACCAGGAATACAGCGTTCTAAAAGAAAAAAGAAAAAAAACCTCAGTCTGGAATATTTTTTGTCGGTGAAACTTTTTGCGGGAATACAGCGTCAAAATCGTAGAATATATCAAAAGAATATGTGTTACAATAAATACCGAAAAATAATTGCATGCAGTTTTCAAAAGTGAGGAAAGGATATATGTCGGACAGAAAAAAAGAACAGGCGGTGGAGCGTGCCCTGACGGAAGGGTATGAGAAGTATTACCGTCTTGCTTATAGTTATGTACATAATGAAGCGGACGCGCTGGATATTGTACAGGAAGCAGCCTATAAAGCTATTTTAAAAAGTGACAGCCTGAAGGAGTCGCAATACGTGGAGACCTGGGTGTACCGGATCGTGATCAACGAGGCGTGCAGCTTCCTGCGCAGCCGGAAGGAGAGCGTGGATGTGGAGGAGATCCAGGCGGCAAGTGAAGATATCTATGAAAATATTGATTTAAAGCGCGCAATAGAAAATCTTGACCCAAAGGATCGTGCCATCGTAGTCCTACGATTTTTTGAGGACAGGCAGCTGGAGGAGATCGCGAAGATCCTGGATGAGAACCTGAGTACGGTAAAGAGCAGGCTGTACCGGGTGATGAAAAAACTGCGGCTGAACCTCGAGGGCAGCATGGGCTGAGCAATCCGTAGTCAAAGTCGTGGGATTTTGCCCCGACATCATATATAGGCAGGACATAAGACAGATACAGACAAAGAGATATAGGAAGATATAGGAAGAGATAACATGACCGGTCCGAACCGACCGGGCAGATGGAGAATAGATATGACAGAACAGGAACAGTTGAGACAATTAAAAGAGGAGTATGAGAATATGATAATACCCGAAGCGGGACGGGAACGGCTGCAGGCAGGTATCGACAGAGCCCGGATGGAGAAAAAAAGAGTAGAGCACGCCAGAAGGCGTTCTGCATGGACAGCAGTGGCGGCTGCAGCAGTCGTGATGATCGCACTGCCAAATACCAATATACAGATAGCCCATGCCATGGAAAATATTCCGTTGCTGGGTGGCTTTTTTAGGCTGGTAACAGTGCGGCAGTACAATTACAGTGACGAGAACCATGATGCTGAAGTAGAACTTGCACAGATCAACTATGGAGAAGACGCAGGAGAAGGTGCTTCCGTTGGAGAAGTGGCAGCCACTCCTAAGGGCACAGCAGCCGGAAGTGTGGAAGGTGTCGGACAGGAGGCTGCGGTAGCAAATCTGTCGGAAGACGGTGTGGAAGCGGTCAACCAGGATATGGAGGCTACGGTAGAGGAACTGATCCGTCAGTTCGAGGATACCTTATCCGAGGAAGGATACCATGGTCTGCATGTGTCCCAGGAGGTCGTTACGGACAATGAGAGGTATTACACCGTAAAATTAAGCGTGTTGGAGACGGAAGCCAGCGGCTACGAGAATAATCAGTTTTATACGATTGATAAACAGACGGGAAATGTGGTGACACTGGAAGATCTGTTTGTGGAAGGGAGCGACTATATTTCCGCGATCAGCGAGAACATTAAGACCCAGATGCAGGAGCAGATGGCGGCGGACGAAGGCGTGATCTATTTCCTGGATAATGACGATATGCCGGAATTCAATTTTCAGGGGATCACGGAGCAGACGAACTTCTATTTTAATGAAAAAGACGAACTGGTCATTGCCTTTGACGAATACGAAGTGGCTCCCGGTTCTATGGGAGCACCGGAATTTGTGATTCCGCAGGAAGTGACGGCAGCAATTTTAAAGTAAGCAAAAAATATCTAAATGGGGAAACTCCCGCATATCATGAAACAAAAGGATATGCGGGAGTTTTTTTATGTCATTGATTGTATTGGATGCGGGGCATGGTGGTGCGAACCCCGGGGCCACCTATAATGGAAGAAAAGAAAGTGAGGATGCGCTGGCACTGACACTGGCGGTGGGAAGCATCTTAGAAGAAAACGGAGTGGATGTGTATTACACCCGGACCACAGATATCTATGAGTCCCCCTATCAGAAGGCACAGGAGGGAAATGAGGTGGGAGGAGATTATTTTGTCTCGATCCATCGCAATTCCAGTCCTTATCCGAACCAGTACAGTGGAGTGGAGAGTTTAGTCTACAACCGCTATGGAGCGGCAGCCAGGATGGCGTACAACATCAATGCCGGACTGGAGCAGGTGGGGTTCGTGAATCTGGGAGTGAATGAAAGACCGAATCTGGTGGTGCTGAACAGCACAAATATGCCGGCGGTGTTGGTAGAAGTGGGATTTATCAATACGGATGCGGACAACGAACTCTTTGACAGCCGGTTTGACGAGATCGCCCGGGCTATTGCCGACGGCATTCTGGAGAGCATCTGATTTTACCTAATTCTTACAAATAAATTACCGGACTCTGATATTATGTGAATTTCCCCCATGTTAGTATGATTGCGTAATCAAGAGAAAGAAAAACAAAAACATGGAGGACATTATTATGAGAGTAAGACACAGCAAATTATTAGCTCTGATCGGAGCAGGAATATTAGCAGTAACCGCATTGGTTGCATGCGGTAACGGTGATGCAGCCACAGCACAGCCTTCCGCAGTAGAGAGCAGCGCAGCAGAAAGCACTGTGGCAGAGAGCAGCGCAGCAGCACCTGCTGAGACCACTGCAGATCTGTCCGGCAGTATTTCCATGGTAGGAAGTACTTCTATGGAGAAATTGGCAAATGCATTGAGCGAAGCTTTCATGGAGAAGTATCCGGATGTAACCGTAACTGCTGAGTTCGTAGGATCCGGCGCAGGCGTCGAAGCTGTTACCAACGGAACCGCAGATATCGGTAACTCTTCCAGAAGCTTAAAGGATGAGGAAAAGGCCGCAGGTGTTGTAGAGAACGTAGTAGCAATCGACGGTATTGCCGTATGTGTAGATCCCGCTAACGAAGTAGCAAATCTGACCAAAGAGCAGCTGACGAACATCTACAATGGCACAGTTACCAACTGGAAAGAAGTTGGCGGTGCAGATGAGCCTATCATCGTGATCGGTCGTGAGGCAGGTTCCGGTACCAGAGGCGCGTTCGAAGAGCTGGTTGATCTGGTAGACGGCTGCAAATATGCAAACGAACTGGATAGCACCGGTGCAGTAATCGCAAAAGTGGCATCTACTCCCGGAGCTATCGGATACGCTTCCCTGGATGCACTGGATGACAGTGTTAAGGCACTTTCCCTGGAAGGTGTAGAAGCTACCGCAGAGAATATCAAGGCCGGTAACTATTTCCTGAGCAGACCCTTCGTAATGGCTACCAAGGGTGAGATCTCCGAGCAGAACGATCTGGTACAGGCATGGTTCGATTTTGTACTGGGTGACGAAGGACAGCAGGTTGCTTCCGAAGTTGGTCTGATCACAGTAAAATAATAGCCCGACACAGAAAAAGGAAAAAAGCGATGAATAGTGGAACACACGCTTCCGTAATGGGAAACAGAAAAAATAGAGCGGTCGTTGAAACTGTGGCACAAATAGTATTTACCATTTGTGCCTTCTTCGCCGTACTGGCGGTAGTTTCTATCACCTTATATATGATCATCAGCGGTACCCCCGCTATTATGAAAGTAGGTCTGGGAGAGATCCTGTTCGGCACGGAATGGATGCCAACGGCGGCAGATCCGAAATTCGGTATTCTGTGGGTTATCCTGACTTCCATCGTCGGTACGACGCTGGCTATCCTGCTTGGTGTGCCCATCGGCGTGCTGACGGCAGTATTCCTGGCAGAGGTGGCACCCAGACCCTTAGCTGCCATTGTAAAGCCTGCGGTAGAGCTGTTAGCTGGCATCCCTTCCGTTATCTACGGACTGTTAGGAATCTACTTACTGAATCCTCTCATGTATAAATTAGAAAGACTGATCTTCCAGGGATCCACGACACACCAGTTCACCGGCGGTGCAAACCTGCTGTCAGCCGTGATCGTACTGGCGATCATGATCCTGCCCACTGTGATCAATATCAGTGAGACTTCCATCCGGGCGGTTCCTGCAGGAATCAAATCCTCCTCTCTGGCCCTGGGAGCCTCCCATGTACAGACTATTTTCCGCTCCATCCTTCCGGCAGCAAAATCCGGTATCGTGACGGCTATCGTTCTGGGAGTGGGACGTGCCATCGGCGAGGCTATGGCGATCACACTGGTATCCGGTAGCAGCGTCAATGTGCCGTTGCCATTTAACTCCGTGCGATTCCTGACCACAGCTATTGTCAGCGAGATGGGATATTCTTCCGGACTGCACAGACAGGTGCTGTTCACCATCGGACTGGTGCTGTTTGTATTTATTATGATCATCAATATCGTATTGAATAAAATACTGAAAAAGGGGGCGGATGACAATGAATAAGGACACCTTATATGTAAAAAGAAAACGCCCCACAGACATGCTTTTGCTGGCAGCCATTTATGTCTCTGCCACACTGGCGGTGGCACTTTTACTGGGAATTATCCTGTATGTCTTCGTAAAGGGCATCCGCACCGTTAACTGGGCATTTTTAACGACGGTGACCAGTGCCAGAAAGCAGACCACCGGTATTGCGGGCAACCTGTTGAATACCCTGTACATCATCGTGATCACTCTGTTGATCGCGACCCCCATCGGCGTGGGAAGTGCCATTTATCTGAATGAATATGCAAAACCCGGCAAGCTGGTCTCCATCATTGAGTTCACCACGGAGACACTGTCCGGTATTCCTTCTATTATTTTCGGCCTGTTCGGTATGATCTTTTTCGGAGAGACTTTGGGCTTCGGCTATTCACTGCTCACCGGTTCCTTTACCCTGACATTGATGGTACTGCCCCTGATCACAAGAAATACGCAGGAAGCATTGCGCACCGTGCCGGACAGTTATCGTACCGGTGCGTTGGGAATGGGATCCACGAAATGGCATATGATCCGGACGATCCTTCTGCCGTCTTCCATGCCAGGTATCGTCACCGGTATCATTCTGGCACTGGGACGTATCGTGGGAGAGTCTGCGGCTCTGTTGTTCACTGCGGGAAGCGACTACAAGCTGCCGAAGTTCACCGGAGTTTTCGGAGACAATCTGGCAAAGCTGGCTCACAAGGCCATGGAGTCTGGTGGTACTCTGACCATCGAATTGTATTTACAGATGCAGAAGGGACAGTATGATAATGCTTTCGGTATCGGTTGTGTTCTGATCATTATCGTATTGATCCTGAACCTCCTGACCAAGCTGGCGGCGAATAAGCTGAGACGAGAGTAAGAGAAATCACAAGAAGGAGAAAATATATGGCTAACAGTAAAATATCCGTGGAAAACTTAAATCTCCATTATGGAGAGAACCACGCACTGAAAGATGTAAATATGGAGATCGCAGACCACGCCATTACCGCATTTATCGGTCCCAGCGGCTGCGGCAAATCTACTTTTCTACGTTGCCTGAACCGGATGAATGACCTGGTGGACGGCTGCAGAGTCGAAGGAAAAGTAATTCTGGATGGAGAGGACATTTACGATAAGCGGGTGGATACCACATTGCTTCGTAAAAAGGTCGGCATGGTATTCCAGCAGCCCAACCCTTTTCCCATGTCCATTTATGACAACATCGCCTACGGTCCCAGACTGCACGGCATCAAGAATAAAAAGGAACTGGATGAAATCGTGGAGCGTTCTCTGCAGGGTGCCGCTATCTTTGAAGAGGTAAAGGATCGCCTGCACAAATCCGCGTTGGGACTGTCCGGTGGACAGCAGCAGAGACTGTGTATTGCCAGAGCACTGGCAGTATCTCCGGAGGTACTTTTGATGGATGAACCCACCTCCGCACTGGACCCGATCTCCACGCTAAAGATCGAGGAACTGATGGAGACACTGAAGAAAAAATACACCGTGGTCATCGTAACCCACAATATGCAGCAGGCAGCCCGTGTGTCGGATGACACCGCATTTTTCCTGGTAGGGGAAGTCATAGAGAAAAATGCAACCTCCGAGATCTTTGCAAGACCTCAGGACAAACGGACAGAAGACTACATCACCGGACGGTTTGGATGATTTTGGATGAGAAGATAGGAGGAATGGGAGATGTCACCCAGAGTATTATTTGAACAGGATCTTGAGACTTTGAAAAATAAAGTATCTGAGATGGGAGAGCATGCGGAGATCAGTTATGACCGTATGGCGTATGGAATTCGTGAGAACAAAGAAGACATTCTGAAGACGCTGTTGAATACAGATCATACCATGGTGGATATGCAGCGAAGTATAGAAGCTATGTGTCTGAGCCTGCTGACCAGACAGCAGCCGGTGGCCAGAGATATGCGTCTGGTATCCGCAGCGCTGAAAGTGGTACCGGATATTGAACGGATCGGAGACCATGTGGCAGATATTGTGGAACTGTACCTGCGTATGGGCAACATGAATCCCGAAGGAAAACAGGAACATCTGTTGCTGGAGATGATGGAAGAAGCCAAGGAGATGATCCACAATTCGGTGGAGGCATTTGTGGAAGGTGATGAGGCAAATGCAAGAAAAGTAGTAGAACATGATGATGTGGTAGATGATCTCTTCAACGAAGTCAAAACGGGAATGATGCAGGCTATCAGAGAGCAGAGCCTGGATGCGGATCGTGTGGTGGATTATCTGATGATGGCAAAGTATTTGGAAAAAGTGGGCGACCATGCGGTAAATATCGCAGAGTGGGCCATCTTCCGCATGACCGGAGATATGGAAGGTGCGAGATTGTATTAGGATTCGATAATCTCGGTAATGATGCAGAGCCCCAATTCGCAAAACTGCTCCTGCAGAGCGTTCCTTTTGCTCATTGAGGCTTGCTCGCCAAAGAACTATTGCCATATGCTCTTACGAATGCTAGCATCTGATAATCCCAGTAACGATGCAGAGCCCCAATTCGCAAAACTGCTCCTGCGGAGCGTTCCTTTTGCTCATTGAGGCTTGCTCGCCAAAGAACTATTGTCATATGCTCTTACGAATGCTAGCATTCGACGAGCATCCGGCAAGGTTCATGGCTCTGCATCGTTACAACTTTACATAAATTTTACATTCACTGGTAACGAATTTTACATAAGCAAGATAAAGTGTAGATAGAAACCAAAAATGTAAAGTATGTTATGTAAAATGAGAGGATTAGAGTATGAGCTTTTTTGATTTACTGAAGATGGTAGGAGGACTTGCATTATTCCTGTATGGAATGAATCTGTTGGGTGACGGACTGTCCCGGGCATCTGGCGGACGATTAGAACGCATTCTGGAGAAACTGACCAACAACCCGTTAAAGGCAGTGCTCATGGGTGCGGTGGTCACCGGTGTGATCCAGTCCTCCTCCGCTACCACTGTTATGGTAGTCGGATTTGTCAATTCCGGTATTATGAGTCTGAAACAGGCAGTAGGTATCATCATGGGTGCCAACATCGGTACCACGGTGACCTCCTGGATCTTAAGTCTGACGGGCATTGAGAGCGATGCTTTCTGGATCCGTATGCTCAAGCCCAGTTCTTTTTCGCCGATTCTGGCAATCGTGGGTGTGGGTATTTTACTGTTTTCCCATAAAGACAAATTAAAAAATGCGGCAACCATCCTGGTGGGCTTTGCAATTCTGATGTTTGGCATGGATTCCATGAGCGCGGCAGTTTCACCGCTGGCAGAGGTACCGGAGTTTACCAATCTGCTGATCGAGTTCCAAAATCCCGTATTCGGTGTGCTGGCAGGACTCATTCTCACAGCGGTGATCCAGTCTTCTTCCGCATCCGTAGGTATTTTGCAGGCACTGTGCATGACCGGAGCGGTAAGCTTTGGCGCAGCAGTTCCCATTATCATGGGACAGAATATCGGTACCTGTGTTACCGCCATGATCTCCGGTATCGGTGCTTCCCGCAATGCAAAACGTGCGGCTCTGATTCATTTGTATTTTAATATTATCGGAACGATCCTGTTCCTTGGAGTGTTCTATACGGTCAATGCCATTCATCCCTTTGCTTTTCTGGGAGAAGTGGCAACACCTTTTGGAATCGCAGTAGTTCACAGCTGCTTCAATATCGCGGCTACGCTGGTATTGCTTCCCTTCTCCAACGGTCTGGTGAAGCTAGCCTGCCTGACGCTGCCGACCCATGAGGACGTGAAGGAAATGTCCGAGACAGACAAGACTTTAAGCTTACTGGATGTACGTTTCCTGGAGAAGCCTGCCTATGCCGTAGAGCAGAGCAGACTGGTGGCTTCTGTGATGGCGGATAAGTCCAGGGAAGCCATGGATCTGGCTATGGAGCTGCTGCATAATTTCGATGAGGCGAAAGCAGAGCAGGTGGCACAGATGGAGACGGATGTGGACCGCTTCGAGGATGAACTGGGAACCTATCTGGTGAAATTGAGTTCCAAACAGCTTTCCAATAAGGATAGTGAGACTTTAAATACGATTCTGCACTGCATCGGCGATTTTGAGAGAATTTCCGATCATGCCCGCAACATCAAGGAAGCGGCACAGGAGATGCATGACAAGCAGCTGGTATTCTCCGAGAAGGCGCAGGAGGAACTGAAGGTATTCGAGAGAGCGGTACACGATGTGCTGGATCTTACCATGACCAGTTTTAAGAACGGAGATCTGAATCTGGCAAGACAGGTGGAGCCGTTGGAGGAAGTCATCGATGGACTGAGCCTGGATGTGAAGCAACGCCATGTACGCAGACTCCGTAAGGGAAAATGTACCATTGAACTGGGCTTCATCTTATCCGATGTCATTACGAACTTTGAGCGTGTCAGCGACCACTGCTCCAATATTGCAGTCTGTCTGGTACAGGTGAATGAGGATGAATTCGATACCCACGCTTACCTGGATGAACTGCGCCAGGAAGATAACAAGGACTTCCAGAGCAAAGTGCTGGCATGCCGTGAGAAATACCAGTTACCGCCCACAAAGCAGGAACGTCTTGCGGAAAAGAATGCAAAACTGCTTGCGGAGTGAGGATTTACCGAGGTATAGTTAAGAGGAGAAAGCACAGTCAGAGAGGAGTGCTGTGAGATGGCTTTGATCTATGTAGTAGAGGATGACAAAAATATTCAGGAGATCGAGACCTTTGCCCTGGCCAATGTGGGCTATGAGGTAAAAGGTTTTGATTCCGCCATGGATTTCTATGAGGCGCTGAATGATACCACACCGGATCTGATTTTATTAGACATCATGCTGCCGGACGAGGATGGTCTGAGCATTGTGAAAAAGCTGCGTACCAGACAGGACACGGTGCTGGTGCCGGTGATCATGGTCACGGCGAAGACCACGGAGATCGACAAGGTCAAGGGACTGGATCTGGGGGCAGATGATTATATTACGAAGCCCTTCGGTGTCATGGAACTGATTTCCCGGGTAAAGGCAATGCTCAGGAGAAGTCAGAAGAGTCAGGAAAAAGATAAGGTGCTGAAGCTGGGGAACATTGTGCTAGACCGAGAGAAACATTCTGTCACGGTAGGCAAGGAGCCTGTGGAGTTGACCTACAAAGAATATGAGCTGTTAAAGCTTCTGATGACCAATGCGGGCATTGTGACCACCAGAGAACTGATCCTGGACCGCGTCTGGGGGATCGATTTTGAGGGAGAATCCCGGACGTTGGACATGCATATCAAGACGCTGCGGCAGAAACTGAAGGAAGAGGGCAGTCTGATCAAGACCGTGCGTAATGTGGGATACATTATGAACGGCGAGAAAGCGTAACAGAAGATGAAGAAAAAGATTAACAAAATGATGATCCTCATTGCCACGGTAACGATTTTGCTTACCATGGTACTGATCACAGTCGTGTATTATGATCTGTTCCGCAGACAGGTGCTGGAGGATCTGAAAAGCTATGGTTCCCTGTTAAAAAGCTGTTCTTCGGTAGAAGAGATCAAGGAAAACGGAGTGCCGGTGGAATCGGATCTGCGATTGACGCTGATCGGCAGTGACGGACAGGTATTGTATGATAATGAGGCAGATTCTGTGGCCATGGGGAATCACGCTTCCCGTCCGGAGATTCAGGAAGCCATGCGGGACGGCGAAGGTGAAGCAGTCCGGAATTCCGAGACCTTGTCCCAGTCCACCTTTTATTATGCCATCCGTCTGGAAGATGGCAGCATCCTGCGACTGTCCAAGGATGCCAGAAGCATTTACAGCATTTTCAGTCAGGCGCTGCCCATGATGGTGGGGATCTTTGTGGTGCTGCTGGTGCTGTGCATGGTGGCGGCCAGAGTGCTGACCACGAAGCTGGTGGCTCCCATTGAGAAACTGGCACAGAATATCGGGGAATGTACAGAGATGCAGACCTATGAGGAACTGACACCGTTCATGACCATGATCCGCAAACAGCATGAGGACATTATGAAAAATGCCAGAATGCGTCAGGAATTCAGTGCAAATGTGTCCCATGAACTGAAGACCCCGTTGACATCCATTTCCGGCTATGCGGAGCTGATCGAGACCGGCATGGCTTCGGAGCAGGATACGGTGCGTTTTGCTCACGGGATTCATAACAGCGCAAATCGTCTACTTACATTGATCAATGATATTATTCGTTTGTCGGAGCTGGACGGAACGGAAGAGGAAGCGGATACGGAGCTTTTGAATCTTCATGAAATGGCGCAGAATTGTGTGGAAATGCTGAAAATGAGTGCAGAGAAACACAAGGTGACCATAGCGCTGAACGGCACGGAATGCTATGTGACGGCCAATCGCCAGATGATGGAAGAACTTTTATATAATCTGTGTGATAACGCAATCCGGTATAACAATCCGGGAGGAAGTGTGGATGTGCAGACCTATGCCAGAGAGGGGCATACCTATCTGGTGGTAAAAGACACCGGCATCGGCATCTCCAAGGAGCATCAGGAGAGGATCTTCGAGCGCTTCTACCGCGTGGACAAGAGCCGCTCCAAATCCACCGGCGGCACGGGACTGGGCCTTGCTATCGTAAAACATATCATCGCCAAGAGCCACGCTGAACTGGAACTGGAAAGTGAACCCGGAAAAGGAACGACGATACGGGTGATTTTCTGAGAACTTCGAGTTCAAATTTTCTAAGACTTCATTCGAGAGAGTGGAGTCTTTTTTACGCATGATATTCCGCCAGCAGCTGTTTCGCATAAGCAACACAGTCTCTGTGCAGAGCAAATTTTTTGCCATCGCACATGATGACTTTGCGGAAGCCCAGCTTCTCCATGTATCTGCCGTTAAGGATCGTCTTGACGGTGGGAGCGAAGAAGGTAGGGTGATTCTCTATCTGAGAGAACAAATTGATAGCGGTGGTGGCTACTTTTACGGTGCGGCCGTCCTTCAGGGTGACGATGACATTCCGGCCTTCTTCTTCGGCGTAGAGGATGTCCGGTTCGGTGACATAGACGGTATCTTCATCCTCTCGAAGCTCTATGAGAGGAACTGCCTTAGACATAATATCCAGAGCATGGTCAATACTCTGTCCCAGTTCCGCTACTTTGATGGGCTTGTCCAGAAAAATAACATTTTCCGGATAGGTCTGTTCCCTGTAATTGATCTTGGAACAGCACAGCACGATGGGTGCGTTGACCCCCTGGGCAATCAGCGCATTTGCCACTTCTGTACCGGTGATGCCTTCCGTCAGACACATATCAATATAGAAGGCATCGTATTGCATGGGATTGGACAGCAGTGAGGTAGAATTACCGAAAGAATCGGTATAAATGATACCCGTAGACGCTGCTCTTTTGTCGGATTCCCGCTTTAACAGACGCTCCAGCTGCTTTCTGTCGGCTACATTATCATCACACACTGCTATATGCATATCGATACCTCCCGGACTTTATCTCATATAAAGATGCCAGGGTCAAAAGGTCTAAGCCCACATGAGCTTGCTCATAGGTGGGTGAAAGACCTTAGGACCCGCCCCGATATGAGCATAAAAGTGGGATGATAATCCCACGATATGCGAATATTGGGTAGGATTGTGGGAGTGCGTAGCACGGAACAATCCGTAGGCATCAAAGTCGGGGGCTTTTGACCCCGACATCATATAAAAGAAGTATAGCATATTTCCTATTTGAATAAAAGGGCAAAAAGCAGTACCTGTACCACCAGGATCGCCGGCATTCCGTACTTGAAATACCAGTGCTTCGTCTTATGACGGAAGTGCTGCATTCCCAGAATACATCCCAGACTGCCACCCAAAAGCGCCGTGAAAAAAAGAGAAGCCTCCGAGATGCGCCAGGCACCCCGGATGGCTCTTTTTTTATCGACACCCATGATCACATATCCCACAACATTGATGATCACCAGATACAGGATCACCACAGTAATTATAGTCTGTGCAGTTATCATAGACACCTCATTATTTTAATTCTTAGTTACCAAGTTTCTTCTCGTTCTCCTGTAACTTCATGGCACGAACCTTCAGAGACAGACCGAACAGATTGATGAAGCCTTCTGCATCGTGATGGTCGTACAGATCACCGGTGGTGAAGGAAGCCAGGTTCTCATTGTACAGAGAGTAAGGAGAAGTGGTTCCGGCCTTGATGATGTTGCCCTTGTAGAGCTTGAACTTTACTTCACCGGTCACATATTCCTGGGTTTTCTCGATGAATGCCTGCTCTGCCTCACGAAGAGGAGTGAACCATTTGCCTTCGTATACCAGACTGGCGAATTTCGCACCCATTTCCTTCTCGAATGCATAGGTATCGCGATCCAGGATCAGCTCTTCCAGCTGCTGGTGAGCCTCCATCAGGATGGTACCGCCGGGAGTCTCATAGACACCACGGGACTTCATGCCAACGACACGGTTTTCTACGATATCTACGATACCGATACCGTGCTTGCCGCCCAGCTTGTTCAGGGTACGGATGATATCGGAGACCTTCATCTTCTCACCGTTAACGGAAGTGGGAACACCCTTTTCAAAGGTCATGGTCACATATTCACCCTCATCGGGAGCCTTCTCGGGAGTCACACCAAGTACCAGCAGATGCTCGTAGTTAGGCTCGTTGCCGGGATCTTCCAGTTCCAGACCTTCGTGGCTGATGTGCCAGATATTACGGTCACGGCTGTAGGAAGAATCGGTGGAGAAAGGAAGATGAATGCCATGAGCCTTGCAGTATTCGATCTCGGATTCCCGGGAGTCCATGTTCCATTTGTCGCTTCTCCAGGGAGCGATGATCTTGATATCGGGAGCCAGAGCCTTGATGCCCAGCTCGAAACGGATCTGGTCGTTACCTTTACCGGTTGCACCGTGGCAGATGGCTACAGCGCCTTCTTTTCTGGCAATCTCTACCAGTTTCTTGGCGATCAGGGGTCTTGCCATGGAAGTACCTAACAGATACTTGTTCTCGTATACGGCATGAGCCTGTACACAGGGAACAATATAATCATCACAGAATTCATCGATAACGTCTTCAATATACAGCTTGGAAGCGCCGCAAGCCTTTGCTCTCTCTTCCAGACCGTCCAGCTCCTCTGCCTGTCCGCAGTTGACACAGACACAGATAACTTCGTAGTCAAAATTCTCCTTCAGCCAGGGAATGATAGCGGTAGTATCCAGACCGCCGGAATAAGCCAAAACTACTTTTTCCTTCATGATAAAATCCTCCGTTTTATAGTGTGTATGATGCCAGGGGCAAAAGCCCTGAAAATGCGATGTGCAAAGCACGAAGCAATCTGTAAGTATCAGATGCCAGGATCGTGTGTTACGCTCTGACAATTACTATACAACATTATAATCGCAAAAGCAAGCAGAAAAGTTGCATAAATAAATCAAAAATATGAATAAAACAAATTAAAATATGCACATAAATGCATAGAATGAAAAATATACAGTATATTTATGCATAAAATATGCTATCTGATGCATAGTACGGTAACGACCATATAAGATGCGCCGGAATCGTCAAAAGTCAGTCGCTGATCTTTTCAATTCCGGAGATATCACTGTCGATCATCAGAGAGTAGTTCGTATAATAGACCACGAAGCCAGGCTTGGCACCGGCCGGCTTTTTGACCTGTTTTTTCTGGACATAGTCGATCTCCACCTTTTCCTGCTCCCTGCCCTTAGAATAGTAGGCAGCAAGCCGGCCGGCCTCTTCAAAAGTCCGGTCCGGCAGTTCCTTCCCTTCGGTCTTTACCACTACATGGGAGCCGGGAATACCTTTGGCATGGAACCACCAGTCATTTCCGTTGGCGAATTTGAAGGTCAGTTCATCGTTCTGGAAATTATTTTTTCCCACATAAATATGGAAGCCATCGCTGCTCAGATAATGGAAGGGCTTGCTGGTGATCTTTGCCTTTTTGGTGCCGCCCTTTCTGCGGATGTAGCCGCTCTGGGTCAGTTCCTCCTTGATCTCCACCAGATCTTCCTCTTTCAGGGCGATATCCAGCGCCGTGCTGATGGTCTCCAAGTGGTCGATCTCTTCTTTTACCTGAGTAGTCAGTTCGGACAATGCTTCATAAGTACGCTTTAGTTTTCCGTATTTGTCAAAATATTTCTTCGCATTTTCCGTAGCGGAAAGAGTAGGATCCAGGGGGATCGTCACCGGTTCGCTGGTATAGTAATTTACCGCTGTGAGAGATTTGTCACCGGGCTTTGCACTGTAACCGTAAGTATTCAACAGTTCTCCGTAGATCCGGTATTTTTCCCGCTTCTCCGTATCCTTCATCTGGGCCAGCTGAAGATCGTATTTTTTAATCTCCCGTTCCAGAGCGGTCTGCACGATACGGCGCAGGTCAGAAGATTTCTGACGGATCCTGGTCAGGGTATTTTTCTCCGCATAAAAATGCTCCAACAGGGCGGAAATGGAGGTGTAGGATTCCAGATGATCCGCTCCGGTGCTGTACATGGTCAGGGGAACCGCCGCGTATTCCACGGGGCGGGTGCCGGTGTAAGCAATGCAGGGGGAGAAGGTCTCTTCCTTGATAGAAGTGACCATTTTGGAAAAAACTTCGTACAAGGCATGATAATCCTCTGCCGTCAATGCCGCTGTAGGGCGTTCCCCGTCGATGCCTGCCTCGTGACACAGTTCCTGTGCCAGTACCGGAGAGATACCGGTGAAGCTTCCGTAGATCGCCTTGAAGACCGGCTGAGGCTTGGCGGCAAGGGTCTCCCGGAAAGTAGTCTCGTCGCAGGTCAGGGCATCCAGTTTATCCTGGGTATGGGCAATGAAATAGGGCTTGCCGGGCAGGACTTCCCGGACACTGCTGACTGCGGCAGATACCCGCTTGATACTGTCGATGATGGTATTGTCATCGTTACAGAAGATCAGGTTACTGTGTTTGCCCATCAGCTCCATGACCAGCGTCTTGTGTCGCAGATCCCCCATTTCATCCAGATGCTCAATATCGATATGCACGATACGCTCCAGCCCCGGCTGGGAAATGTTCACGATACGGCCGTTCTGTAAGTGCTTGCGCAGCAGCATACAGAAGTTGGGGGCCGTCATGGGACTGGGTTTGTTGCTCTCCGTCAGATAGATCAGGGGCAGGGAAGCGCTGGCGGACAGAAGCAATCGTTTCTGCCCTGTGGGCTGCTTGATGGTCAACAGCAGTTCGTCATTTTCCGGCTGGGCGATCTTATATAATCGGCCGCCGATGAGTTCTTTTTTTAATTCTGATATTACACAGGCAATGGTAACGCCGTCAAAAGCCATAATTTCCTCATTTCTGCTCTTTGGATCCGGGAAAAACAGAACATAAAGAGCCACAAAATAGATATGCTGCAAACGAAAGCACAGCATAGTTATTGTAACAGATTTTTATAGGAAAGAAAAGTATGCGGAAAACAGAATGAATATTATTCCACCATAATGCATAAAACCATAAAAATAGTATGAATATATGCATAAATATACACAACAATCCGAGGAATGTGCATAAAAATGAAAAAAGTAGTAGACATTTAGACAAAAAGTGGTATCATGGTGTCAGGGTCAAAAGGTCGAAAAGCCGTTCATGCTTGCATGATAAGGCTTTTGAACTTGTGACCCGCTAAACATGAGGAAGTAGCGATTTGCGTAGCAAATCAGCGGATTCCGAATGTTTACAGAATTGCGTGAGCAGCTTGCTGCGAAGCAATTTGTTGACATCCATGTATGTCTTGAAAGGCGTTCCTTATGCGTCCACGCAGGAAAGGGCTGTCTTTCAAAACATACATGAACACTACATCAGGAGGCAATTATGAAATATATTGATTTACATGTTCACTCACTTTTTTCAGACGGCACCTGCACTCCGGAGGAGCTGGTAGACAAAGCATCTGCGCAGGGACTGGTTGCTTTTGCCTTAACCGACCACGATACCGTTGGCGGCGTCGACCGGGCATTAGCGGCTGCAAAAGATAAGCATCTGCAGGTTATCCCGGGCGTCGAATTATCTTGTGAGTATCAGATTACACCGACACGTTCCAAAGAAATTCATATTCTTGGCTACAATATTGACTGGAAACAAAAAGAACTTCTTGATACATTAGAAGCTGTCGCAAAAGAGCGTGACGACCGCAATAAGAAAATGTGTAAAAATCTGCAAAAAGCCGGGTATCCGATTGATTATGATTCCTTAATCGAGCGATTCGGAGACACAATACTTACCCGTGCCCACTTTGCCCGCTTTTTATTGGAAAAAGGTGCAATTCCAAGCATTGATTCGGCATTTAAAAAGATTCTTGCTGCTGATGGTCCTTATTTTGTAAAACGGCACTATCTGTCACCGGAAAAAGGAATTGAATTAATTAAAAACGCAGGAGGACTTCCGGTTCTTGCTCATCCCCTGTTATACAAAATGTCCGTAACAGAACTTCATCATTTACTGGATGAGTTATGCAGCTACGGTCTTCGCGGAATCGAAGCAATGTATTCGAGGAACCGCGGAAATGACGAAGCTTTTGTGCGGAAATTGGCAAACGACTATGGTCTTTTCATCACCGGCGGCACCGATTACCATGGTGCAAACAAACCGGATTTGGACATCGGAACCGGCGAGGGAAATTTACGCGTTCCGGTTATGCTCCTCGAAAATTTGAAATAAGTTCTTCTGCTGCGGCCGTAATATCTTTTTGTCCGACAATGGCAGAGATAACGGCTGCACCGTCCACACCGGTTTCACGCAAAAGAGCAATATTATCTTCATTTACCCCGCCGATAGCAACAACCGGTATCGGCACGGACTCTTTAATTTCTTTTAATTCTTCTAATGTAATGTGACGGGTATCCGCTTTTGTGGTTGTGCCAAACACATCCCCAACGCCAAGATAATCGGCACCTTCACGCCATGCTTTTTGCGCAAGTTCCACGGTATTGGCTGTCGCCCCTACAATTTTATCAGCACCTAAGAGATTTCTGGCTGCATCAAGCGGCAAATCACCTTGTCCCAAATGAACACCATCCGCGCCTACTGCCAAAGCAATATCTATGCGGTCATTAATCAAAAGCGGCACTTCATACGCATCGGTAATCGTCTTTACTGCCTTTGCCATCTCATAAAATTCTCTCGAAGAACACTCCTTTTCCCTCAGCTGGACAACACTCACGCCACCCTTAATTGCCAGTTCCACCGATTCCTCGATGGTCTCCGTTGTCATAATATTTCGCACCACACTTCTCCAACTCTGCAAGCGTGGATAAATCCATTCCTTTTACAAAATTCATATAAATCCTCCTTGTTTTTCGA
>ERZ779890.2448-NODE-2448-length-17708-cov-2.781114_pt1 | contig 17708 bp, 14 predicted proteins | sample MGYA00511553_ERZ779890 | MGnify/ENA primary metagenome ERZ779890 (study PRJEB29588, sample SAMEA2152064) | human gut metagenome | biome: human gut; feature: human-associated habitat; material: faeces | place: Denmark | collected 2008/2010 ... | reverse complement strand
AGCCGGTTCTTTTCCTTTTCTGAATCCATATCTTAAAATCTTAAATTATTAAATTACACAACTGGTATTGTATCGGAATACAAAATAAAGGAAGAAGAGTACAGGACGGAACCACCTGTCACTTATAGTCACCCAAAGTCGGTTATTGTCATGATACACATGATGGGTGGACGGACATGCCGCTGCGCTCGGACGGTTCTTCCTATACGGAGGTGACGTCAGAGGTCCGCTGCCCGTAGAAGTGTGGAAAAGCGGGCGGGATTCCGTTTCCTTGTCCACCGGTCCTTTTCAATCCTTATGGACAGGTGTGGGAGCACGTACCTGTCCTGATACGGATTCTTAAATTATCAGTCTACAGAAGTGTATAAGTAGCAATCCGTTAATGGAGACAAGGAAGGAAAACCACAAGTCATACACGGCTACATGCCCATTCTCCATTTGCAAATGTGTAGAAGTATCAATCCATTAATGGAGAATAGGGTATGGGAAGAGCTGATTTCCCATAGATGCGCCTCCTTATCCCCGAATTATGGGCGTAAGTCACATGGTTATGGAGAGATATCCATCCTTTTATGGGGAGAGCAGCCGGCAAATACCTGATGGAAATGCCCCGCAAACCACAGGAGAATAGCCATACAATGGGCTGATACACAATAATTATTGGATAAACGTGGTCCGCCCCTGCGGACAGCAAGTTGTGTTTTCGTTAAACGAAAACCGGACGGTTTAACGGCAATTAAGCCGCTAAACCGTCCGCTTCCTAAGCTCCGAAGTCGCCTGATTTATCATTACTGGTTATTCAAATAAATATATTAGTTTGTTCTTTTACTGTCAGGATCGTGATTTTACGTTCCTGAAGGGGAACCGTTAATTTCCATTAACTGCCTTGCAGTCTCCCGGTTGTACCGCATGACTGTAAAATCATGGATGCGGCTATCGCCATGTCCGTACAATGAAATGTTAAATATCCCAATTATCAAAATTCTTTTTTCTTCTTTTCCATTATCATACGAAAAATAGTAAACTAAAAAACAAGGAATAATGATGGACAGGAAAAAGGAAACATTACTTTCTCCATTGTTGGATCGGACACTGGAAGCATTGAAAGGACAACGTAGCGTGCGGACACTGGAGAATTACCGCAGCAGTATAAATAAGGTAAAGGAATTTGCCGGTGATGGTTGGGAAAGCCTGACAATGGAAAACATCACAAAATGCTGGACGGACAAGTATGCCGCATGGTTGGAAAAGCGTCATGCCGACAAGCCTCAGACGGCGGACTTCTATCTGCGTACGTTCCGGGCGGTGTACGGTCATGCGTTGGCTCTTTCTTCCGAGGGCACGGATGGGAAGCCTTTCGGCGGACATCGTACCGGCGGATACTTTCCTGCTAAACGTGCGCTCCGAAAAGAGGAGGTGCAACGTCTGCTCTCGCCCGACTTAAGGCAGACATTACCGGAGAACCAGCGCGAGGCATTGGATGTATTGCTGTTCATCCTCTATGCACGGGGGATGGTGTTCAAGGATGTGTACGGACTGACGTGGCGGATGGTAACGGACGGGCATATCCGTTATAGACGCAGCAAGACGGACGTGTCTATTGACGTGGAGATAGTGCCGGAACTGGAAGAAATCATGGAACGTTACCACCTGGAAGATTCACCCTTTGTCTTCCCTTTCCTGCACGAGGCAAGGAAAGGATGTTCCGGAAAGGAGCTGCCGGAGGAATCCGCTTTGCGGCGAATCAATCGTACAGCCCGTATGATAGGGCGGAAAGTGGGACTCTCCGTACCTCTTACAACCTACGTGCTGCGCCACACGTGGGCAACATTAATGTTGGAAGACAGCCAGCCTGTGGAACTGATCAGCCAGTGCATGGGGCACACCTCGATACGTACCACGCAGATCTACCTTTCCCGTATCAGTAGCCGGAAGGTTGATACTGCTGTGGACGGCATGTACGACCGTATGCTACGGAAGCCCAAACATAAAAGAAAGGAAAGGGACATCCCGTCCGGTTGCCATCGAAAATCCGAATCCGGCTCACCGCAACCGATGGAAAACGGGAACACACATCCCCATGTTTCCCAAACTCCCGAAAACGAAAAATGTCCCTTTCTTAGCAAGAAAGAGACATTCGTTTCGTGTCACGTGAACACCGTAATATTTTTCGCTGCAAAGGTATATATTTCATACATTTGCAGCAAATTTTCTTCCGCTTTTTTCTCTGTTTCACCTGATATTTCTTCCTGCCTTTCCGCCCTCTATTCTTTCCATGCGATGTGAAACACATTTTCAACCGCCTGTATCACAGAATTATATAAGTTTATTTCCCGTAATGTCTCTTTCTTGCTAAGAAAGGGACGCTCATTAAAGTGCCACCAAGATGTATGGAAAAGCGAAAAAATAGACAGGAAAGCAAATCCTGTTTCTTTTTCCCATCCAAATACAGTGAACCGTTGTATTTGCCGTACTATTCGCAAATGTACGGCAAATAGGCAAGAAAACATAAGGAGACGATAAAATGAAACAAATGACGAAGGAAAGGGGCGGGTCATGCTGACGAACCCCACACGATACGGGCTGATCGCCTGCCGCTATCTCGCATGGGGATGGCACTACGGTGTATGGCTCAACGCACCGGAGATAGCGGAGCGTTACCGCATCAACGTGCGTGCCCTCTCACCGGCGTTGCTGCGACTGGTACAGGCGGGTATCCTGCACTCACGTGTCGGAGGGCCGAAGCCGGGATATATGCTCTCACGCGACCCTGCCGAAATACCGATGCTGGAAGTGGTACGCGCACTGGAAGGAACCTTCCGCATGGACTGCTGCCGCACGGTACTCCCGAACGTCCAGTGCCAGTGCGAAGCGGATAACTGTCGGGTATGCGGAGTGTTCCGGGACATACTGGACGAGCTTCGGTCGCGGCTGTCGGGTGTTTCGCTCGAAGACCATGCCGCAACTGAAGAATTTCTACCAACTTACTGGGGGGGTAAAATACTGCAAACCAATAAGATAGAATACTTGGTTTAAAACGGGCGATAACGCATGAGAAACGAGAACTAAAATTTAAAAAGAAACGATATGAAAAAAAGATTCATTCCGTCCCTGTTGCTGGCGGCCTTGCTTGCCGGGAACGCCCAAGCGGAAATCGTGTCGGACAGCCTCCGCACCACGATCTACTACCGCACGGCAAGCGCACGGCTGGAGCTTCCCTACATGGACAACGACCGGCACCTTGCGGCACTGGGCGACAGCATCCGTTCTCTTGGGGGCGACCCGGCGGTGGTGCTCAGGCGCATCCTTATCCAAGCGTCCGCCTCTCCCGATGGCAACACGAAGTACAACAAGGAACTCGCCCGGAAACGCGGTGAGGATTTACGGGATTATTTAAAAGACAACCTTTCGCTGCCCGACAGCATCTTTGCACTCCAACCGCAGGGAGAGGGCTGGAGCGAACTGGCTGAAAAGCTCGGACGTACCGATGCCCCTTGGCGTGACAAGGCAATCGCCATCATCCGTGACACTCCCGAATGGGTGGTACGCGAGGGCAAGGTGGTGGACGGACGTAAACGACAGCTCATGAACCTTGCCGGCGGTCGCGCATGGCAATATATGAAAGAGAACCTCTTCGATAGCTTACGCAGCGGTGCACTCGTGGTGTGCGAGATGGAACGCATCGAGCGCGTGAAGCCCAAACCCGAATCGGCACAGGCCGAATTGAAGCCGGCACCCGAACAGGCAGTCGACAATGTGATGAACCCCGATGACACGGTGGACACCGCCGGGAAGGAGCTTGAAACGACCGCCACGCTTTATAACAAGGAGGACGAGACGATTCCGCAGGATAACACGAACGAAGAAATGGAAAAGAGACCTTTTTATATGGCGGTCAAAACGAACCTGCTCTATGATGCAGCCCTTGTTCCGAACGTGGGACTGGAGGTCTATCTCGGTGGTGGCTGGAGCGTCGGCGGCGACTGGATGTACGCATGGTGGAGCAAGGATTCAAAGCACCGCTATTGGCGCATCTACGGCGGTGAGTTGGAAGTGCGCAAGTACTTCGGAAGTAAGGCGGCCGAGAAGCCTTTGCAAGGACATCATGTGGGCGTGTACGCGCAGGGGCTGACCTACGACTTCGAAACGGGCGGCAAGGGCTACCTGAGCGATTTTAACTACGGTTTCGGATTGGAATACGGCTATTCGCTGCCCGTTGCCAAGAGGCTTAATATCGACTTCGGTATCGGTGTCGGTTACAGCGGTGGCAAGTACAAAGTATATGAGCCGGAGGACGGTTGCTATGTATACAAGGAAACGAAGAGACGCCGCTGGTTCGGCCCGACGAAGGCGGAAATCTCGCTCGTCTGGTTGTTGGGTCGCGGCAACGAGAACAGCAAGAAAGGAGGTACGAAATGATACATATACGGATATACAAGGAACTGCACAAGGCAATCGCAGGATGTCTGGCGGTAATGCTGTTGCCCCTGCTCACGGCCTGTGAGCACAAGGATCTGTGTTACGACCATCCGCACTCGGCGAGCGTGGAGGTGGTGTTCGACTGGACGGAAGCTCCCGACGCCTACCCTGCCACGATGAGCCTTTACCTCTATCCGGAGGACGGTTCCGAGCCGATGCGTTACGAGTTCACCAAGCGTGAGGGCGGTACCATCGTCGTTCCGGAGGGTATGTACGATGCCCTTTGCGTAAACAGCGACAAGGAGACGCACCGCATAGTTGACAAGGAACGTATGGAGACATTTCAAGTGACAACGGGGAACACCCGTTCACTGCGTGGGACACTGGCCACGAGGTCGGAAACGGCACCGAAGGCACGCGGCGCGGAAGAGGAGCGCAGCGTGATGGAACCCGAGGCCCTCTGGAGCGACCATGCCGAGCGGTTGGACATCGGTCCTGCGAGCGGCGTGAAGCGGATCGTCCTGACCCCGAAGCCACGGGTGAACACCTGCTCGGTGGAGGTCAGGAACGTGGAGAACCTGCGTCACGTAAGTGCCCTTAGCGCATCGCTGACGGGCATGGCTGGCGGCTGGCTGGCAGGAATTGACGAGCTGACAACCGAGAAGGTGACCATCCCGTTCGAGGTACGCGCCAACGAGGACAAGACGCAGCTGTCGGGCAACCTGACCTTCTTCGGCCACTGCCCGAAGGAAGCCGGAGTGCACAAGCTGATGATTTACGCGCTGATGTCGGACGGCAGCACCTATTATTTCGAGGCGGACGTGACCGACCAGCTGCACGATGCGGCGCAGGACCCGACACACATCGTCATCGTGATAGACAAGCTGCCGCTCCCGAAGCCCATCACCGGCGGCGGAGGTCTGCAGCCTTCCGTGAAGGACTGGGAGGAAGTGCACATCAGCCTGCCGATGAGCTAAGCAGAGAACAAGTGGAACAGAAAAGTAAAAATACAAGTATATGAACAAATCGATTTATATATGTGCGGCTGCCGCGATTATGCTGGCTTCATGCTCCAACGACGAGGTCGTGGAACAGGCGCAGGAGAATGCCATCAGCTTCCGCAGCATGATGGGTGCGAATACCCGTGGCGTGGTGGCTGACGTTAGTAATTTGAATACCCTCTGCGTGACGGCCTATCAAGGAACAAGCCTACTCTTTGACAATGTCATATTCCAAAAGGACGGTACGGGCTTCTTCAACTCTGCAAAGCCTTATTATTGGCCGGAAACCGGCGAATTGACTTTCACGGTACTTTCAGGCAACTGGAGCGGTACCCGTGATTTCACCAGCTCTACGGAACAATGGATGAGAAATGTCACCATCAACGATGATATTGCCAAGCAGGAAGACATGACCTATGTATCCAATGTGACAGGCACGAAAGCCGACAACGGAAAAGTGGGCGTACCGCTGGAAATGAAGCATGCGCTTGTACAGATCCAGCTCAATGCGAAGAACGAAAATAGCAATTATGTGTACAAGGTGAAGGGCATCCGAATCAACCGAGTTGCAACCAATGCCGACTTCGACATGAAGAAAGAGCAATGGGGAACAGCAAAAGGAGAGGCGACTTTCGAAATCACTTACGACACTCCCATAGAATTGACTTCCAAAGCCCAATCTATTATGGGAACGGCTGGTAATGCCATGCTGATTCCATTCTATTTGGATGCTTGGGATGGAGGTGGAAAGTTGAATGCACCAGATCTTTCAGACAATGTGCAAGTACCAGGCTATACCGCTAATCCCGGTGGGTTCTTCTCTGTCTTGGTAAACATCCGGATGAAAGCCGGAGCATCGGTCTACCCGGACAAGGCAGGAGGCTATGCGTGGGTTGCCATACCGGTGTACTATGTGTGGAATGCGCAACAAGGCAAGAAGTTCACCTATACGCTCGACTTCAGCAACGGTGCCGGACGGGTTGATCCTGTAGACCCGGGCACAGACTGGGATGCAAGCAAAGACCCTGCCAAGATGCACCCCGTCTTAGGTGGCCTGATACGCTTCGGTGTGACGGTCAGCGAGTGGGGCACTGATGACAAGAACGTGGACCTGAAAGATTCGGAAAAGTTCGATGTCACGGTGGACGGCTGGACGGACGATACGAAGGACGCTCCCCTGAAATGAATCTGAAAAGTTATACAAAAGGTTATCAATCAATTATTTTTTTTAATTTTAATTTTTCAATTATGAACAAAGCAATTTATTTGTGCGCAGCGGCCGCTTTGGCGCTGGCATCATGTTCCAACGACGAGACTGTGGAAATGGCACAGCAGAAAGGCATCAGTTTCCGTGCCGTGACCGGACTGAACACACGTGCTTCCGAAGTGACAACGACAAACCTGAGTGAAATTCTGGTAACAGCCTTTTGGGATGCGAACAACAACAAGTACGACGGTTTTACTAATGGTGAGGTTCTTTATAAAAAGGACGGCAATGGCGATTTTAATTCCGCCATTCCTGTATACTGGCCAGGAAAAGACCAGGAAAATGAGAAGTTGAGCTTCACCGCTTTCTCCAATAACTGGACAGGAAATAAAACTATCACGGACAAGAATACCATCAGCGTGGGTAGTGTCGAGATTAACACAGATGTGGACCAGCAAGCGGATATGGTATACGTTACAGGCGTGACCGGAACCAAGACTGCCAATGAAACGAGCGGTGTCGCATTGACATTGAAACACGCCCTTTCCCAGATCCAAATCTCTGCAAAGAGCGACAATACGGTCTACACATACCAAGTGAAAGGTATCCGTATTTCAAACGTTGACGGAGAGGCCAACTTCGATGTCGTTGCCGACAAGTGGAGCAACAACAATGCAAACGACCAAGTTTACAATGTGACTTACGACAATGCGATAACCTTGAGTGGTACCGCTCAAACAATCATGAAAGCCGAAGGCAACAACCTCATGCTGCTTCCGCAGGGAGCTACCACGGCTTGGGATGTTGAAAACGACAAGCAAAATGCCAACAAGGGTACATACATCTCCGTACTGTTGAGAATCACTAAGACGGCTGATAACAGTAACGTTTTCCCTGCTGAAGGTGCTGACACTTACGGTTGGGCTGCCGTTCCCGCTTCATTCACTTGGGAAAAGGGCAACAAGTATGTCTATACTTTGAACTTCACCAACGGTGCAGGACGTGTTGACCCTGTAACTCCGGGACCGGATGTTAAGCCGCAACCGGACGGAAAAGACCCGGACAAGGGAGACAAGATCTTGGGTGACCCGATCAAGTTCACCGTTACTGTTACTCCTTGGAATCCCAACGGTAACAGTATCAATATGTAATCCGATATCCATTTAATCAAAAATCAATAACCAAATCGCGCTTCCGCCCGGTGGCTGTCCGCACACTCAGCCAAGGCAGGAAGTGCGCCCTTAGGCCGGACGGGGTTGAATGTCCCTTTCCGGTCACACGAAAAGACAAGCTAAAAAAGAAGAACTATGGCAAATAAAGCGATTCATGTATTGGCGGCAGCGGCCTTGATCCTTGCCTCGTGCTCCAACGACGACACGGTACAGGTAGCTTCGGGGAAAGGCATCCGTTTCCGCACGACGGTGGGCATGAACACCCGCGCCCTTTCTGCCGACCTTGCCGGGCTGAAAGCTGCCGGCTTCAGCGTGTCGGCGTTCGCCACGGCCGGTAACGAGGAGAAGTACGGGTTCCGGAACCTGCTGTTCACGCACGAGGACGGCACGGAGAACGACTGGACGTCCGACCCCGTGAAATATTGGCCGGACGACGGCAGCGAGCTACGCTTCGTGGCATCCTGTCCCGAAGCCACGGCTTGGGGCGGCACCTACGAGGGCGAAAATCCCGGTGAACTGAAAGTGACCGGCTTCAGTCCGGCAGCGGACATCACCGGACAAAAAGACCTGCTGGCAGGTTATGCCTCGGGCGATAGGAACAATGCCGCCAAGACGGAGATAGAGTTGCGCCATGTGCTCACGCAGGTAGAGGTACGTGCCAAGAACACCAATGCGACCTACCGCTACGACGTGAAGGCGGTACGCATCGGTTCCGTCCATTCCACGGGCGACTACACGTTCCCTTCGGAAACAAATGCCAACGGCAGCTGGACACTGAAGGACGGAAGCTACGCTTCCTATACCACGAAGAACTTAAAAGAGCCTGTACGCCTTACGGCGGATGCCACATCACTCATGGGCGATGGCGGCACGGCGATGCTCCTTCCGCAACAACTTACGGCATGGGACACGAAAGACGACAAGGAAAACAAGAAGAACGGTTCCTATATCGCCCTGCTCCTGAAGATCACCACCGCAGCGGGCAGACAGATCTATCCCTCCACCGAGGGTGAATACGGCTGGGCGGCAGTACCCATCGGAGACCATGCGGAGAGCAAGAAGAACCTCTGGCAGCCGGGCAACAAGTTCGTCTACACACTTGACTTGAGTAACGGCGCAGGGGTAACGCCCCCCGACGGCCCCGATCCCAGCGAACCGATACTGGGACAACCTATCCACTTCACGGTGACGGTGAACGGCTGGGCGGTTCGCCATCAGGACGTGAACCTGTAAGATAGAAAATGAATTACGAATAAAAAACGAATGACAGATATGAACTACAAGAACAAACTGATGGGCTTGTCGCTCATCCTATTGGCGATGTTCTCTGCCTGTACGGACGAGGTGGAGAAGGGAGGCCGTGACTCGGACACGGGCGACCACCGCATCACCTTTGCCGTGGGTCCGGCCATCATGCGCGAGATCGGCGTGGAGACCGGCCTGTATCTGGCTGAGCTGGGCCATCTGGTCACCGTGCTGGAGATGCAGGGCAAGCTGGACGGAAAAACCGTCTACCTCACCGCCGAAGTCTCCGACGGCTTCCCGGGCGACGGCCAACCCTTGACACGCGGCACGCAGGTGACGGGGGTCGCACAGGTGGATGAATTTAGTGTGTCGGCTGCTATTTTAGATGCCAACGTTTTTGAACCCGAGACGTTGGATGTGATGTACAACGTGAAGGTGACGAAAGACAACGCCGCTTCCACATGGAGTACCGGAACGCCGTATTACTGGCCTACCGGCAAGAAACTGACTTTTTTCGCTTGGTATCCTTACAACTCGAAGAACCTGACCTTCCCGAAAGACAACAATGTCAAGGATACGAAGCTGTTCTACGAGATACCCGAACAGGTAGCCGACCAAGAGGACTTTATGATGGCCAACAGCTATGAAGTGAGCGAGACATCGAGCGTGCCGATTTTTTTCAGGCACATGCTTACGGCGGTGAAGTTCAAGACGAGCAACAACATCCCTGCCTGCACCGTCAAGTCCATCTCCCTGAAAGGAGTGAAATACAAAGGCTATCATAACTGGCAAGCACATGGCAGCGGTATATTACCTTGGGATCCGGATGCTGACACCAGAGACTTCACCTTGGACTTTCCCAATGGAAAGGAGGTAGCCGAGAATACCGAGACCGAACTCACGGGAAAGGGCGAGACTTTCTTCATGATGCCGCAGACATTTGGAGATGACAGCGAAGCCCGTTTGGAAGTGACGTTGGAGATGAATGGCGTGGAGCAGACCATCGGTGCCAAACTGAAGGATCTTGCCAATGCTTATGGTTCGTCAGTTTGGAATCTGACAACAACGGTTACATATAATATCTCGCTCGACCAGAATGTCGAGTTGGAATTGAACAAGGATGTCTTCGTGGCTTCGGGTGCCGACGCCGTGATTTATGTGAAGAGCAACTGTGACTGGGAGTGTACACTGAGCGACCCGAACGGCATCACCGGCAGCGCCGCACCGGCCTTGTGCAAGCCGACGCTGAAAGGTAGCACCAGCGGAGTGCAGTCGGACAGTTTCGATAATGAAAACGCGAAACTCACCCTTGAAACCATCCAACCGACCGACACTGAGACGCGCAAGGGCAAGGTGAAGCTCACGTTTACGTTCCCTTCCAAACCGGGAAAGACGGTAGAGAAAGAGGTGACGCTGACTTCCAGTCTGATGGTGGAATATCCGACAGGAAGTGACATCTGGTACAAACTGTCCCAAGGGTCTATGAGTTGCCACGACTTGATGACCACCGATACGCCCACCTTGCCCGATAATGCCGACTTTGCCACGGCCATAGCCAAGGTGGTGGGTGCCAACGTGACGTACAGCCGCGAGTTGGTGGCCAGCAGAACGGGCGGCACTTCTTCCGGTGGCGATCCGGCCGTCTTCACCTACTTCGGCATCCGCAGGGCAACGCCCGACGGTTCGACCATCGTGGTGAACCTTTCCCGAATCACCTTGGAGAACTATGGCGGCTCTACATTCGATGAGAAGAACTTCATGACATGGGGTGGAACTTACTATCCGGTAGGCAGCACATGGACGGTGACCAAAGACAACTATAATGTGAAGACTCACGTAGACGACATGGGTACGGATTTGTCTGTTTGGCAAAGCATTGCCATGGGTAACTGGGGATATGACCAAGCGTATGACTATAGTAGTTCTACTTTCCGCTATCCCGGTTACTACACCATCAAGAATAACAAGTTCGGCTACTACTCCATTGAAAAGGTCTCAAATTGAGAAACAGGCAAGGCAAGATCAATAACAGTTTGAACAATAAAAAAGACAAGATATGAACTACAGGAATAAACTAATGAACCTTTCTCTCATCGCGCTGGCAGTATTCTCCGCCTGTTCGGACGAGGTGGAGAACGGTACTCACCCGGGAAAGGGAGACCAGCGTTTGAGCTTCGCCGTAAGCATGGGAGGCACGAACGCATGGAAACCGACAGCCGGCACCCGTGCGGCTTCCGGTTTAGGGGAGAGCACGTACGAGCTGAAACCCATTGAGATGGAAGGCAAGGTGAACGGGAAGACCGTCTACCTTACCGCAGAAGTGACGGACGGATTTCCCGGCGACAACCGTCCGATGACGCGCGGCACGCAAATCTCCGAGACCAACAAGACGGATATGGAGACCTTTGCCTTATCGGCCTATACCGATGCCACCGGCACGCCCGACTTCATGTACAACGAGACGGTCACCTTGAATAAGGACGAAGGCCGTTGGTATCCCACGGGGACATACTATTGGCCCGGCAAGAAGCAGTTGAGCTTCTACGCATGGTTCCCCAGTGCGGCGGACGGCATGACGCTCACTGGCAATACCGATGTTGGCGCACCTGTGATAACCTATACCGTGCCCGATGACGTGAAGAAGCAACAGGACGTGATGAGTGCTGCAGCCATCGGAAAGGATAATCCGACGGCAGACGGTTTCGCCACCACCGACCTGACGTTCAACCACGCCCTCTCGGCAGTGAAGTTCGTGGCAGGGGATGACCTACCCAACTGCGTGGTGAAGTCCATCAAGCTGGATGGCGTGCGCTACAAAGGTACTTACACGTTAGGAACGGACGCATGGACATTGACTGATGACACGCAAGCCTTTACCCTGCGTTTAAACAAAGTGGTGGCAGGAAACGGTGGAGCCATTACGGAGGATGGCAAAGGCGAGACCCTCTTCATGATGCCGCAGACATTGTCCGACGACGCGAAGATCGAGGTGGTGCTGAATGACGGAACTGCCGACTTTACGGTGGGCGCATCCATTGGAGGCACGAAATGGGAAATGGGCAAGACCTATACCTACCACATCTCGAACAATTTTGTGTCGCTGGTTACCACCAACGACAAGTTCATCGCCTACACGGACGAAACCCTGACGGATCAGGTGGCTTTCTTCTTGAGTGCATCCGCAACTACTGCCGGGACTACGGGTACGATTATAGCCCCGACTGGATTAACCGTTACACCTACCACTTTTGCAAGCGGTGCGTCTAACATCCCTGTGAAGGTCACTTGGCCAAAAGACTTGGGGAATTATATAAGTATAGAGATTCAGTTCGCAGGCAAGAAAAAACAAATCAGATTGTCCCGTCAGACACCCACTGAAGGGGATGCCCATTGGCTCTATTCCTTGCCCGAGACGACCAGCCAGCACTTGGAAAATGACATCATCGGCTTGCAGAACGCATCGGAATCGGACTGGATAGCCATGACCTCGTCTCCTACGTACACGAAGGACAATTATTCGCAGGTCATTTATGACAACTCCTCAAAGGGCGACATTTACCTGCAGACGTTGAGCATCCCGTCGGCGAACCGCTTCGCCTCGTTGCTTGCCACCAAAGAGGACTTTGACCAAAATGTGATGTACTGCGTGGAGCAGAAAGCCTTTACCGCCGATTTCGGCTTCAAGGGCTGCGAACGAAATATTTCCCGCGAATCGGAGAAATGGAACATCGTGCTGAACGGCGGACATTTCAAGGAGGATGTAACAAACCTGAAAGCCAGAGTGGTAATCTCCTCCGATGTATCTGATGAGCTGATCAACGATCAGGGACGTGATCTTACTTATGGCGAACCGGTGTCTATTGTCGTAAACAAAACTACATCTATGGCTGTGTCCGCCACTCCTTACGTGAAGAAGCGTTGGGACAACCAGCAAAACAATACGGCCAATAACGGCACACGCAAGGTAAACGTGCAGGTGAAGAACGACGGCATGGACGAGTGGTACGATTGCGGACCTGACGGATTGATGAGTGATAGGTTCACGTGGGGAAATAATTTTGCAATAGGATATAACCAATACCACGGAAAAGGTAATAATTGGAATAATGGTGCACTTCCAATAGTCCGGGATTATTATGAAGTGCATCAGAAACACCCGATGTTTGGCTTGCACAGATGGTCTATAATGAGGGACAACAGTGATGCAAATATAATGGGGAACGCCCTATATATGATATTCTGCAGTGCCAGACAGTGGAACGGATGGAAGAATGGAAGCATCTACCGCAATAGTACGTCTGGGGGATGGTCATACATTGCATGCAATCAGGCAAACAGCATTACTGATCCTGAAAATCCCAATTACAATGATGTCTATAATGGCGGCCGATTCATCACCATTGGCGTAAATGGTCGTAACTGGAGATGGTCATCTTGGCAAAACTATCCGGGACCTCTTACAGTATGGATTCCGGTAGTATACACTGACTCCCATTGCGGATTGAACGCACGCCCTACAGACGGCACTCCCATTCCCGGAACATCGGTTAACGAATAGTGGCAAATCGCTTTAATAACCAACAAGATTATATATACACTTTAATTACATCAAGACTCTCCCCAGCACAGCGGGAGGGATTATGTATAATAACCCTAACAACTTGCCGCCCTTGTGAAAGACCGGCAAGTCTCCCTTTATTTCAATAAAACTAAATACATATATGGAAACAACGAAGCTATTGGAGACAGAAAAAGAAAACAGGAACTCCGTCCACCTCTATTGGAACGGAACGGACGAGACTTGGAACGCCTACGGCAAGTCAGCAGAGAACGCCATGCGTATCAACCCCGAACTCCGCACGCTGACGGACAAGGCGGAGCTGGACGGTACGCAGGTGACGCACCTGAAAGTGACCACCGAACAGTTCGAGCGGTACGGCCTTGCCGACCACTGCGTGGCGGTGGACGACGAGCGTCTGGAACTGAAGATACCCGTGCATGGCTGAACGGACGGACATGAAGGACTTCGCTGCAAGGCTTGAGGAAGAGGCGGAAAAGAAGGTAGAGAAGATAGAGGCCGGAGACCTGAACATGATCAAGAATTCATTCGAAGCCTCGTTAGTGCTTGCGGACGCTTTCCTGCAACTGAAAGCCTTCATAGCCGGGTACACGTTCCGTGACGAAGCGGAGGAAATCGAGTTCTTCAAGACAGTCAAGCCCCGAATCTGCCACCGGCTCATCTACTACCGCAAGATATACAACATCGAGATGAACCGTCCCGTAGGCAACGAATCACAGCGAAGCTACCTGATAGACGAGATACGGGGCATCAACCGTTACAACGAGAAACGTTCGGACTTCGTACGTTACTACCGCTCCGGGCTGACCCACTTGGACGCACTCTATTACCTGCGTGGCAACCTTGACACGGCTCTCTACTTGGAGTCGTTCCATCACGAACGAGATCCGTCCTTCTCGACCAACTGTGACTTCATGGCGGCACGGCTTCTCGCCAACGAGCGGCTGATCCGCTACCTGACGAAGGAATTAGAGGCGTTCGAGTTGCGGCAAGCCGAAGAATCGTTGCCGAAGGTGCGCCTGACGTGGAAAGCGACGAAGACGGAGCTGACCGAACTGCTATTTGCATTGGACAGTCGCAAGGCATTCGGGGATGTCCCGTTGACAAGGCTGTCGGAGTATGTGCAGAGGGCATTCAACATCGAGTTGGACAAGAACCTGTCCCGGACATTCGGCGACCTGCGCATCCGCAACCGGCAGACGCCTTTCCTTGACAGCCTGAAGGCCGCACTGCTCAGGCGGATGAACCGCCCGATGAACAGCCGTCCCGGAGGGCGGAACAAAAAACGCTTTGAGAAGGATAAGAATTGAATAATAACAAACAGAAACCTAAATAGAAAAGGACATGAAACAGGTATTTGTCAAACCTCTGTTGCTGCTGCTCGTGATACTGGCAGCGGCATCCTGCGACAAGGACGAGAAGGAAATCGGCTACGACGCGCTGCCCCAAAAGGCGCGGCAGTTCATTGCGCAGTATTTCCCCGGTGTGGAATGCACCCGTGCGGTGCGTGACAAGGACGGCGGCACGACCGAATACGAGGCATGGCTCTCGGACGGAGCGGAACTGGAGTTCGACGGACAGGGCGAATGGACGAGCGTGGACTGCAAGTTCTCCGCGCTTCCGGACGGCATCCTGCCGGAATCCATCGCGACGGACATCGCCGCCCGTTACCCCGATGCCGTACCTTACAAGGTGGAGAAACAACCGGGCGGTTACGAGATAGACATCCCCGGCTGGGAACTGTACTACAACTATCAAGGCACGTTCATCCGTGCCGAAAGGGACTGGTAAAACTGCATGAAACACCAATAACTAAAGAGCTATGATCATCTATGACAGCAAAATCGCCCGTCTGCTGCAAGGCCGGCTGAACCCTTACGATTACGTGACCCTCCCGATAGTCACCCTGACCGCCTTTCCCTACGGGGAGAAAGGCATCTGGGAGGAGATGGAGATGCGCATCCACCGCCGACAGTACACGGAATGCTTCCTTGCGTCACTGCTGCCGTCCCTGCTTCTGGGCTGGCAAGTGTGCTGGGGTCTTGCCGCCCTGCCGCTGTTCGCATATTACATCCTCTATTGGGCGGAACGTCAGGCTGTCGGCCATTCAGCGTTTGACTACGAGGCAGAAAAGGAAAGCGAGGAAGTAAGCTACTTTGTAGTGAGAAAACGCTTTGCATGGAGCAAATGGTATTGGAAAAAGAAGCTGCCGGCCATCGACCGGAGCTGGTTCTGCTAAAGGAACAGGGCTGGCTCCTATACAGCTACTACAAGCGTGGGCTGCTGTCTGTTTAAGTTGTGTTCGGGCATCCTGGGGCCTTCTTTATGATTAAACGAGATGCAGCCAACGCTTCCTTTCATCACATTCCTCTATTGGGCGGAAAAGGAAAGCGTGGAGATAAAAAAGGAAAAAGTGCAATTCAGACATATATACGAAGAGTTACGATGAAGAAAACGGAATGCGTCCTTGTGAAAGGTCGCCAGATGTCCGCCGAAGGGTAGCAATGCCCGTAGGACACAGTTTTTTGATTTTTAGGAAAGTTCAATCCCCAAAAGGGATTGGATTTATTAAGTGGGAAACCACTTTTTTACATGAGAAAACAAGACCCGCACTTGTGAAAGCCCGGAGCTTGTACTTTAGCATGGCAGCCTGCCAGCTTTACCCCGGCAGGCATGCCATGGAGATATTTTTTCGAAGTTAGTTCACTTCGCATCAGCGGATGCGGTACAAGTGAAAGAATTCAAAATGTCTGGAAGCTTCCACCTGTTACAGTCCGAAGCTTCCGTTTTTTTATATGGACAGAATAAATTCAAAAACAAGAACGATATGGCAACATTAAAATTGAACAAATTCATACTTTTGCCGTGTAGGGCGGCTTCCGCCCTCGTGCGCTGCGGCTTTGCGGTAACTGCGGGAATCATGATGAAAACGTTTTCCCCCGATACGGGCCGCATATTTTACGAAAATGCAGTGAGTGACTACCTTATACGCAGGTTCGCGGAAATCATGAGGTGGTATGAGGACTGCCCCTGCCCGACAGGATTCCTCACGGCAGGCTCGCGGTATGGGTGTTCCTTCCCGAAGAGGGAAAGGAAGGTGACGAACTTCTAAGGTCGGTACGCAAGGAGATAGACAACCGCCCCATACGTGTGATTACCCGTGAAAATTACCGCAGATGCATAAGCCTTCCCGGCCAGCTCATCAGCCGGCTCGACCGCGTGGATGACGACCTTCTCTCCGAGTACTTGTGTCACACCCTGCTTTCCAAGCAGGACGGCACGTATGTGGATTCGCGCAGATGGGAAAGCTCCAAGAAAGGTGACCCGGTGCACGGCTTCATATCCGACATGCTGGCGGCGTGCCTCTCCGCCAGCATGCCCATCGTGGACGGTGACCTGCCCGGCATCCTCACGCGGATGGCAAGACACCATATCCCGAGTGTCAGGGCGAAGCTGAGAGAACAGGACAGGATGATCCTGCAAGCCTGTCCCTCGCTGAATGAATATCAGCATGCAATGAAGTAGAAAATGCGTACCTTATAAATGCAGACGAAATATAAAAACAAGCTGCGAACGTTATTCTTCTTAACTTAAAATGTTGGAACGCCAATATCAAATATTTTATGCTTTTGCTGGTTATTTTATCTGTGTAATTTGTGGATATTATATAGAAGTATGTATTTATAAATAAAAATCATGAACAATGGTATAATATGGTTGAAGTTAAAAATATCGTTCGGTTATGCCATCTTGGTTCTGTTGTCCGCATTCATTGTCTATCAGTTCCGTCAGGAACAAATGCAAAGACACATGCGGATAAAATTTTCGTGATACCTTTTTTCATCTTTTACTCTCCTTTTCTTTTCAAACTCAATCTGTGATAAGTCAGATTAAATAATAATATAATACCGTTTCAATTATATAGCAGGCTCATTTTATTTGTCAAGCAACAACACGCAAAATCCAAGTAAATTTGATGTAAATAATTTAACAATTCTTTTCCTTTATCAGGCGCACTAATTTGTGTCTGAATGCTTTTTCGTAAACGTTTCCGGAATCGAACGCATACTTATTAAAATCGAACC
>ERZ779890.2441-NODE-2441-length-17763-cov-3.617179_pt1 | contig 17763 bp, 18 predicted proteins | sample MGYA00511553_ERZ779890 | MGnify/ENA primary metagenome ERZ779890 (study PRJEB29588, sample SAMEA2152064) | human gut metagenome | biome: human gut; feature: human-associated habitat; material: faeces | place: Denmark | collected 2008/2010 ... | reverse complement strand
CAATATGACCATCCCTAAAGATCTTGCAGAATATGAATGAGAACAATATAACTGGCAGGGTTTACGCCCAAAAGGTGGAGCTGCTGCCCTCTCTCGCCAACATCCAAGAGACTTGTTTGACGTTAGCCATATGGACATTCCATTAGTTGATTGTCGTGAAGGGCTGATATTCTGTCTACTCGGCAGCGACCGCCCCCTCCACGAGTCCTTTGCCCCAAGGCTGATAGACCAACGAGAAGCCACGGCCAACCAGTTTGACGGCATGACCGACATCCCTTTCTCTTATGAGGAGTTCGAGGAGACTCGTGCTAAACTGATAGCCGATGTCAATGGCATGATGACCGATGCCGACAAGAACTTCCTTGTCAGCTTTGAGCAGGGTAAGCCTGAATGGGATGGCTATGAGTTTGCCTACATGCAGAATTACCCTTCTGTTAAGTGGAAACTCGTGAATCTTGGGAAGCTGGAAAAGCAAAATCCAAAGAAGCTGGCTGAAGAGGCTGCAAAATTGAAATCAATCTTTAGACTTGGATAAATTGCCAGATTGAATACCATAGCAGCCCTCAAACTGTAATTGGGAGAAGAAATCCAATCTATTTGGGTTAACGAATCTAAAATTAAGATTTTTACACAACTTAGCGGAGGAAGCCATATGCTTCTTCCGTTTTTTTTGTATTTTTGCAACAGACTATCTGCGCTCACTTTATAAGTTACCAGGGTTAGACGAGTATCTTTCACGGGTTAATGGGTGAGACTGCTCACGCCGCGCCAATTATAGTTTGCGCTGTCAGGCATATCTACATGAAGCGGGCTATGGGTGGGTAAAGTAGTCCAGACATATTGAAGGTGTTTATCGACGCTGTGTTTGAGACTTCCTGTAATCTAGCAAGTCACAGAATTTTGGTCTTGAGCTATGCAACGGTAAATGTCCTGGGTGTGATTACAGTAACTAAATAGGAAACTCGTTGTTACGAGACAGTGCAAGTGCCCATGTTTGCAAAGACAAAGGCATTTGCACTTTGTTGTTTCCAAAACTTTTGACCCCATCAGCATTTTGTTCGGCATAATATTCAGAAAAGAAAAGGAAGAGGAACGTTGGTTGCGAAAGGCACTCGATGCCATCATCTCCGTGGGCTATCGAGTCAACTCCATCCGTGCCACACAGTTCGCACTGTTGCACGTAATCTACAGACTCAACAAGCAACCCAAGAAAAAATAGACAGCCACCAACGTTTCAACGCCAGTGGCTGTCTGTCTGCTATAAGCCATGCCAGTGCTCGGCATGACTACAACTTCCACGAAGTCTATTCCTCATCAAACAATCCGCCTCTGAAAGAGTTTGAGTTGAACTCAAAATTGTCGCGGTTAGATTCCGTTATGCTGCTTTCGCCATCTTCCTTAACAACGATAGATGTTGCCATAACGTTCATTGCCTCAATGCGGACAATCTCCATTTCGGGTGCAATATATGTTTTCTTCATAGTTTTGTTTGGATTACTTGTTGTTAGTAAGCAATGAATGTCTTGCCATTCTGAATATACATGTGGCCTTTCTCCACACCATACACCTTGCGTCCCTGAAGGTCATAGACTTGGGCAGCTTGGCTGTCAGATGGGTTCTCTACACCGTCAATGCTGGTAAAGTCGTCTTCGGTGAAGATAGGCATAAAGCGAGTGGAACTTGCAGGGCCTGTTGACACGAGATAGCACTTGTGGCCCGGCAGTGTGATGGTGGTCAGGAGCTTCATAAAGCCCGTAACATACGGAGTGGCATTCTTGTTTGTTGCGAAAGCATAGACGCCATCACCAGCAGTGCCGCTGATTGACTTGGCTTCTACATTGGCTACCAGCTTGTTGCCCGACAGGTCTGCTTCAGCTCCACCAACCTCTGTGCTGATGTTCACGGTGCTGCCGTCAGTACCCTTCACAATGATGCCCTGATTGGCAGGAACAGCTCCGTTCACTTCGCTTAAAATCACCTTGCCATCCGATGGCTCGTTGTTGACATAGAATGCCTGCACATCACTGGGTACGGTCACTGCCACTGGAGCAGAGAATGTCGCCCAACCATTGGTTCCTATGCTGAGGGGAAGGGTGGTTACAGGAACAAGTTCCCACGACCCGTTGTCGTCTGTCGGAGCAGCTTCAGAATAACCTGTCGTTTCCGAACCGCCAATCGCATAATAGCGGTGCTCATTGTCATTTCCGTAGCGCAACAGATATTGTTTGGCAGAATTGCCCTTGGAGAACTCCCAAGAATGCTTGTACGACAGGCTGCCAGAATTCGTGTCTGAAAATTCTCCCACACCAAGACGGAATACGTTCTTCCAGTATGCACCGTTCTCATAGGCCATGATGTTCTTGTCTGCATCTATATAGAATATGGCGTTCTTGTCAGCATCTGCCTGCATTGGTGTCAATGTTCCGTCTGTCTTCTCGCCTTTAACATAGGTTTGAGTACCCTTGTTCTTTATATAGTAGAAGCCTGCAACAGGTTGGTTGATTGTCAGGTTGGCACCACTACTCAAGTTTTTCGTATATGTATCAAATTGTGCAGCTGTCGCATATTCTGTTCCTGCAATTACAGAGGCTGCCTTGGTTTTGACTGCTTCAAAAGCACCGTCAGGGTCAGAATATTCTCCAGTACCGTTACCAATCATATAAGAGGCCGCATCGGTGTTTGCAGCAGTTAATGCCGACATCAAAGCTGCAAAATCAGCGGGGGTGTGGAAACGGAGATTTGAGCCCCTATGCGCACTACCTGATTTAGGCCAAGCCTTGGCATCATTATCGCCTCGACTTGCAATGACGGAAATAAACACATTCGGGTAGTTTACGTCGCAGAAACCATAACCGTTACTAATGTTGGTAGGAGCGTATGAATACTTCGTAGCGTTTGCCTCTTCTCCAAGAGTCAAGTTTGCCTGAGTCGCACTTGAAGTAACAATATATTTGTTTTCGCTCAGATTCTTTATGCTGAAACGGAATGTATTGTTCTCGAAGAAAGGAACAATCTGCCATTTCCATTTATCGTTCTCACCAGGTTGGTTGGTCGGAAGGCTTCCTGCGTCTGAAAAAATCCTTGTCTTTACAGCATCGCCTTTTGCATAGAAATAGCACAAATAGCCACTTGGCTCGCCAGTAATATATGTAGGTTTAAGCGTGAACGGGAATTTTATATCTGCCGTAAGCGTGAGGTTGTCTTTGTTCCACTTCTGGTTGCCATAACTAACATTGCTGACACCCGTCATCGGCGGAACGTCACCATTTGTTTCTGAATTGATAGAGCCTTGGAAACTGCCAGTATAAGTTGTTCCGTTCTCGTCTTTAACAGTATAGCTAATAGTCTGAGGGGCGATATCCACTGCTTCTTCTATGGCAAACTGTGAACCGTCATCCACTTCACTATAGTATTTCAATTCTTTTACGCCTGCACCTCCATGGTTCGACAAATAGCTATAAGGAGTTCCATGTTGCAGAAACGCCCACTTGCTACCTATCACCTTGATGTCATAACAGTTGTTGGTGTCATCAGTTGTTAATTTCGCAACTGCTCCGTCACCGGGGATAGCAGCAGGGCCGGCAATGTGTTTCGCTGCAAGCTTGTTTGTCAGTTTGAAACCCGTATACCAATTCCCGTTGATAGTCCATCTGTAATTGCTCTGCAAGCGATATGTCGGTGCGTTAGTTGTCAACGATATTATTGTGGCGTCAGCACTTGACGCATAAGCATACAGGTTGCCTCTGCACTTCAGCGTGTACTCTTTTGTTCCGTCAACTGAAAGCGTGAAATTATCCTTATATTTCGTGTTAATAGTATAGGAGGTCTTGTCTTTAGTGATTTGCGCTGGCAGTTGCTCGCTTCCATCCAAATACTCCACAATATCACTCGGAACAGTTATGCTTGGAGCAAATCCCACATACTCTGTTATTGTCGGTTGGGCTATTGTTTCTCCGTTAATCTGCAGAGTATAGTTTACAGCTACATGTTCTACTTCCGTAATTGTGGCCTTATAGACTTTCCAGTCATTGTTATCGTCAAGAGTTGTGACCTTACCACTTTCCCAGAAGGCCAACGTACCGCTTGGACCGTTGTTATCAAGAATCCAGCCAAATGTGATTCCGTCTGTAGTAGAGTTAATTCCTATGTGTCCGTCCGTATCGTTTATCTTGTACACAAGAAAATTAAGAGCACTGGAATAATTACTTGATTTCAGAGTGGAGCGGTGACTAAAATCACTCCCATTCGGAGCAAAATAACGCCCTGTTGCAAACTGTATCTTATACGACCCGCTATAATCGCCAGGTATAAGACGCACAAGATATTGCAGCGCATTACTTGTATGGGTAATCCCATTTGTAATTACACTGCTGACATTGCCAGAGGTTCTATATATGATTTGAGAATCTCCCATGTCTACTACAGGAGTAAGCTTACCTCTCCCCTGTTGCAAAATATACCAATGCGAATTGTCATCGGCAGATGTCGACACTTCAAAAGCGCTTTCTGCCGTTTCACTATATGAAACGACCGAATGTTCAGGAAGACTGACCGTCCAGTCGTCTGCCCATCCTCCGACACATAATAGTGCCAGAAATAACAATGTTAGAGTTTTCTTCATACATTTATCGATTTAAATTTATTATCAAATCTTTTATGTAAGGTGTTTTCATGGAAATGACGCAGCTGCGCACACTCCAAAACATTTTATTTCGGCTGCAAAATTAACTAAAAACCAGCAAATGCATTTTCTTTTTCGTTGTTTTTCCAACAGTAATAAAAAGTATTTAGCATTTACCATTTCTGTTGGGTCTCCAAAAAAACAAACTATTAATCGCACCTTGCAAAACACGTTCAGAAGGTAAGATAATAGAAACGCTTCTTCAGAAAGTCATAGTCGTCCACCTTGTTCTGGTCATACTTCTTGCGATTAAGTCCGCAGATGCGGCAAAACTCCTTGTACCACTGCGAAAATGACTTGGGCTTGTTTATCATCTCCCTGCTGTTGTAAAGCATGTTGGCGATACGTGCCTGATCCTTTGGCGTCTGAAACGCCATGATGTCGTCCACCAGAATGGGCAGATAGTCCGTCTTGAGTGGATTTCGCCCCTTAAAGCCCATAGTGAAATAACTTGACAAACCTGTCTGCATGTCCAGTTTTGACACAGACCGAGTCAACTGTAGTGTTGCAGACTCGTTGTCATTGGCTTCAGGAGCCTCGCTGTAGTTGTAGGTGTCTACCTTGTCTATGCGGGTGTGAATATACGTGGCCCCTGCCGCCACGTCAACCTTGGTGCCAATGGTTATATTGCCGTTGATTGTAACTTCCATGTCCTTGTTGTTTACTTACTGTCTGTTTACCACTGTATTGATGTTAACATTCTCGATTTTTATCACACGAGGTCTGCACCTGCGCCTCAACCTTCTGTTTTCGTTGCGTAGAGCATCCACCTCTTCACTTACGGACTCTGACGACGGCAATGCCAAAGACTTGGCTTTAGTCATCATTATTTTGTCCATCAACGTTACATAGTCAAGCAAGGCCATCTTGGCCCTGCGACACATGCGGCTGCGAGCCGCTGTGGTTTTTGAATTCATTCTCTTCATAATATTATAATAATTAGTTAAACGAAATCTACATGCGTCTCCTAACGACCAAATTGGGCTAATACGGAATGCCTGACATCGGCAATCAAAGCATACGAGTCATCAGATGAGTCAACAAATACCTTAGGCACATCTCTGTCACACGCACCAGCACACACGAAATGATAATCAACACCGGAGCAAACAGTCCTCCGTAGACAAGACTGCCAAGCAACATAGGAATGATACACACAAGGGCCACACTTACTGAAATGCCCATCGCCACATGACGGAAAAATTGAATCCGCGATACATTGTTTTTCATAGCTGTATTCTTTGTTGTTAATTGTTTTCAAATGCAAAGGAAGCGCACAAGTGTTTCAAAAAGCGGAACACTTCAGAAATTTTTCTTATCTTCGCAAAAAAAATCCAAACAGATGAAACTCTCACAACAATCCTGGCTCGTCAGCCTGCTCAGCCAACACCCGCAAGGGTGTACACTGGCCGAGATTAACGAATGCTGGCAGCGGTCAAACAACTACAACGGACGCCCCGTCTCTCGCACATCGCTGTTTAGGGCACGCGACACCATACTAAACCAATTCGGCATTCTGATAGAGTGTGAGTGTCACCGTGGCAATTCGCGCTACAAAATAGGAAACCCCACCGAACTGCAAAGCGACTCAATGAAGAACTGGCTCTACTCAAACCTTACGTTGGGCAACCTGCTGGCAGACCACACCGCACTCAAAGACCATATCATACTTGAAAACACACCCGTCAACACCACCCACATGCACGATATTCTGCAAAGTATGCGCAAACATCGCCAGCTTAATATCGAATACAAGAAATATACCTCTGGCCAACCATCGCAACGCACTGTGGCCCCCATAGCTCTCAAGTTGTGGAAGCAGAGGTGGTATCTTCTGGCACAACAGCACAACACTGACACAGATTTCCGCACATCGTTGCGCATCTTCTCGCTAAACAGAATCAGAAACATAACAACAACTGACCTAACATTCAAAATACCCAAAGACTTCTCGCCACAGGTGTATTTTGCCGACTATTATGGGGTACTGACCAACGACGCAACCAAGCCCGAACGCATTGTAATCAGGGCTTTCGGACAAACACCCTATTACCTGAAAGACCTGCCACTCCACCATTCACAACATGAAATAGAGGCTACCTCCGACCATACGGATTTTGAACTGTACCTCAAGCCCACACCCGATTTCCTTACTCATCTGTTGACCCACGGGGCAGGACTGAAAGTGATGTCACCGCAGCATCTTGTAGACGAAATGACAGACAGACTGCAAAAAATGCTTCATGCATACTTCCCATAACCCACAAAAACGTCATCACACGGCCATATTCTGAAAATCTCTTCACAGAATACCGTAATTGATGCATCTAATACTGTAAATTTGCACAAGCGAACACAAACCCCACACATGAACATTTTTTCAACAGACTATATGCTCTATGCAGACGCATGCCTTGCATACATGGTGACAGCCGTAGTATGCGCTGTGATACGCTGGAGACACATGTGCCACCCTTACGATGAACAGGCAGACTACTTCTACCCGGCACGCAGGCAGGTAACATTCTTCTACGCCGTCAACCTTATGCAGTTGCCATACTATCTTTGGCCGTCAGACGAAGGCACATGGCTCTACATACGGTGCTTCAGCATTATATGTATCCCTGTATGCTTCACCATGCTCTTTGCCCGATACTTCAAGTGGCAACAGCTCAAGCAACCGAAGAACATACTCTTATTGGGTCTACCCATGCTGGCACTGGCATGCATGATGGTTGCCGTGATGCTTCACGATGCCTCATGGTTTGAAAGGCACGCAGCATGGCTGAAATATATGTTTGGAGGAGTTGGCCTGCTGCTTGCAATCAGACTCGCTGCCATTCTTCGATGGATAAAGACTGGCATCGACTCGTTCCACCGCAACAACTATGCTGCAGAAGACGACTTCCCGGTCCACTTTGCCAAAAGGGCAATATGGACACCATTGATATGGGTCGCCTTCTCGTGGACGGTATTTCTGTCGGGCAGCCGCGACGTGAAACTGGCACTCGACATTTTTCTCTCTATCTGGATGGTCAGACTGCTGTGCCACACGCTACACCCCCAACGCATGCTACGCACCGAAGTGGTGGAGCAAGAATTTGACCACGACGGGGAATACCAGAGAGAAAAAACCGACAACTCCGACATCCGCAAAGAAACAGACACCGACGACACCATCACGCCAGCCACCCCGACATCCCTCTACTCCGAAGAGGCAAAAGCAATGGTGCTGGCCATCATTTTGCGCAAATTCAGAGAACCTCATCTACTCAAGACAGAGGTACTGGCCGATGTAGACAACGGCATGACAGCACAGGCAAGCAGATTTATCGCCGAGGTGGGCTACTATAACCTTATTAATATGTTCCGCCTCAGATATGCCACCTTATATAAACAACAGCACCCGCAAGCCAAACAGGTAGAAGTGGCAGAACAGTCGGGATATATCTCTGACCAAGCATTAAGCAGAGCCAAGAAAAACGTTACTTCCATAGACATGGATATGGTAAAAAACGTAACAATAGAAACCGAGTAATCCGCCAAACAAGACCCGCAGACAAAGACATTGACAAGCAAATAAGAAAGTGATAAAGTCAGGAGAGGTCATTTACAACCTAATGACCGATTTGGGTTAAATCCTCACTGCCTTGAGTATGGAATCTATGCCCATGAGGTCTTGGCAGATATCGTTGACCTCGTTTGTATCATGAACCAAAACAGTCAGTTGGGCATTAAACAAGCCTTTGTCGGTTTCAATGTTCAGTCGTTTCACATTCAGCCCACGTTTCTTGAACAGAGACTCGGCAATGTGAAACAACGTGCCAGCCTTGTCAACGCCCTCCACATAGATGCACGTCTCAAACAAGTGTCCGTGCTTCATGTTCCATCTCACCGCAACAATATTATTACCAAACTGTGTCTTGAGTTTGGTAGCCTCCTCACACTCGCGTTTGTGAATGGTAAAACTACACTCCCTATCGTCAATATACCCCAGAGCATCATCGCCAGGTATGGGTTTGCAGCACGGGGCAATAACACAGTTGTCAATGTTGACCTCATTGATAGGGAATACCTTTTTCTTGTCAATGGAACCTATAAACTCCTGTGAGTCGGAATAACGTTTGCTGATATCACCCACCTTCATCTGCTCCTTGTCCTTGTTTCCGATAAAAGGAATGAGCTTGCGCCACGACAGACGGGTGGCCTTGTCTTGCCCATGAAGAAAGGCAATGTCATCATCACCCAAGGCAATGGTACCATCGGCCACATCAAGCAACAGTCTTGACAGGCTTCCTCGCTGGTGGAATATGCGAAGTTGTTCCAACACGTTGCTGTTAAACTCAATACCATTGTCAAGAAGAAACTTCCGTATTATGCGCTCACCGCCAGCCTCCTGAATGCGGTCCATCTTGCGCAGGCAGGCTTGTATCTTGCTCTTGGCTTTTGCCGTAACAACAGAGTTGAGCCATTCGTGGCGCACCTGCTGGGTACGTGCAGTGAGAATTTCCACCTGGTCGCCCGATTCAAGTGTACACGTGGCGGGAACAAGCCTGTGGTTCACCTTGGCACCAATGCAGTGAGTACCAAGAAACGAATGAATGGAAAAAGCGAAGTCAAGGGCGGTGGCTCCTGACGGGAGTGTCTTTATTTCGCCCTTGGGAGTAAACACTATTATCTCTGACGCAAAGAGATTTAGCTTTATTGTGTCAAGCAGGTCTATGGTATCGGGTTGAGGGTCGTCAAGGATTTCCTTGATGGTGTGTATCCACCCGTCCATCTTGTCATCAGAGGGGGACTCTTTACTGTTTTCCAGATTTTTGTATTTCCAATGGGCGGCCAATCCCTGCTCGGCGATTTCCTGCATACGCTCGGAGCGTATCTGCACCTCTATCCAATTGCCGTTGTTGTCCATCAACGTGAGATGAAGAGCCTGATAGCCGTTTGCCTTGGGATGGTTGACCCAGTCGCGCGTGCGGTCGGGATGGACCTTATATATGCGGGTCAGCGCCACATAGATATTGAAACATGTGTTGACCTCGTCTTCCCCCGGCTTCGGTTTAAACACTATGCGTGTGGCAAGAATGTCAAAAATCTCCTCAAACGTGACATGCTTGTTCTGCATCTTCTTCCAGATGGAATAAGGGGTCTTGATGCGGGCCGTTATATCATAGTCCAGATTAAGATTATCAAGAGCCTGACGAATGGGCTTTATAAACTCACGAAACACCGTGTCACGTTCCGCCTTCGTGGCGGCAAGCTTATCCTTGAGAACATTATACTCCTCCGGATGCTCATATCTGAAGCTCAAATCCTCAAGCTCGTTCTTTATCTTGTTGAGACCAAGACGGTCAGCGATAGGTGCATATATATACAGTGTTTCTCCCGCAATCTTGTATTGCTTGCTTGGCAGCATTGACGAGAGAGTCCGCATGTTATGAAGACGGTCCGAAATCTTTATGAGAATCACACGTATGTCCTCACTCATGGTGAGCAACAGTTTCTTGAATGTTTCGGCCTGCAACGATGCCTTGTCACCAAAGATTCCGCCTGATATCTTCGTAAGTCCCTCAACAATGTTGGCAATCTTCTCTCCAAAGAGGTTCTTGATGTCTTCAAAGGTATATTCGGTATCCTCCACAACATCATGCAGCAAGGCAGCACATATCGATGTTGACCCAAGACCTATCTCACCACATGCAATCTGTGCCACTGCAATGGGGTGAAGAATATATGGCTCGCCAGAACGACGCCGCACACCTTTGTGTGCCTGCTTAGCAAAGTTGAAAGCACGGGTGATGATGTCAACTTTCTTGCGGTGGTTCGAAGCGAGATAGGTATCGAGCAAATGACGAAATGCGTCATATATCTGTTTTTCCTCAAGAGCTTCGGTGTTCTTGTCGTCTGACATATAGGTTGGTGTGTTGGCCGGATTTTAGGAATTGAGTACAAAAGTATGGAGAATGGGTTATTTCACCCGAAGTTTACGGCCTGCCCTGATGTTGTCACCTCTAAGATTGTTCAACTTCTTGAGGGCGGCCACTGTGGTGCCGTTACGTGCCGCAATGGCACCGAGGTTGTCACCCTGTCGTATGGTGACCGACTTGCTTCTGCGGTTTCTCTCGCTTTTCCGTGCAGAGCGACCGCTGCGCTTTCCGCTGGTCACGGTGCTTGACGTACGTTTGCCATAAACAGGTTCTGCTGGCTGCACATTATCTATGTCTGCCACCACACTGTTCTGCACAGTAGTGGAATCGGTGTTCTGAGCCGCAAGATTATCCAAAGCTACCGAACTGCGGTAGATGGAGTCTTCAATACCCACAAACTTCACAGAAACTTCTTCGGGCAGGGCAATGACACAACGCCTGCGCCCTCCGGGAATAAACGAAGTCTTATACTGAGGGTTGAAGCCCCTCACCTCCTCTACGTCAACACCGCAAGCCTTGGCAATCTGCTCCATGGTCATATCATAGTGAACCACGGCAGTATCAACAATCACTGGTTTGGTGGCAGTACGCGCCTTGATATTGTGCTGGCTGTAATTGTTCATGATATACGTAGCAGCTATAAAGGCCGGCACATAGCCGCGGGTTTCACGCGGCAGATACGGATAGATAGTCCAATAGTCTCTGACACCGTTGGCGCGGGCAATGGCACGGTTCACGTTGCCAGGCCCACAGTTGTAAGCCGCCAACACAAGACTCCAGTCACCGTAAGTGTCATAAAGATTGCGCAGATATTTGGCGGCTGCTTCTGTAGACAGGTAGGGGGCATTGCGTTCGTCAACCCAACTGTTTATGTCAAGCCCGTAAATCTTGCCGGTGCTGGGCATGAACTGCCACAACCCGCTTGCTCCAGCGTGACTTCTGGCCTTGGGGTTGACGGCCGACTCTATGACCGGCAGATAATTAAGGACCTCAGGAACATCATACTTGCACAGAATATCATCAAAGATGTTGGCATACAGATTGTAACGACCTATCATGCTCGACACCGAACGACGAAGGCGTGTGGCATAGCGGTCTATGTAGCTCTTCACTACATTGTTGTAGACATGAAACTCCTCCGGACCAGGAATGGCCTTAAGCCTCTCTATGAAATACTCGTCAGGGAAGAACGGGTTTTTGTCGTCAAGCTCCACTTCATCATCAAGCGGACTGAGATAATTCTTGTCAATATAGCTGTTTGCTTCGTCTTCTTGCGCCTCATCCAACAGTCCGTAAGGCATGTCACTTTCATCAATGTCGTAATTATCAATCTGCGCCAGAGCAGGCAATGCTGCCAACATAAGCGCAGACGTCAATAATATATGTCTAATTTTGTTCATCATAATCAACCGTTGTGTTTTGTTGTAACGGGAGGCAATCTCAGAATTTAAGATTGCATTGCACTCCCAACGCTTTGCTTTTGCCATTGCCGATGGCGGTGTGCTGCTCAATGGAAGCCGGTTCAAACGACACACTGAGATCCTTGCTTATATCAAAAGTCGACAGCTGCGCATCAACATACGCATCAACCACTGATATCAGGTAGACCCCGAAAAAGGCGAAAATACTCATGTCGCGATATTTGCGGTAATAGTCACGCTTGTGTCTGAAGATTTTCTTGAACTGTTCTTCGCGACCAGTTATGTCGTATCCCATTGGCAACATGTTCAAATAAGAATTGGTATTGGGATCATCATCCATAATGTCGACAAATGCCTGTGAATAGTCATCATACATCTGCTGATTCCACAACAGCGCATAGGTACACCCCAAAAAGCCTCCGTAAATGATGGGTAGCTTCCAGTACTTGCGGTTATATATCTGACCGGCCCCGGGGAATACTAACGAGAGCCACAGCGCACGGTTCGGATTAGGAACAAACACAGAGCCATCCTTGCGCAATTTGAACTTACGCGGCTTCTTCGCAAGACGCGAGTCAAGAAGAGCGGTATCAACCTTTGACTGGGCCAACGAGTCAGCGGTGGCATACAGCGATGCCAGTGTGGTGTCAGTGGTGTCTGACCGCATACAAGCCCCCGTTGCGACACTGGCCTCCGCACACGGTGCAAAGACGACTGCCACCAAGGCTATCAGTATGACAATCAGGTTCTTCACTTGCCAGTCTTACTTAATCAAATTAGTTTCCGCAGCTGGGCAATGACTGCATCCATCTCCTCGGGCGTGGCGAATGCCAGCGTTATGTTGCCCTTTCCGTTGTTGTATTTCGCCTTCACCTTAGTGCCGAAAGTCTTGGAAAGCTGTTTCTGTATCGTTTGCAAGTCTTTGGGCAACACAGTGGCACTTTGCGCCTTCTGTGAAGTCTGCTTAACACTGTTACCCTCATTGATGTCTTTAGCCATTTCTTCCACCTTGCGCACGGAGTAGCCATTTTTCTGTATTTCATTAAACAGCTTCACCTGCTGTGCAGGACTCTGAACACTGAGAATGGCTCGCGCATGCCCTTGGTCTATCTGCTTGTTGCGCAGTGCAAGCTGCACGGGGGCGGGCAGTTTCAACAGCCTCAGATAATTGGCAACAGTGGTTCGCTTTTTGCCAACCTTTTCCGCCACAGCCTCTTGGGTGAGGTTCATCACCTGCTGCATGTTGCTGTAGGCCAGTGCTATTTCAATAGCGTTAAGGTCTTCGCGCTGAATGTTCTCCACCAACGCCATCAGAGCAACACTCTCGTCATTGGCATTGCGCACATAAGCAGGAATGGTGGCGAGACCGGCAAGCTGACTTGCACGCCAACGACGTTCACCGGCTATTATCTGATAAGTGCCATCGTCCATCTGACGCAATGTGATGGGCTGAACAATGCCTATCTGCTCTATGGAGTCGGCCAGTTCGCGCAGAGATTCCGGGTCCATCTCCCTTCGTGGCTGATTGGGATTGGCCACAATTTTGTCAATATCTATCTCGTTGATTGACGATGAACCCTGAGGATTTATATCGTCAGTGGATATCAAGGCGTCAAGACCGCGGCCAAGCGCGTTGAACTTCTTCTCGGGGAATTTCTTATGAGGCATATAATATCGCTTGCTTTGTTAAGTTGAGAAATGCGTGTGTGTTTACCAAAAATCCGACACAGATGCCATGCAATGAGGGGTCAGGCCGGTCGCTTGTTTTTGTTAAGTATTTCCTTTGCCAAGGCCAGATAGCTTCGAGCTCCCTTGGAGTCGGCGTCATACTGTATGGCGGCAAGTCCGTGAGATGGAGCCTCGCTTAACTTCACATTGCGCTGCACCACGGTCTTGAACACAAGGTCTTCAAAATGTCTCACCACCTCATTGTAAATCTGGTTGGCAAGCTTCAGACGCCCGTCATACATGGTGAGCAGAAATCCCTCTATCTGCAGTTCAGGATTGAGCTTGCGCTTGATGAGCTTGATGGTGTTGAGCAACTGAGCAATACCCTCCAACGCAAAATACTCGCATTGCACGGGAATTATCACCGAGTCGGCCGCAGTGATGGCATTAACGGTGATGGCACCCAACGACGGACTACAGTCTATAATTATGAAGTCATATTCAGCCTTAAGGGGCATAAGCATTTTCTTCATAACCAACTCACGCCCTTTCTCTATAGCAAACAGCTCGCGTTCTGCCCCGGCAAGATTGACGTGACTGGAGATTATGTCAAGATTGGGAACATCGGTGGTATATATGGCTTCGTGGGGGTCGGCACCATTGATAAGGCAGTCATAGACCGTGCAGTCTACGTTGCCCACCTCTATGCCGAGACCAGAAGAGGAATTGGCCTGAGGGTCAGAATCAACAAGGAGTACAGTCTTCTCAAGCGTCGCCAACGAGGCCGCCAGATTGATTGCCGTGGTAGTTTTACCTACTCCGCCCTTTTGATTGGCTATTGCAATGATTTTACCCATAGTCTGATAGTTTGTTTTCTTACTCGCAAGAATAAGGTTATATTTATGCAAAGGTAATATTTTTTTTGAGAACATAAGCTTGTGTAGCAAGTTTTATATATGTAAAAAGACTTAAAACCATCGTAACATAAACCTCCCTACACCTTTACACACAACCCCTTCCTGACAACTACCCCACCCGAAAACCAGTCTACACGGCTCACAACATCAAAAACCACACCACGGCAAACACGGAAACCGACAAAATACACTATCTTTGCACCGCACACAATTATCCACACACACATGAGACCACTGATATTCATCTCTAACGACGACGGCTACATGTCAAACGGCATCAAGACACTGATTGAGGCACTCAAGCCCCTTGGTGACCTCTTTGTTGTCGCCCCCGACAGCGCAAGGTCTGGAGCAGGATGCTCCATCACAAGCACTATACCCGTCAGCTGCAGACACATCAGTTCTGACAACGGTGTAAACATCTACGCTTGTTCAGGCACTCCTGCCGACTGCACAAAACTGGCACTCAGCCAACTCCTCGTGCGCCAGCCCGACCTCATCGTGGCCGGCATAAATCACGGGGGCAACGCCTCGGTCAACATTCACTATTCGGGCACAGTGGCCGTAACGACAGAGGGCGCCCTACATGGAATTCCATCTATTGCCTTCTCAAGCCTTAACGCCGACACCAACGCAGACCTTTCACACACCATACCCGTGTGTCAGCATATCGCACGCCTCGCAATGCAGCACGACATGGCTTTCGGAACTTATCTTAACGTCAACTTCCCCCTTACAACACAGATAAAGGGCATCAAACCATGCAGAACGGCATACAGCCGCTGGATAGAGGAGTTCGAACCGTGCTGCTGTCCAAGAGGAGGCAAATACTTCTGGCTGACAGGCGAAAACGTCAACGAAGAACCTGACGACGACAGTACTGACCTCTGGGCACTCGAACACGACTATGTGGCCGTAACACCCATCATGACTGACCCGACAGACCATGCCATGATAGAATCGATGAAAGAGTGGGACTTGTAAGCCCGCACACAACAACGGCACAGACAACAAAAAAAACGAAAAGACAACACCGCTATCCATGAAATATTTTCTCATTGCCGGCGAACCCAGTGGCGACCTCCACGCCTCCAACCTCATGAAGGCTCTCATGCAAGCCGACCCCGAAGCACAGTTTCGCTTCTATGGTGGCGACAAGATGAAAGCCGTAGGAGGAACCTTGCTCAGACACTACAGAACCATTGCCTATATGGGCTTCATTCCTGTCATTCTTCACGCCAGAACCATTCTTAACGCCATGAAGGAGTGCCGCCGACAGATTGTGGAATGGCACCCCGACGTGCTTATTCTCATAGATTATCCGGGCTTTAACCTGAAAATAGCGGAGTATGTCAAGACACATACCAACATTCCTATACACTACTATATCCCACCCAAAATATGGGCATGGAAAGAACACCGCATCAAAGACATCAAGCGAAACGTAGACCAGATTTTCTCTATTCTGCCGTTTGAAGTGCCGTTCTACACACAGAAACACAACTACCCGATAAACTATGTAGGCAACCCCTCGCTTGACGAAATCAGCCACTGGCAAGCCGAATACACCGACACCCGCAAAGAGTTTCTGGAGAAGCACAACCTACCCGACCTGCCTGTCATAGCAGTGCTGCCCGGGTCAAGAAGACAGGAGATAAAAGACAACCTGACACGAATGATTGCCGCCGCCCTGCCATACACCCAAAAAGGCTACCAGATTGTGGTGGCAGCAACACTTGACATTGAGGACAACTTCTACCACGAGCATATCGGCAGAATTGCAAACGGGAACGACTCAAATATTCACGTGATACGCAACTGCACATTTGAAATACTGGCTAATTCAGAGGTGGGCATCATAACCTCTGGAACGGCAACTCTGGAAACGGCTCTTTTCCGAGTGCCACAAATAGTATGCTACTATACCAGCATGGGCAAGTTTATCGCCCTGCTACGCAAGCTGTTCCTCAAGGTGAAATACATCTCACTGGTAAACCTTATCGTTGACCGCCAACTGGTGCCGGAACTTGTCGGCGACCAGATGAACGTAAGCAACATACAGCACCATCTCGCCACCATCATCCGTGGTGGCTCTACACGCAACACTCAACAGAGGGGATACGAAGAAATGGCCAAACGCCTCGGCAAGACTGGTGCGCCAGAGCGAGCCGCCAATCTGATAGTCGAAAATATCAAGGCAAGTGTACAAAAATGAGGAGGAAACACCCCAACAGCCCAAGTATTCCTTTGGTAACAAACCGGCGACCAACAAGAAGTTATGAATTGGGTAAAATAAATTGGAACACCTACTTACCTACTTAGTTCTGTCTTTAGTTCATTATACAAGTCCACCGGGCCTAAATGCCAGTATTTGGTACTTTCTGTTGACAACCTCTTGTACAGCTTTGAACGATAGATGCGGTCAAGGCACTCTTGCAGGGTAAAACCGTAATCATCGTGCAGGTATTCCACCAGCCAGCAGATTTTTCCTGGCAGAAGCAGATGGAGGTTGTTTTGGTTTATCTGGAACATATTATTTTTATTTTCCTATTTTAACTGCTTCGATGAAACGTAGGGTTGCCAATGCTTTTTCCGTATGAAAGAGGTACTGGTCAACCAACTTGTAAGTTTTGAGTTCTCGGATAAGTGTCTCAATGCCGATAGCCCCACTTTCGTACAGCCCAAACTGCAAATAAACTCTATCGTTCGCAACAGGACCATATACAACGTCATAGTCGTGGGTAAAGCCTTTCTGCGTTCTGTTAGCCATGACAAAATCTGCCCATTCCCTCGTCGGCTCATGAAATATAAGGCATTTAAGCTCCTGCATTTTTTTGTCATCGAACTCATATATGTTGACATAGCCGCCATGGGCAATCTTTTCACGCATACGCCTTTCCACCCATTCCTTGGATTGTTGTTCTGAAGTAGTAGTGTAAAATCCTGTGCCATAATCCAGCAAGCGATTTGGTTGGAGTATCATAGGATTCTCCACAACGTCTAAACTTCCGTGATATATCTTCATGCTTCTTTGTTTCTTCTTATTTCTATATACTCGTCTATCTCCTCTATCAACCATTGACGGCCTTGGGTATGAAGAACATCGTAGAACTCGCTTAGATAGTCAACCAAGCCATACTTGGAAAACA
>ERZ779890.2436-NODE-2436-length-17785-cov-8.457191_pt1 | contig 17785 bp, 15 predicted proteins | sample MGYA00511553_ERZ779890 | MGnify/ENA primary metagenome ERZ779890 (study PRJEB29588, sample SAMEA2152064) | human gut metagenome | biome: human gut; feature: human-associated habitat; material: faeces | place: Denmark | collected 2008/2010 ... | reverse complement strand
CATGGATCTTCTCACCACTTGGTTGGGGCGATTGGAAAGCTGCAGTTGCTAGTGTAACAGGTTTAATTGCCAAAGAAAATGTTGTCGCAACATTTGGACAATTATATGGATTTGCTGAAGTCGCTGAAGAAGGAAATGAATTCTGGGGACAATTATCTGCAAGCTTTACACCATTAGCTGCCTATTCATTCATGGTATTTAACTTGTTGTGTGCTCCATGTTTTGCAGCAATGGGAGCTATCAAACGTGAAATGAATAACACAAAATGGTTCTGGATTGCCATTGGATATCAATGTGGATTCGCTTATGTATGTTCACTGATCGTTTATCAATTAGGTAGTTTATTCAATGGTGGATCTTTTGGATTTGGAACGATTGTAGGATTTATCTTATTGATTGGTTTAATTTATTTATTGGTTCGTCCATCAAAAGAAAGTGATACTGCTGAAGTTGAATTTGCAGTAAAATAATGTAAAAGGAGGGGTTTCCATGAATCTATCAACATTTCTAGTTCTATTGGTTGTATGTGCATGTGCAGGTTTAGCTTGTCGAAGCATTTATAAAGATAAAAAGAGTGGAAAATCAAGCTGTGGTGGTAGCTGTGGACATTGCGGCTCTCATTCGATGTGTGAAAATCCCAAGGCATTTTTTGATCAAATAAAAAAAGAACAATTTAGTAAATAAGAGCATCGAAAGGTGCTCTTTCTTTTGGTATAATAGGTGCAAGAATCGAGGAAAATTAAAATGAATTTAAAAGAAAAATATGCAGACTTAATTGTTCGTTCAGGCTTGAATGTTCAAAAAGATCAAATAGTAGTTGTTCGTGCTAACGTAGAAATGAATGAATTTGTTCGTTTGATTGTGAAATCATGTTTTGATGTTGGCGCAAAAGATGTAATAGTTCGCTATAGTGATGATGAAATCAATCGTATGCGTTATTTATCAGGCAATCGCATGCCTTATGATTATGAAGCTTTATTCCATAATGAAACGGCTGAAAAGGGAGCTTGTTATTTGAGCTTAGTTGGTGAAGATCCTGATGGAATGAAGGGGGTAGAGCCAAAATTAATGGCAAATTATCGAAAGGCATTAAGAGGAATGACACAGCCATATCGTGATAAATTGGATTATATGCATGCAGCATGGTGTGTGGCCAGTGTTCCAACTATGGCTTGGGCTAAAAAGGTATATCCAGAATCAGAAGATGCATTATCTGATTTGTGGAATGCTGTATTAAAAATTAGTCGTGTAGACGAAAAGGATGCCAATGAAAACTGGAATGAGCATCGTGCATCTTTTGATAAGCGAGTTCATATTTTAAATCATTTAGATATCGAAAGTGTTCATTATACAAATTCTTTAGGAACGGATTTAGTAGTTGAACTTCCAGAAGGTTATGTATTTGCAGGTGGAGGATCCTTTTTAGATAATGGTAACTACTATTTTCCAAATATTCCTACTGAAGAAATTTTTTCTGCACCTAAAAAAACGGGTGTAAATGGTAAATTATATAGTGCTTTACCTTTGGCTTACAATGGTGCAATCGTAAAAGATTTCTGGTTTGAATTTAAGGATGGGCAAGTTGTGGATTATGATGCCAAAGAAGGAAAAGAGGTTTTGACTAGTATTTTAGAAACGGATGAAGGTTCAAAATATCTTGGTGAAATTGCCTTAGTTCCTTATGGATCGCCTATTAGTGCATTGGATACTTTGTTCTATGAAACATTGATTGATGAAAATGCTTCATGTCATTTTGCCTTGGGTGCAAGCTATAATGAATGCATTGAAAAAGGTTTAGAAATGAGTGAAGAAGAATTGTTGGAACATGGTATGAATCAATCGTTTACGCATGTAGATTTCATGGTAGGAACCAGTGATTTATCGATTGAAGCTACATTAAAAAATGGTAAAAAGATCCATATTTTCAAGAATGGTAAATACACAAGTGAATTTGACGAATATACATTAAATTAGTACAATATTATAATTGGAGGGATATTTATGGCAAATGAAAATGAAAAGAATCCCAGTGCTTTAGAAGAGCTTAGACGTCTAAAAAGAACGGATCGAATTAAATCTTTAGATATACATGAACCAGAATTACATGATTTTAATGCTGAAAACATTTTCCATATTGATGAAGAGCCAGAAAAGAAAACCATCTTTGGAAAACGAAGTGCAAGAACACATGTAAAAATCAATGAGAATATTTTTGACGATGAAGTTGCAGAGTCAGTAGATATCACACCTAGTACTTCAATTGAAGAAGTAGAGGCGCCTATTGAAAAGCATGTTGTGGAAGAGCCAAAAGTAGATGATAAGCCATTGGTTGAAGAAAAACCAAAATTCATTGAAGAAGAACCAAAAGTGGTTGAAGAACCTGAAAAGATTGTTGTTGAAAACTTAGATGTAGATGATGAACCTAAAAAGATCATTGTTGAAAAATTGGATGTTGATGATGATTTTACAACAGAATCAATTGAAAACGAATTGAAGTCTTTTAATGCGAAACCAATTGAGGAAGAACAACCAGTTCAAGAAGTATTGGATGATGAAGAGGATTTTGAGGACGAATATGTGGATGACGATGAAGGTGAAGATGAAGATCTTTATGAGGAAAGAAAGAAATTCTTATATGCGGAATATCCAAAAATAGAACAATATCTTCAAGATAAATCTAGTGAAGGTTATCACTTTGTGCGTCAAGAAGGAAAGAAATATTTCTTTAGAAAAGGTCAGCCAAAAACGTATTATTATTCAATGAACTATTTTGTGGATGAGCCAGATGCAGATCAATGGCGCGAGTGGGAATCTGATGGATGGAAATTGGTTTCTAAATCAGATGGTAAAAAGAAAAGTGATGCGGGTTGGTTTACTTTTAGAAACGAAGAAGAAGATGGAGAATATCGTAAAGAAATTGATAATGATTCAGAAAAATTCCGTTTCTTTAAGAAATATTCAAGTTCATGTCGCTCAACAATGTTCTTAGTGTTTATTTGTATGGCATGTTGCGTTGTGACAGGACTATTACAAGTGTATTTCCAAGGCTATTTAGCAGGAATCGCATTATGTGCAGGTCTATTCTTAATTTCATTTATTGTATTCTGCATGTATGGCAGAATGCTTAGAAAATCTAAGAAGAGGGCTCGTGAATTAAAATCTAAATTAAGGATTCGTGAAAGTCGTGCAATCGAAGAAAGTAAAGATTTCTATGATACTTCTGAAAGTGAAGAAGAATTAGATACAGATTGGAACACTTTAGAACAGCATACGGGTAAAGAAAAGAAACATTTATTCAGACGTGTAGATCGTGAAGATGATGAGGATGAAGAGTAAAAAGGAGGCAAATTTTGCCTCCTTTTAAACTGTCATAATTTGTACATATTGTTTGTAGTGTGATAAAACTTCATCATCAATGGTGTTGTCGGTAATTAAAGTGTCAAAGTTAAATAGATCATAATAAATATAGAAGTCGGCACGGTTGAATTTCTTGTTGTCGGCCAATAGATATTTATTTTTAGAATTATCTAATGCGATCTGTTGCGATTCACCTTCCTCTAATGAATAGGTTGTGATGGATGAATTGTAGATTCCGTTACAACTGATAAAGGCTTTATTATATTTTAATTTACCCAATACTAAATTTGTGATAGGACCCACAAATGTATTTGTGTTATCTCTGTAATCACCGCCAGTTAGTATGACTTCAGTAGGAGCGTGATTTACTAATATATTAAATACGGCAAGGCTATTTGTGATAACGCGAATGTTTCTTCGTGTTAGTTGTTCAGCCAAAAATTGAATGGTTGTACCAGGACCTAAAAAAATAGATTCTCCTTCTGAAATAAGAGTTGCTGCTTTATGGGCAATTCTCTTTTTTTCTTCAATTTGCACAGACGATTTTTCAATGTGACTTAATTCGTGGTCCATTGAAAAAGAAAGGCTTTGTGCACCTCCATGAACTCTAAGTAATTTTCCGGATTTTTCTAATTCATCCAAATCTCTTCTTGCGGTCATATCCGACACACCTAATTCATCCATGATTTCTTGAATGGTAATGATTCCATTTTGATTTACTTTATGTGCAATTTTTACTAAACGTTCTTTTTTTAACATATCGATATCCTTTTCTATGGTAAACGATACCATTTCAAATATATTTAGTCAACATAATACAAACAAAAACAAACAAAATAAAGTAATAGATTACTTAAATGTAACATAAATGTTTGATAATAATAAATATATGTTTGAAAATGTTGACTTATTAGAAGGAAATGCTTACACTGAACTTATATGAGGTTGATTACTTTTTAATGCAAGTAAATGATTTTAAGGTTAGGGTGGTTTTGTAATGTACAAAGGCGTAATATTTGATTTTAATGGAACTTTATTTTTTGACAATCCAAAACATATTTTGGCATGGTCAAAAATATCACAAGATATTCGTCATCATGGAATTGATGAAGAAGAACTTCATGAACATATTAATGGAGTGCCTAATAATAAGGTTGTTGAATATATGTTTGGTGGAAAGTGTGATCCATCCGAAATGGAAAAATATTCGCAGTTAAAAGAAGAATATTATCGCCAATTTTGTAAAGAAGATCAGGCAACATTTCATTTAGTAAAGGGAGCTGAAGAATATTTTGATTATTTAACAGAATCAAATATTCCATTCACAATCGCATCCGCATCTATCAAGCCTAACATTGATTTCTTTGTTGAATCGTTTCATTTAGACAAATGGATTGAGCCATCTAGGATTGTCTATGATGATGGAACGTATGAAAACAAGATCGCAATGTTTAAAAAGGCAGCTCATAATATTGGAGTTAAGATTCAAGATTGTTTGATTATCGAAGATAGTGTTAGTGGGATTACAAATGCTTATAAAGCAGGATGTCACAATATAGTCGTTGTGGATTCTGCCAATAAAAAAGAAGAATACGAAAAGCTTCCTGGAGTTGTACAAGTGATTGATTCTTTTGAGAATTTTAAATGAGAGCCATTTATACCAGAATGGCTTTTTTGTATAAATAAAACATCAAATAAACAAAAACAAACAAATAATCATTGTTTAAAACCTAAATCCAACATCTATGTTTAAATTGTTGTTTGAATATGTTGGCATAGATAAAGAAAACGCTTACACTAAAACCGAATGGGCAAATCTTAAATTTATAACCATATCTGCATAATATTGATGATGAGCCGTATATAAATAAATGAATAATTGATCATTATTTTTGTGGATAGTGTAGCAGGGAAAGGGATTTGGCTGTAATAAAAATGATTGATTTTGTTTATATGGAAGGAGAACAAATGAACACAAAAATTAACCAGTTATTAGAGTATGCTTTAAAGAATGGAATGATCGAGAAATACGATTATGATTATTCTGCAAATTTATTGATTGATCTATTTGGCATCCAAGAATTTAAAAGAGAAGAAGTAGAAGACTGTTCTATCTATGAGATTTTAGATTTCATGTTAGATTATGCGGTTGAAAAAGGTATGATTCAGAATACTGTAACTGAAAAAGATTTATTAGATACTCGCATTATGAATTGTGTAATGCCTAGACCTAGTGAAGTCGTGCATACCTTTAAGAGTCTATATTCTTTGAATCCTAAAGATGCAACAGATTACTTCTATAAGTTGAGTATGGATTCAAACTATATCCGTAAATCAAGAATTGATAAGAATATCAGTTTTGCACATTTCTGTAAATATGGCGATATTCAAATTACGATCAACTTGTCAAAACCAGAAAAGGATCCTAAGGAAATCGCAAAGGCAAAAAATGCCGTAAGTACTTCATATCCTGCATGTTTATTATGTAAGGAAAATGTCGGTTTTGCCGGAAACTTAAATCATCCAGCTAGACAAACACATCGTATTATTCCATTAGATTTAAATGGACATACATACAATTTACAATATTCACCATATGTGTACTACAATGAGCACTGTATTGTATTTAATAGTGAACATACGCCAATGAAGATGGATCGTTCTACATTTGAGCATTTATTCGCATTTATTGATAAATTTCCACACTATATGATTGGAAGCAATGCAGATCTTCCTATCGTTGGTGGATCGATTTTAAGTCATGATCACTATCAAGGTGGAAGACACCATTTTCCAATGGAAGACGCAAAAGTTGTTAAGAGCTATACATATAAGGATGTACAAGTGGATATGCTTTACTGGCCATTATCAACACTTCGATTAACATCTGAATCGAAAGAAAACATATTGGATCTAGCTACTAAAATCTTTGAAACATGGTGTACATACAGTGATGAAAGCTTAGATATCATCGCTAATGAAGATGGTGTTCGTCACAATACAGTAACGCCAATTGTAAGAAAGAAAGATGGCAAATATCAAATGGATGTAGTTTTACGAAATAATCGTACTACAGAAGAATATCCATTAGGTATCTTCCATCCTCACTCAGAACATCACCATATTAAAAAAGAAAATATTGGTTTGATTGAAGTGATGGGATTGGCTATTTTGCCAGCACGATTAAAAACAGAGTTAGAACAAATTAAATTATGTTTATCTGGAAAAGCAGATTTTGATTCTTATCCAGAACTTGAAAAACACAAAGACTGGTATGAACACTTGAAGACATGTTCTTATACAAATGTGGATACATTCATGGAAATGGAAGTCACAAAGAAATTCGTATCTGTATTAGAGAATGCCGGCGTATATAAAATGGATGATGAAGGGATGGACGGCTTTAGCCGTTTTGTAAAGACATTATGGTAGAGGTAAAAGAAAGATTAGAGAATGGAATTGATGTATTATCGATTTCAAATTCACATTTAACTGTAGAAGTTACAAACTTTGGATGTACTCTTTTAAAGATTGTAACGAAAGATAAGAATGATCAAGACTGTGACTGTATTTTAGGATTTGAACATGTTGAAGATTATCAAAAACGAGATGGAACCTATTTAAATGCCTTAGTTGGACGAGTATGTAATCGTATTGAAAAAGGTACATTCACAATGAATGGGACAGAATATCATGTGCCTATTAATAATGGACCAAATTCACTACATGGAGGTATTGAGGGATTCTCTTATAAAGTATTTGATTATTCTTTAATTGAAGATGGCGTTAAATTCCACTATGTATCAAAAGATGGAGAAGAAGGCTATCCTGGAACATTAGATTTCTATGCGATCTATTGGCTAGATGAATCGAGTTTACACATTCAATATAGTGGTGTTAGCGACAAAGATACGTTGATCAATATCACAAACCATGGCTATTTCAATTTAAATGGATATGCATCGAATATTGATGATCATACGTTACGAATTTCAGCATCTAAATTTGGTTGTGTAGATCCAGATGGATTATATACAGGTGAATTAAGAGATGTTAAAGATACGGCATTTGATTTTAATACAGAAAAAAGAATTGGAGATTTTATTCATTCAGAGGATGAACAATTAATCATCGCAAGAGGTTATGATCATCCATATGTATTTGATACTAAAGAAAATCAAGTGTGTTTATACAGTCCACTAAGTGGTATTGAACTAAAAGTATCCACAACATATCCAACGGCACAAATCTATAGTGCCAACTACCTAGATGAACAGACAGATAAATATGGTAAGATTATGCATCCACAAGATGGATTGTGTATTGAAACAAGCTATATCGCCGATTCGATTCATAAAGAAGAGAATCCAAAAGTTTTATTAAAAGCAGGACAAGTATTTGAAGAAGAAACAACATATACATTCGAGGTAAGAAAATGAAAACAACAGAAATTAAAGAACAAGTAGTATCCGGTAAATATGATGCATTGATTGAAGATCTATATGCAGATCCAAGTTTATTGGACTATCAAAAACAACGTTATGCTGCTGCATTAGATAAATACCAAACATTATTTGGAGATGATGAAGTGAGCATTTATAGTGCGGCTGGAAGAAGTGAAATTTCAGGAAATCATACAGACCACCAACACGGTTGTGTACTTGCAGGATCTATCAATTTAGATGCGATTGGAATTGTATCTAAACAAGATCATGTAATTAAAGTGATTTCTGATGACTTTAACATCAAACCAATTGATTTGAATGATTTAGACAAAAAAGAAGATGAACTAGGAACAAGTGAAGCCTTGATTCGTGGTGTAGTTTCTAAATTAAAAGAATTAGGCTATAACGTAGGTGGATTTAAAGCTTTCATTACGAGTGATGTATTAATGGGGGCTGGACTATCAAGCTCTGCAGCATTTGAATCTATTATCGGTACAATTATTGATGGATTATACAATGATATGAAGATCGATATGGTTACGATTGCCAAAGTGGGTCAATATGCAGAAAATGTATATTTTGGAAAACCATGTGGATTGATGGATCAATGTGCATGTGCTGTTGGTGGACTTATTTCCATTGACTTTAAAGATACTTCAAATCCAATTGTAAATAGTGTGAATGTTGATTTCTCAAAATATGATCACAGTTTATGTATTGTAGATACAAAGGGAAGTCATGCCGATTTAACAGATGCCTATGGTGCTGTACCACAAGAAATGAAAGAAGTTGCTCACTATTTTGGTAAGGAAGTTCTTCGTGAAGTGGATGAAGATGAGTTCTATGCAAATATCGCAAACTTAAGAACGGCTTTAAATAATGATCGTGCAATCTTAAGAGCTATTCATTTCTTCAATGAAAATAATCGTGTAAATACATGTGTAGAAAGATTGAACAACGATGATTTTGAAGGCTTCAAGGCATTAATTCAAGAATCAGGAAATTCAAGCTACAAATTCCTTCAAAACGTATATGCAGACTTTGACTATAAGAACCAGGCTGTATCTTTAGGTTTAGCTATGTCTGAAATGATTTTAAAAGACCATGGCGTATGTCGTGTTCATGGTGGAGGTTTTGCCGGAACGATTCAGGCCTTTGTTGAAAATAGCTATGTAGAAACATATAAAGAAGAAATTGAAAAAGTATTTGGAAAGGGAAGTTGCCATATCTTAAAAGTAAGAAAACTAGGTGGCTGCAAGGTTATTGACTAATGAATATTTTAGTAACAGGTGGAACCGGATATATTGGTAGTCATATTTGTGTTGAATTATTAGAGAGTGGTTATGATGTTGTCGTAATTGATGATTTCTCCAATTCAAAACCAGATGTATTGGATTCAATCTATAAGATTACAGGAAAGCATGTTAAGTTTTATGAATTTAACGTGTTAGATGAGGAAAAGGCAGAATCTGTATTTAAGGAAAATAAATTGGATGCGGTGATTCATTGTGCTGCTTTTAAAGCGGTTGGTGAAAGTGTGCAAAAGCCAATTGAGTATTATACAAACAACTTGATGACTACTTTAGTAGTTGCCAAAATGATGAAGAAATATCATGTTCCAAGTATTGTATTTAGTTCGAGTGCGACTGTATATGGAGATCCTGAAGTGGTTCCTTTAACAGAGGATTGTAAGCTTGGTGTTACAACCAATCCATATGGAGCTACAAAGGCGATGATGGAAAGAATTTTAACGGATGTGCAATTCGCCAATCCAGAAATGAGTGTAACTTTACTTCGTTATTTTAATCCCATTGGAGCGCATGAATCGGGTTTGATTGGTGAAAATCCAAAGGGAATCCCCAATAACTTGATGCCTTATATTATGAAGGTGGCTACTGGTGAACTTCCAGAACTTGGTGTATTTGGAGATGATTATGATACACCAGATGGAACGGGTGTTCGTGACTATATTCATGTGGTCGACTTGGCTAAAGGACATGTATTAGCGATTGAAAAGTACAATACACCAGGTGTACATATTTGTAACTTGGGAACAGGAAAAGGATATAGTGTATTAGATATTGTACATGCCTTTGAAAGAGTAAATGGAATTAAGATTCCATATGTCATCAAACCAAGACGTCCAGGAGATATTGCGACTTGCTACGCAGATCCGACTCGTGCTAAAGAACAATTAGGCTGGGTAGCTGAAAAGAACTTGGATGATATGTGTAGAGATACATGGAATTTTGCGAAGAAACAATTATTATAGTGAGGTATTTATGGCTAAGATTATTTTAACGGGGGATCGTCCGACGGGTAAATTGCATATTGGACATTATGTGGGTTCCTTAAGAAATCGTGTTCTTTTACAGAATTCTGGAGAATATGATGAAATTTATATTATGATTGCGGATGCACAGGCATTGACAGATAATTTTGATAATCCAGATAAGGTGCGTGAAAACATTTTAGAGGTGGCTTTGGATTATTTGGCTTGTGGTATTGATCCGAGTAAGACAACGATTTTTATTCAGTCTGAAATCAGTCAATTGACAGAATTGACATTCTATTACATGAACTTAGTTTCTGTAAGTCGTCTTCAAAGAAATCCAACTGTGAAGGCTGAAATTAAGATGCGTGGATTTGATGCGAGTATTCCTGTTGGCTTCCAGTGTTATCCAATTTCACAGGCTGCCGATATTACGGCATTTAAGGCGACGACAGTTCCTGCTGGTGAAGATCAGATGCCTATGATTGAACAGACACAGGAGATCGTTCATAAATTCAATTCGATTTATGGGGAGACTTTGGTAGAACCTAAAATCTTATTACCACAAAACTGTGCTTGTTTAAGACTTCCGGGTACAGATGGTAAGGCCAAAATGTCTAAGTCTTTGGGTAACTGTATTTATTTGTCGGATGATGAAGAGACAATCAAGAAGAAAGTTATGAGTATGTATACAGACCCAGATCATATTAAGGTGAGTGATCCTGGTAAGATTGAAGGAAACTGTGTATTTACATATTTGGATGCATTCTGTAAGCCAGAGCATTTCGAAAAGTATTTGCCGGAATATGAAAACTTGGATGCATTAAAAGCACACTATCAGCGTGGTGGTTTAGGAGATGTGAAGGTTAAACGTTTCTTAAATAGTGTTATGCAAGAAGAGTTGGCTCCAATTCGTGAAAGAAGATTGGAATGGCAGGCAAAACTTCCTGAAGTTGTTAAGATTCTAGAAGAGGGTACGAAAAAGGCGTATGCGACTGCAGAAAAGACTTTGGATGAAGTGAAGTCAAGTATGAAAATCAATTATTTCAAAGATAATTCTTTGATCTAGGGGTATAGAAAATGGTAGTTGTAGATAAAGAAAATTTTATGGGTGGTACTGGTATTGCGCATTTTGAACATATCATGAGTGCTCAAGAGATGCATGGTATGAATCGTGTGTATGCCAAGGTCACTTTAAAGAAGGGTTGTAGTGTTGGTTATCATGTGCATAATGGAGATGGCGAAGATTATTTCGTTCTTTCTGGAGTGGCAACACTGGATGATAATCATGAGCGAACTTTATATTTAAAGCCAGGGGAACATTATTTTACACCGAGTGGCAAGGGTCATAGCATTTTGAATGAACAAGATGAGGATCTAGTCTTCATGGCTTTGATTATTTATGATTCTCAACAAAAAATATAAACAGATTACTAATTTGTGCAAACATGATGAACAAAATTGATATATAATACTATTGGTTTTGTGAAAGCGTTTTCGCACATAGAACTATTTCTCTCTATAATATTTCTGTGAGAAATAAACCGTCAATTAATTCTCTTAAATCGCGACTTAATAGAGGATGCATAAAGAGTAGGAATGCGCGCCTACTCTTTTTTGTTGGTTAAACTTTGTGTATTATAGATATAGGAACGTCTGAAGTGGGTAAAAGATGCGTCTCACACACCGTAGTGGCCAAAAGGGTACCCGGGTAAGCATCACCGGGCAGACGTTCCTATTTTTGGCTTTGATGAAATGCAGAGAATATTGTGTGGCAATCAAGTGTTTCACAGATACATATAAAATTAAAGGTTCTGATATAGATCGATTTTGTCGTATTATGTCGGATACAAAGAAAATCAAAATTCAAATAACAAATGATCATCATGATCTAAAAGATGTTAAAGAATTCAAAAAAATGTTTGGATTCAGTAAATGAAGTACGTAACTGTTCTTTGAAATGAATTGATTCTAAACTTACTAGAAATAAAAAAAGTTTCTTTGGAACGACCTATGCATTTGGAAAAACGATTAATACACACTTAATTGGACAATTATCAAAGAATTATACAAATGGTAATGATAAATTGATTAGTGGGGATTTACTTATTGAACTAGCTTTCGAGCGTATTAAAGAAAAGAATATGTTAAGTCCTAGTCCAGTAATTCACATAGATTGCAAAGTTGAGTCGAAGTTAAAACAATTTTATGAGAAAATGGGATTTGTTTATTTTAAGAAAAACGAGGATAAAGATTTGCTTATGTATTTGATGCCTATGAAAAAAGTGAAAGATGCGGATTTTACAAATGAAAGATGATGTATTGAGTACAATTTATTCTCTTAAATCGCGACTTAATAGAGGATGCATAAAGAGTAGGAATGTGCGCCTACTCTTTTTTGTTGCATAAATGGTTTAAAATAATTGAAATTAAGTACAAAATGTATGGAAGATGTAATATTATTAAATCATGAAAAGATTAAGTAGGATTGAGATATATAATTTTAAGAATATTAAGAGAGCCGAATTAGACTTTAAGAATTCTATACTGGGTTTGTATGGACAGAATGGTTCTGGTAAAACAGCTTTGATTGATGTGTTGGATTTAATTAAGACCATTCTATGTGGTCAAAAAGTTTCATCGGATTTTTCAAATATGATTCATGTAGATGCAGAGTATTCTAGAATTGTAGTACAGTTTACTATGGATGAGAAGGAAAGGCATAGTGAAATTGAGTATTCGTTTAAATTCAATAGATCTTGTATTTATGATGAGATTCTTTCTTATGCGTATACGGATGGTGAAACAAGACTTGCAAAGTCTAAATTGATCGATACTTCAAATTCGCCTATTTTTAGTCCTGTATCCAAGTATAAGTCTTTGATTGGAACTTCTAAAGAGAATGAGTTGAATGTCATGGTGATTAAAAAGATGGTTTGTAAGGAATTTCGATCATTTATTTTTTCAAGTGAGTTTTTGGAAGTAGTTCGAAATAGAAGTAACGAATGTAAAGATAAAGAGTTTATGCGTCATGTGTATATTTTAGAGAGTTTGGTTAATTTTGCGAATTATGAATTGTTTGTGGTGAAATCTAAGTGTTGTATAGATGATTCAATGGTTCTTTCTAAAAGTGCTTTGGATGTTTATAAGAGAAAAATTGAAAGTATGAATCGAGTTCTTCCTTATTTGGTGCCTGATCTTACACTGGATGTACAAGTGCTAGAAAAAGAATTGATGAGGGATAGTTCAGTTGGATATCGTGTAGAATTGGTTTCCAATAAAATACCATTTCAATATGAGTCGGATGGTGTAAAGAGAATTGTATCGATACTACAACCTTTGATTGAGATTTTCAATAATACTTCAGTTGTTGTTGCGATTGATGATTTGGATTGTGGTATACATGAATATTTGTTTGGTGAAATCGTAAAGTTGATGTGTGAACAAGCTAAGGGGCAATTGATTTTCACAGCGCATAATTTGCGTCCGTTAGAAATAATCAATAAGAAGTTTCTAGTATTCACAACTACAGATCCAGACAATCGATATGTTCGTTATAAGAATATTGCAGCACATAATAATTTAAGGAATGTATATATAAGAGATATTGCATTAAGTGATTTCGTAAAGAGTGCAGAGATTTCTTATGGGTTAAGAAAAGCAAAAGGGTAGTACATATAATGGCTTCGTCTCATAATTCAATGAAAAATAACTAACAAGTAAAGGAGCTAATATGTATGGGTAATACAATAGATTTCAATATTCTTGTAGATAGTGATATTTTAAAACAATGTGAAGCCATGTATGGTGAATTAGGTGTTGATTTGAATACTGCAATCAATGTGTTTCTTAATAAGTCTCTTTGTGTAGGTGGTTTTCCTTTTGATGAAAACAAGGAGACAATGGCAGCTATGTTGGAGGCTGAACGTATTGTGCGTGATCCTTTTGTAAAACGATACTCTGATGTAGGGGAAGCGTTAAGAGTATTGAAAGAGTGAGTATACATTGAAAACAAATATATTTAAGAAAATGAAGAAACGCTAGCTTGATGCTGTCGAAATGGAATAAAAAAAGAGCAAAAGCTCTAAATTTGATTGGTGTGAGTCTGAACATCTCACCGAGTCCTCATTGTTTTTAGCCTTGGTCCAGGCTGACGTTTCCAATCACTTTCCGTTTGGTTTTGGTAGGATACACCGTTTTTGGTATTTCTACCATCAATCGGATTTTACACAATATATTATTAAGGCTAAGGCTATCTTCTTGTGTTGACATCCATATAAATGAGTATGGATACAATAAGCTTTAGTGTTCGTGTAGATAGTAATATTAAGAAACAAAGTGAAGCGAGTATGGTAATTTGAATATCGCAATTCATGTTAATAGCTTTCTTATTGATGTTCGTTTAGAGAATCTATGTTAGAAGCAGTATTTAGTATTGAAAGATGTTAGTTTATGACTGATTTTAATACAAATTCACTAAAAAGTACAAAGACAAATGGTTGTATAGGGATTATAATAAAGATGTATTAAGTGCTAATACATAAAACTTCCTTTCTATCTTAAAACTATGGGAAATGCGGCAGGACTTTGTGTCTTGTCGTTTTTCCTTTATAATGGGTGTGGAGGTTTTTTTTGTGTATGAAATATCCTAAGTTTTTAAATGAGAAGTATAATACGATTGGTGTTTGCGCTATGTCGAGTGGTGTAGGGCATAAGCTAGATAGTTTTGATGCGTCTATAGAGTATATTGAATCCAATGGGTTTCATATTGTTGAAACAGCTAGTGTTCGTAATAATAGTGAACCAAGTATTGATGCCAAAACTCGGGTTGATGAATTGAATTCGTTGGTGAATGATTCTAGTGTTGGAGCTGTATGGTTGGCTGCGGGTGGTGATTTTCAGTTTGAGACGTTGCCGTATATTGATTTTGATTGGATTGAAAAGAATCCAAAGTGGTACTTGGGTGCGAGTGATCCAACAAATTTATTGTTTCCCATAACTTGTAAGTGTGATTTGGCTACGGTGTATGGATTTAATGCGGGTAGCTTTGATGAATATGGTATCAATGAATATTCGAGTTTGTGTCTTGATTTTTTAAGGGGTAAGAATAGTGAACTTCATTCGAGTTCAATGCATCAGGATGTTGATTTTTATAATGATGGAGCTCCTATACTAAACACAAAGACAGAATATGTGGGTAATTGTAGTGTAGTGGGTAGATTACTTGGTGGTTGTTTTGAGAGTATAAATGATATGGCGGGTACGCCTTATGATTTTGTAGAAGTTTTTAATGAACGTTATAAAGAGGATGGGATTATTTGGTTCTTTGATATTTTTTCAATGAATTCATGTGATGTGTATCGTGCTTTATTGAAGATGAAGTATATGGGGTATTTTAAATATACGAAGGCTATATTGGTGGGTCGTGTACTATTTAAGAATGTTTCGGATTTAATTGGGTATGAAGACGCATTTAAAAAAGCACTACCTGATATCAATGTTGTATTTCAGGTGGATATTGGTCATACGTATCCGCATATGTATGTAGTAAATGGTGCCATGGCTAGAGTTGAAATCAAAGATGGTCATGGAACTATTAACTATGAAATTAAAGAGTGATTGAATATACGGAATACCAGGATGAAGTGCAATCATTATTCTTGTTAGTGAATTGGGTGTCTAAAGAATATCCAAAGTATTAGGGTTGGGTAATACAGGTCATTTGATTGAATTTGCTAAAGAGAAGTATGAGGCTTATTTATATATTGAGGGTGCTGGTAGTATTATCATTTGCAATCCGGATAAAGGGAATAGTTTAAAGCCTCATATCTATAGAAGGTATGGGGCATTTTGATATCTAAAAATCAAACGAACTATACTTTTCTTTTCTGGTTGAGAAAAATGCAATATAAGTATATACTGATATTAGTTCTAATAAGTAGAAGTAATACAAAAAAGAGAGGTTGAGAAATATGATCGTTATGGATTTAAAATTGGATAATTTATGTGCATTTAGAAATTTTCATGTGAATTTTTCGTATCCAAAAAAAATTGTGAATTCATATATTGAACATGAACATTTGGATGGATTACCAAATTTTCGCTATAAGAAAGTGAATATTATTATGGGTTCAAATGCGACAGGAAAGACGTCTTTAGGTCGTCTGATTCTTTCTATATTTATTTTGATTGGAAAAAGAAATGTAGAAATTATTACGTCATATATTGCGGATAAAGATAAAAAAGCTTCTTTTTCAATGGATTTTGTGAATATGGATCATGATATTTATAAGTTATACAGAATTAATGCAGAGTTTGATCCTAGTGAAAATCATGATTATTCTTCTGAGAATATTAAAATTCGAATTGAGTCGACTGATATTAAGCAAAGAGAAAATTATGAGACTTGTGCAAAAAGACTAGATTCAATAATGACAGGTTTTACAGATACGAATTACATTATGGAATTAGAAAAATTGAAGAATTTATCATGGCTATTTTCGTTTCCGTTTGATGCGTTCTTTAAAACTAGATATCGCATTGAAGAGAATGAAGAATATTTGAGAGTGTTGAATCATACTTTAAAAGTATTAGATCCTGCAATTAAGGGAATTATAAAATTAAATGAACTTGAAGATACTTATGCGATTCAGATGGGAAAGGAAGAGATTCTTATAAAAGATGGTAAGATATTAAATCCGTCTATGTTGTCTAGTGGTACAAAATCTGGTCTTGATATTGCGGGAATTGTAGCTTCTATTAAATCGGATAAATATAGTTTTTATTATTGTGATGAAAAATTTTCGTATGTACATTCAGATATCGAAAAAGGCTTTTTATCATTAATGATTTCTTTGTTGAAACCCAATAGTCAGTTGTTTTTTACAACACATAATTTAGATATATTGGATCTGCCTCTTCCTAAGCATAGTTTTAACTTCTTAAAGAAAGAAATATTTGAAGATGATCAAGTCATTAAGGTAATAAATGCGGCCGATTATCTAAAGAAGAGTACGGATTCATTGAGAAATGCAGTTGATAATGACTTGTTTTCGGTTTCACCAAATTTAGATTTATTATATGAAATTGAAGATTTGTAAGATTAGGAGCCATTGCCATGTCTAAAAATATTTATCATTTCTTTGTTGAAGGTGAAGGGGAACGTGCCATTATTAATACATTAAAAACAGATTTTCAATGTATTCAAGCTGGAAAAGTGGATGTATTTAATGTTATTCAGAATAAATTGAACAAAAATATTTTAATGAAATTAAAACCTGGAACGATTGTTATCTTGGTGTTTGATACAGATAAAGATGAAACGGATATATTAGACTACAATCTTCATTTCTTAAAAAAACAGTCTAATGTGAAAAAGGTGATTATTATTCCTGAAGTGAAAAATCTAGAGGATGAGTTAATGCGTAGTTGTAATATTGCAAATGTAAAGGAGCTCATGAAGAGTAAATCGAATAGTGAGTATAAGAGTGATTTAGCAAAATGTAAGAATCTTAAACAAGTTTTAATAAACCATCATTTTGATATTAACTCCTTTTGGAATCAAAATCCAAAAGGAGCATTTACGAAGTATAAGAATGATAGTAATTTGATTAAGAAATAAAAGGGAAAACATTTGCGTAATTTCCAAAAAATGAAATGTGAGTACCCATCTGATAACCCCATTCAATAAGTGGACATAAATAATGTCAAT
>ERZ779890.2414-NODE-2414-length-17887-cov-10.076380_pt1 | contig 17887 bp, 20 predicted proteins | sample MGYA00511553_ERZ779890 | MGnify/ENA primary metagenome ERZ779890 (study PRJEB29588, sample SAMEA2152064) | human gut metagenome | biome: human gut; feature: human-associated habitat; material: faeces | place: Denmark | collected 2008/2010 ... | reverse complement strand
AATTACCCTATTGGATAAAGGAAATTTCAAAATTTCCACTATAATACATTATCCCAATGATATCCGGAGAAATCCGGCGTTTTTTGAGAGATGACGGAATGATAAAAGTCAGCCGTTCATTGAGAGAGCTGTCCTATAAGAGTCTGCAGGTGAGAGAAAAGATGACCAGGATACTCGGGAGAGAACCGACATTGAAAGAGTTATCAGAAGAGCTTCAGATAGATTGTGAGGAGATCGTCCAGGCAATGGAGTCGTCAGTGGAGGTGGAATCCATATATAAGCCGATCCATCAGAAAGAGGGAAGCGAGATCCTTCTGATGGATAAGCTGGAAGAAAAAGACAGGCAGGAAGAAAAGGTGCTTGATCGGATTGTATTAAAAGAAGTACTGGAAACACTTGAAGCGAAGGAACGGACGATCATTTATCTGAGATATTTTGCAGGAAAGACGCAGGCTGAGATAGGAAAGAAAATGGGAATGTCTCAGGTGCAGGTGTCAAGGACAGAAAAAAAGGTGCTGGAGCGGATGCGGAAAGAAATGAAACGGTAGAGTTTACCATCTTTTCCAAAAAAACAATCCAGCTCCGATTCCTTTCCCTAATGCAACCATTACCACAAACACAGCGAGATACCGGACAATCCTTGCCCGTCTCATAAAAATGGGAAATACATTCAAAATTTCTGCAAGTGCCATTGCCCAGCAACCAACAAAAATCCCTCCGAAAAGTCCATAAATTGCAAGAAATATCATCCTTCCAGGAAGATTAACTTCAAAAATCTGAAACAAGTTTCCAAGGATCGCACCGGCTGCTACCATATCTTCATAAATTAAAATATGATTGCCGGTATGGGTACGATCTGCAAAATCTGAGATCACACCAAGTTCCACAATGAAAGAAAAGACACCGCCAGCTACTATCATTCCGGCACTTAAACCAAGCAATGCCAGGAAAATTGTCTGCAACAAGTTCATTTTCCGACCTCCAGTTCTTTCTTTTGCCGTGCTGCATTTTCCACCAGAGTTGTCTGGATATCATTTTCATAAAGACGCATCTGTATTTCCATCGGTGTAGGATCTACTGTAAAGCGTTTCTTACCAAAGTGATTAAAAAATATTAGAATTCCGATTGCAAGCCCTATGGAATACGTGACTTCCAGAACAGAAAAACCATCTGTCTTCTTTCCCATGATCAGTTCATAAATCTGACCAAACAGCTTCGTTACCCCAACATCATTATTGAATGCCATGATTGAGAAGGCAGATCCAAAGAAAATCACTGCTGATACCAGCACTACCTTTAAAATGTGCCAGAGAAGAGGTGGTGTTTTCTGATTTTCATAAGTAACGATAATATCTGTTTCGCCCAGATTCTGAATCTCCAGCCGGGGATACTGTTCATGAATACAGGCAATGATTTTCAACACGGAAATTACATAGCGCTGTTCTTTTTCCTCCCGGATCTTCAAGATCCGCAAAGTTTTTACTTTCATCAGGATGGTCTTGTCTGAACACTCCATACTCAGGAGATCTCCTAACATGACGTTTTGCTTTGATATCTCAACATTCCTGTCTGCTTTGAGATAAAGAGTTGTTGATTCAGATGCCATGGACGATCACCTCCAGTTTCTTATCCGGAGCAGAATATTTGTTACTGTTCACACGATGTGCGACCAGCAACGCATCTCGCCATTTTAAATCGCCTTTGGCGATGGGGCGAGATGCATTCAAGTCAAAACGCGCATCCTCCGTGTCAATCAGCGGAGTGATTGACACGGGAGTGAACAGTAACGAATATTTCACAAGATATCCCTCATCACTTTGCAATTTCTTCTGTCCGTTCCAATAGAACAGACCAATAACAACTGCGCATAGTAAAAGGATTATTAAAGCAAACCATCTCTTTTTCGCTCTGTTTTTCATTTCATCAGACCTCCTGAAGTGTTTTTTCTATTATTTGCAGCTTTAATAAAAATATACTTTTCGTTTTCATTATCTTGACAAGTAATAAATCCCGTACTAAAATAAATACATAAGCAAAACCGAAACGTTTCGGTTTTGGAAATAAGGAGGACGATACGATGCCATTAGTTACATCAGAAAAGATGCTTTTAGACGCAAAGAAGGATGGATACGCAGTAGGCGCATTCAATGTAGAGAATATGGAGATGGTTAAAGCAGTCATCGCTGCAGCGGAGGAGCTGAACGCACCGGTGATGCTTCAGACAACACCTTCTACTGTAAAGTACGGAACATTGGAGACATTTGCAGGAATCGTGAAAGCAGAAGCTGCGAAAACAAAGATCCCGGTATGTCTGCATCTGGATCACGGCAATAGCTTTGAACTTGCAGTTCAGGCAATGAAAGCTGGTTACACATCTGTTATGATCGACGGTTCCCACGAAGATTTTGAGAATAATATCGCAGTGACGAAGAAGGTTGTAGATGTAGCAAATGCATTTGGTATTCCGGTAGAAGCTGAACTTGGTAAAGTTGGCGGAAAGGAAGACGACCTTGAGGCTGATGCTGATACGAACACAGATCCGCAGGAAGCGAAAGAATTCGTAGAGCGCACAGGAGTTTCCTCTCTTGCAGTAGCGATTGGAACAGCGCACGGCTTTTATGTAGGAACCCCGGTTCTTGACAAGCCAAGAGTAAGCGCAATCAAAGAAGTTGTAGATGTTCCGCTCGTGCTTCATGGAGCTTCCGGACTGAGTAAAGAAGACGTAAGAGAATGTGTAGAGCGTGGAATGTGTAAAGTCAACTTTGCTACTGAGCTTCGTGTTGCATACGCAGATGCCGTGAAGAAACTGCTTGAAGAGAAGCCGGAGACATTCGATCCGAAGAAACTCGGTGTTGTTGCGATGGAAGCTGTAAAAGAACAGGTGATCGCACGCATGAAGATGTGCGGATGTGATGGAAAAGCAAAATAAAACAAGTGATAGCTTACAAGATACAGAATAAGGAAATAAGTTTATGGGTGCAACGATGAAAGACATTGCCCGAGAGACAGGGCTCGGACTTGCAACAATTTCTTCTTATCTAAATGGAGGAAATGTGCGTGAGAAAAACAGAATCAAGATCGAAGAGGCAATTGAGAAGCTTCATTTTGAGGTAAATGAAGTTGCAAGAGGATTAAAGACAAACCGAACGAAGACCATCGGAATCATCTTACCCGAGTTGAACAACATTTTCTTTTCAGAGATCATTACAGCAGCGGAAGATTTATTAAGAAGTCATGGGTATGCGACGATGATCTGTGACTGCAGATCCGATGTGAAGCGAGAAGAAGAGGCAGCAGAATTCCTTCTTCACAGAAGAGTGGATGGCTTGATCATGATGCCAACCGGAGCAGAGAAGAAAGTATTTGATAGATTTAGAAAATCCGGAAGACCGGTTGTACTGATCGACCGAAGGATGGAGAACGGAGATTGTGACTGCGTTCTTGTAGATAATGAAGGAGCAGCGCAGAACGCAGTGAAACGGCTGATGAAAAAAGGGCATAAGAAGATTGGTATGATCACAGGACCGGATAATGTGTATACAGCAAGGGAACGTCAACGAGGATATGAGCTTGCGATACAAGAATCATCCAGAGCTAGATCAGCACAACAATCAGATTTAAAAGGCAAAACAGATACAAAACTTCTGGCAGATGGTAACTACACGATTGCCGGCGGAGCGAAAGCGATGCGCAAGCTTTACGAAGACAATCCAGATATGACAGCAGTCTTTATCTCCAACTACGAGATGACAGTCGGAGCAATGATGGAGATCAATGACCTTGGTATCAAAGTTCCGGAACAGCTGTCTGTGATAGGATTTGATAACATGGATTTTGCAAGAGCTGTAGTACCAAGATTGACGATCGTGACACAGCCAACGGAAGAGATTGGACAAGCGGCAGCAAATCTGTTATTGAGTCATCTCGAAGATAAGGATGAAACATCAGATAAAACATCAGACAAAATAGAAACAACAGAGACAATCTGGCTGAAAACCGGATTCGTAGAAGGAGAATCAGTGGCGGACATTTCATAAAGAGGAGGAGACCATGGGAGAATATTTATTAGGAATAGATATCGGAACCAGTGCCTGCAAGATTGCAGTCTTTGCAAAAGACGGAACCGTCAAGGCAACTGGAACCGGTGATTATCAGGTTTATTACCCACATCCTGGATGGGCAGAACAGAATCCGGAAGAATGGTGGGAAGCAGTTTGCGATGCAATCCCAAGGGTACTCGTAAAAGGAAATATTTCCCCGGAAGAGATTAAAGGAATCGGAATCGATGGACAGAGCTGGTCTGCGATCGCAGTAGATAAAGATGGAAATGTACTTACGAACACCCCAATCTGGATGGACACAAGAGCCACAGATATCTGTGAAGAATTCAATGAAAAGATTGGGAAAGACAAGATCTTCGAGCTTTGCGGCAACTCTTTGCAGCCATCTTATACAACTGCAAAGATCATCTGGTATCAGAGAAATCTGCCGGAAGTCTATGCAAAGACTTATAAGATCCTTCAATCCAACAGTTATATTGCATACAAACTGACCGGTGTGATGACACAGGATCTTTCTCAGGGATATGGCCTTCACTGTTTCGATATGAGAACAGGAACCTGGAATGAAGAGATGTGTCAGGAATTTGGATTTTCTTCTGAACTATTGCCGGAAATTCATGCCTGTCATGAAGTGATCGGTGAGGTAAATGAGAAAGCTGCGAAAGAAAGCGGACTGGCGGAAGGAACACCGGTTGTGGCCGGAGGACTCGATGCAGCATGTGGAACTCTCGGCGCAGGAGTGATTCACAGCGGAGAGACACAGGAACAAGGTGGACAGGCAGGTGGAATGAGTATCTGTACCGACCAGTATCGTGCCGATGAGCGGTTGATCCTTGGATTTTATGTCGTGCCGGATCGCTGGCTCTTACAAGGCGGAACAACCGGAGGCGGCGGAGTGATGCGCTGGCTTGAGCGGGAGTTCGGAGCGTACGAAAGAGAAGAAGGAAAACGTCAGGGAAAAAGCTCACTGGATTTATTTAATGAAGAGGCGGCAGCAGTAGCACCGGGAAGTGACGGAGTGATCTTCCTCCCATATATGTCCGGTGAGAGAACTCCGATCTGGGATCCAAACGCAAAAGGTGTTTACTACGGATTAGATTTCAGTAAGACAAAAGGACACTTCATCCGTGCGGCAATGGAAGGAACAGCATATGCATTGAAGCATAACCTTGATGTTGCAGAAGAGGCCGGAGCGAAAGTAGAAGTCCTGCGTGCGATGGGCGGATCAGCAAACTCCTTGTTGTGGACACAGATCAAGTCTGACATCACAGGAAAACCAATTGTTGTTCCATCCTCTGACACAGCAACAACACTCGGTGCAGTGATTCTTGCCGGAGTCGGAATCGGAATGTACAAAGACTTTGACGAGGCAGTGAAGCTTACTATTGAAGAGAAGCGTTCCCACGAACCGAATAATGAAAACAGAAAAGTTTACGATAAAAATTACGAAACATATATAGAACTTTATAAACAATTAAAGGAAACTATGGCGAAAAACCATGAATAAGAAATAAATTAACAAAAGATCAAAAAAGGAGGATCTTGAAAATGAAAGCAGCAGTTGTATGTGCCAACGAAGACGTACAGTATCTTGATTACGAAGAACCGACACCGGGACCGGGCGAAGTTAAGGTCAAAGTAAAATGTTCCGGTATCTGTGGATCTGATATTCCACGAGTACTTCATAACGGAGTTCATTTCTATCCAATCGTACTTGGACATGAGTTCTCAGGAGATGTTGTAGAAGTAGGTGAAGGTGTAACAAAGGTTAAGGTTGGAGATCACGTATCCGGTGCACCGTTGAAACCATGTATGAAATGTGATGACTGTCAGAACGGAAACTTCTCTCTGTGCAAACATTACAGCTTTATTGGTTCCAGAGAGCAGGGATCCAATGCGGACTATGTAGTGATCCCAGAGCAAAATGCAGTTGTATATGATCCAAGCATTCCGTATGAACAGGCGGCCATGTTTGAGCCTGCCACTGTAGCTATCCACGGTGTATTCCAGAATGATTATCAGGGCGGACAGTATGTTGCAGTACTCGGCGGCGGAACGATCGGAATGTTTACAATGCAGTGGTGCAAGATCTTCGGATCAAAGAAAGTTGTAGTATTCGACATCAGTGATGAGAGACTTGAACTTGCGAAACGTCTTGGAGCTGACGAAGTTGTCAACACAACGAAAGAGAATTTTATGGAAGAGGCAATGGCGATCACAGGCGGCAAAGGATACGGATTTGTATTCGAGACAGCCGGACAGGTTCCGACTATGCATATGGCCTTTGAGCTTGCAGGAAACAAATCCCATGTATGCTTTATCGGAACACCGCATGTGAATCTTGAGTTCACACCGGCAATGTGGGAGAACATGAACCGTAAAGAGTTCAAACTGACAGGATCCTGGATGTCCTACAGCGCACCGTTCCCGGGCAAAGAGTGGGATCTGACAGCACATTACTTTGCGACAGGACAGCTGAAATTCGACAAAGGATTTATTTACAAAATGGTTCCGATGAGCCAGGCACAGGAAGCATTCCAGATGTTTAAGACACCGGGACTTGTACAGGGGAAAGTAATGCTTGTAAACGAAGATTAATCAGAGAGGGGGACAAGAGCTTTGATGTGTCAAAGCTCTGTACCGAATATGATACTTACAGTAACATTAAATGCAGCAATCGACAAAAGATATGTTGTGGAAGACTATCAGGTCGGTGAAGTCAACCGTGTGAAAGAATGTGCCTACACACCGGGCGGAAAAGGATTAAATGTATCCAAGCCGGCGTCTATCGCAGGAGCGGAAGTGGTCGCGACAGGATTTGTCGGAGGTCATGCAGGAAATTATATCGAAGATGCACTGAAACCATTTGGAATCAAGAGCGAATTCTATCATCTGGAAGAAGAGAGCCGATCCTGTATCAACATCTGGGATGAAGTCAATCACGTGCAGACAGAATTTCTTGAGCCGGGATTCACGGTATCTGAGGAAGAATTTAAGGGATTCGAAAAACATTTCACAGAACTGGTGAAGAAAGCAGATGTTGTTGCTATGTCAGGAAGTGTTCCAAAAGGACTTGACGGAACAGCTTATCAGCGTCTTGTAAGAATCTGCAAAGAGGCAGGAAAGAAAGTCATCCTTGATACAAGTGGAAAACTGCTTGAGATGGGAATCGAGGCAAAGCCGACGATGATCAAGCCAAACATTGATGAGATCCGTATGTTGACAGGAAAAAGCTGCGACAACTTTCAGGACATGGTAGATGCGGCAAAACAGATTCATGCAGATGGAGTCGAAATCGTAGCAGTGTCACTCGGTGGAGATGGTTCCTTTGTCGTATGTGACGACGGAATCTTTCGCGCACGTGTGCCGAAGATCGATGCGGTAAACACAGTAGGATGCGGAGATTCCATGATTGCCGGGTTCGCACTTGGACTTAGCGAAGGACTTTCGGTTGAAGAGATATTGAAGAAAGCAAGTGCGATCTCAGCGGCAGCAGCACTCAGAGAAGAAACAGGATTCTTCGTAAAAGAAGATATGGAAAAGATCTATCCACAGGTGGAGATTGAGAAGATTGGTTAGATTAGATAAAAGGAGAATTATCATGGGTGAATTTATTAATCCGGCAGATGTGCCAAAAGTAAAATTCTACACAGGTGATGAAGCACCATGTATCGGAATGGGAACCTTTGGTTCCGACAGATTTACAGCAGATCAGATTGCTGAAGCAGTAGACGGAGCAATCAAAAGCGGATACCGCATGTTTGATTGTGCCGCATGCTACGGAAATGAACCGGAGATCGGTAAAGTATTTAAAAATGCATTTGATGAGGGAATCGTAGAACGTAAAGATCTCTTTATTATGACAAAAGTATGGAACGATATGCACGAACATGTCGAAGAAGCTTGCAAGAAAAGTATCGCAGATCTCCAGTGTGATTATGTGGATATGTATTATATTCACTGGCCATTCCCAAATTACCATGCACCAAAATGCGATGTAGAGTCAAGAAATCCGGATTCTAAACCATTCAGTGTGGAAGAATTCATGAATACATACAGACAGTGTGAAAAACTCGTTGAAGACGGACTGACAAGATTCATCGGAATCTCCAATATGACAATTCCGAAACTCGAAGCAGTACTTCCATTGATGAAGATCAAACCGGTTGCCTGTGAGCTCGAGATCCATCCTTGCTTCCAGCAACAGGAACTTTACGATTACCTCGTAGCACACGATATCCAGCCGGTAGGTTACATGCCAATCGGTTCTCCGATGAGACCGGAGAGGGATATGTGTCCGGAAGATGTAGCAGATCTGCAGACTCCGGTTATGCAGGAGATTGCGAAGGCTCATAACTGTCACCCGGCGATCATTGCACTGAAATGGGCAAGACAGAGAGGCGAGATTGCAATCCCGTTCTCACTTCACAATTATGTAAGCAACTTAAAAGCAATGACAGAAGATCCGCTGACAGAAGAAGAGATGGCGAAGATCGCAACACTCGAAAAAGGAAACCGCCTTGTAAAAGGACAGGTGTTCTTGTGGCATGGAGCAAAAGACTGGCATGATCTCTGGGATGAAGATGGAGAAATCGTGACATTGTAAAAAATGAGATAAAATGATGTTGAGAGATACAGTTCTTGTAGGAAGTTGAGACTTTTACAGGAGCTGTATTTTATTAGAAAAAAGGATCGGATTTTCTGCGTGAAATAAAAAAGTTGACATGCACACATTTTTATGATAATATATCGCTCGTAACATTTTTGTAATAAATGTAATAAAAATGAAAATAATGCATAGTATTAATAAAGAATAGCAATTAAATGGTAAAAATTATGCAACAAAATTGTTAGGAGGGTATATGAAATTTAATAAAAATAAAAGGATGTTTCTGGCGATGTATACAGCAATGATGAGTGCGGTCATGCTGACGGGATTTGCAAGTTCCACGGAAGCACAGGGGCAGAGTGCTGTAGAAGCAGAAGTGTCAACGGAGCCATCGGATCAGGAAGAAACTTTAGATGACACGCAGTCTGCCGGGGATGTAGGTACTGACTGGTGTGTATCACAGGAAGTGATCGATGTGCAGTCAGGGATGATCGAGAATGTGAAGATCGCGGCAGTTGAAGCAAAGATTGCTTATGAAGCAAAGCTGGAAGAAGAGAGACGTGCGGCGGAAGAAGCAGAACGGATCGCCAGAGAGAAGGCAGAAGCAGAAGCGGCAGCAGCGGCACAGGCAGAAGCAGAGGCTGCACAGCAGGCAGAAAAAGAACTGCTGGCATCCCTGATCTTCTGTGAAGCGGGAAACCAGCCGTATGAAGGACAGGTTGCGGTTGGAGCGGTTGTAATGAACCGTATCAAGAGTTCCTCTTATCCGGATACGATGGAAGAAGTAATCTACCAGTCCGGTCAGTTTTCACCGGCAATGTCCGGATGGCTTGACCGCGTAAGAGCAAACCAGGGCTATACAGAGGCTGCGATGCAGGCGGCAGAAGATGCACTTGCAGGAAGCAATCCGATTGGAGATTGTCTGTATTTCAGTGTAGGCGGTTACGGAACACGGATCGGAGATCACTTATTTCATTAGAATGCCCCACTCACAACATCTGATCAAACAGAGTTGATCAGATACTGTGGAATCCTTTTCCGATAATCTCACTTGTATTAGAGATCAGAATAAACGCCTTTGGATCAGTAATCTTGATGAAATTACGCAGGCGGACAGCCTGGGTACGGTTGAGCGCAGTCAGGACGATCGCTTTGTCCCGACCGGAATAAGCACCCGTTGCGTGAAAGATGCTGGCACTGCGGTTCAGCTCATGAACGATGAAATCACAGATCGGTTCCGGGTCGTCACATACAACATTAAAATATTTGGACAGATTAAAGTTCTCGATAAAGGTGTCTACCATGAAAGAACGAATCGTAAGTCCGAGCAAAGAATATAATCCAGTTTTGATATCGAAGATAAAGAATCCGGCAATAGTGATCAACAGATCAGAAAGCATAAGAGCCGGCCCGATATTGAAGCTGGAATATTTTTTTAAAATCATAGCAATAATATCTGTACCGCCACTGGAACTGCCAATGTTGAACAAAATGGCAGAGCCAAGAGCAGGAAGTGCAATCGCAAAACAAAGCTCCAGCATCGGCTGGTCTGTCAAAGGAGCTTTCATCGGGCAGACGCGCTCCAGAAAAGAAAGCGTTACCGAGAGCAGAATACTGCAATAAGCTGTCTTAGCTGCGAATTTCTTACCAAGAACAATCATTCCGATCACCAGAAGCGTCATACTGGCAACAAAGTTGAAATCACCGGCTGTCATAAGTCCTGTCTTTGCAATAAGAACAGCAAGACCGGTGATACCGCCGAAGGTAAAGTTATTCGTGAACTTGAAAAAGTAGGTACCGATCGCCATGATCAGTGTGCTGACTGTCAGTAAAAGAAAATGCTTCCCCTTGTCTAACATAAATAAATTCCTCCCCAAAAGAAAAATAATAGCTTTTGTGTGCAACATCCAATCTAAAAATCTGTCACAAATGTTTGCACATATGATTGTAAGCGTTGAAAAGTGAAAAGTCAACGCATGAAGTTATTCCAAAAAGGAAATACTGAAATTAAGCAAAGTACGAAAAACAGCATACAAAAATAGAAAGAAAAGCAACGAAAAGGAGGTTTTGGAGTGTGGAACCAGAAGTTAGAAATAAGCTGGATCTTGCAATAGAAATCCGTGACGTTTATGCAAGAGAGATCCTTGATTTCGCCGGGAATCCGGCCATTGAAGTGGAAGTGCTGGCAGGAGGAGAAATCATAGGAAAAGCGTCTATGGCAGGGAAAAATTATAGTAAAAAAGAGCAGACAGAAAAACAGCAGGTGCACATCGAAGAAAAAATTGAACTGCTTAACAGTCAGATCGCACCGGAAATAATCGGTGAAAATGTATTTGAACAAAGAAAGATTGATACAATTCTGAAAGAAAACGGAAATGAACAGACATCCTTTGCAATATCACTTGCAGTGGCGCGAGCAGCAGCGGCTGCAGAAAAGATTCCGCTTTACAGGTATCTTGGAGGCGTACGTGCGGTACATCCAAGTATGCCGCAGCTGATCAGAAAAGAAGAAATTGATATAGAAAAGATAAAAGAAATTAAGATAGATGAGATTACAGTTCTTACGAAACTGTTCGAAAGAATACTGAAAGAACAGAATGAAGGGAATAAACTGATTCTCAGTCAGGAAACAGCAGGAACAGAAGACAGCTTCCTGGTAGATCTTGCAGTTGCAGCAAATATTACGATGATCTTGGTTGAAAACAGAGAAAGCGCTTATTATACAGTACTGAGCAATCGATTGTTACAACTGGAAGAGAAGATCAGTGGATGAGGCAATCTCAAGAGATCAGGGAGAAATAAATAATGGGAGCATAGCTCCCAATTATTTAGCGACTTTATTTTACACTCTCTAAATACATTTCTGTCAGTTCAACAGCATCTGCAATACACTGAGAACATGGGACAACTTTCCCCTTTCCAGAGACTCCCTTTAGGTCACGACAATAATAGGTTCCGTTCTTTTGGCGGAATTTTTCTGCAAATTCTTTTGTTTTCTTATAGGTATCTGCTTTTGTAGCTTTTCCATTTTCAAGATTTCCAATACTGTTGTCCATTCCGATAACCATCATCATTCCGGTTACAGCTCCGCACATGTCCATCATGCCCATGCCAAATCCGAATCCCTCAGAGATTTTAAACATTGTTTCCTGGTCTACACCAAATTCCTCACAGAAAGAACAGGCTACAGCCTGTGCACAGTTATACCCTTTGTCATGTAGTTCTAATGCTTTTTCCACTTTTGTACTCATTTTTTTCTCCTTGTGTTTAGAAATTCCAACTTATTTCTTTGATTTCAAATTGTTTTTATTATAACGCCCTTTTCTATTTATGACAATTAGTATTACGGATTTCAACAGAGGAAGGTGATACTTTGAATGATTTCTGAATATCACCTTTCATATTATTGTGTAAAAAGCTTGTATTGGAAGGAAGATATGTGTATTTTTATATTATATGATGATACCAAGATTGTGGGAGTGCATTGCACGAAACAATCCGTAGGTATCATAGTTGGAGGAGTATATGAGAATAGGAATTATAGAAGATGACAATTTGTTGAGAAAAGCATTGGATACATCTTTGAAAAATCAAGGTTATACAACGATTCTTGCTGGTTCGAGAAAAGAAGCAATTAAAAATATAGATAGTTCTGTAGATTTGTTGATCGTAGATATTGGATTACCGGATGGAGATGGAATAAATCTATATCAGGAACTTCAAAAAAACGGAAGAATTCCAGCTATTTTTTTGACTGCAAAAGATGACGAAAAAGATATGTTAAAAGCGTTTGATACAGGAGCAGATGATTATGTGGTTAAACCATTTTCAATAAAAGTATTGTTAAAGCGTATTGAAGTTGTGCTAAAGAGAAAATCAAATGAAAATATTTTTATGTGCGGACAGGTTATGTTATATTCCGATAGAAAACAGGTTTTTGTTGGAGAGACGGAAATATCTTTGACACTCAAAGAGTATCAGCTTTTAGAATATTTTATTATGAACCAGAACCAGGTTCTTACAAAAGAGATGATAATGGAAAATATATGGGGAATCGATAGTGAATTCATTGATCCCAACACAATCAGCGTTATGATCAGCAGATTGAAAAAGAAATTGAATGATTCATCGAATGTTATCTGTAATGTATTTGGAATGGGATATAGAATGGGAGAGTAGCATGGCTGTAGCAATTTTTACAGTACTTTTAATAGGTTTCATACTCGGAGGAAGCACTGTATATTTAGTTGAAAATCATTTGAGAACAAATGAAATGAATAGAATATATAAATTGACGGAATCCTTAATAAACGGCAATGAATTAGATGGTTCTGATATAGGGAAAGAAACGATCTATTCTAAAACGACCAATCAATTAATCCGTTTACAGGAAATATTGGAAGGAAGAAGGAAAGAGGCTGAAAAAAGTAAATATGAGATACAGAAATTAATTTCTGAGATTGCGCATCAACTAAGGACACCGCTGGCGAATATAAAAAATTATACAGAATTGCTGCAAGAGTCATTAAATGAAACTCAAGAAACATTGAATACAGAATACATAAAAGACTTGCGAACAAGTGAAGAACAATTATGTTTTTTGGTGGAGAGCTTTATAAAAACTGCCCGATTAGAGCAGGGAATCATACAAGTTCACACTCAAAAAGAAAATCTTGTTGAAACGATTCTAAATGCGTTGGGGCAAATACAGAAAAAGGCAGAAGAGAAAGAAATCTTTTTTCAAGTAGAATTGCCGGAGAAAATCATTTGCGAACATGATAAAAACTGGATGTGTGAGGCTCTTTATAATGTGTTTGATAATGCAGTCAAATATAGTAAAAACAACAGCAGGATCAATATCACAATGAAACAGACAGAAATGTTTTATAAAATTCAAGTAAGAGATTATGGAATCGGGATAAGAGATGGAGAAGAAAATAAAATTTTTCAAAGATTTTATCGTGGTGAGCAGGCAAGAGGGCAGGAAGGATGCGGAATTGGTTTATACCTTTCCAGAGAGATTGTCTTATTACAAAAAGGGATGATGAAAGCAAAACAAATGAAGTCAGGGCTGCTTATAGAAGTGAATCTTCCGGTATAGACAGTTCATATGCAGCGTGTAAGAAGTTTGTAAGATGTACCATGTACAATAGATTATGGCTGAGTTGAAGGTAGCATTTGCGAAAGGAGTTTACAGAAAAAATGGATATAATTAAAGCCATAAATCTAAAAAAATATTACACATCTGATACATATGAAGTGCGTGCTTTAGATGGTGTGTCATTAACTGTGGAAGAGGGCGAATTTATAGCGGTTGTTGGTACGTCCGGATGTGGAAAGACAACACTTATGAACATGTTAGGAGGTCTTGATACTCCGGATTTTGGAGGTGTCTGGATCAGAAATACAAGTTTAAAAGATCTCAGTAAGGAAGAAAGAACAATATTCAGAAGAAGAAATATCGGATTTGTATTCCAACAATACAATTTAATTCCTTCGCTTAGTATACGCGAAAACATAGTTCTTCCGATGCGACTTGACGGTAAGGAAATTGATATAGATTTCTTTAATGAGATTGTAGAAATACTTGGATTAAAAGATAAATTAGAACGTTTTCCATCAACACTGTCCGGTGGACAGCAACAGAGAGTTTCTATAGCACGGGCATTGTTGACGAAACCGGCAATTGTCCTGGCGGATGAACCGACCGGAAATCTGGATTCTGTTACAAGTATGGAAGTCGTAGGATTACTAAAATCCTGTGCTGCAAGATTTCATCAGACGACATTGATCGTGACGCATCAAGAAGAGGTCGCACAGATGGCAGACAGAGTAATACGTATGTCTGATGGGAAAATCTATACAAGAGATTGTAACGATTGTTAGGAGGGATTACTATGCTTCACAAGAACATTCCAAATAACAATAAAGACATAATCCGATTTCTGGCTAAAAATTTTGCAGGCACAAAAAAGGTGAGAAATACGATTTTATTTTGCTCGATCGTAATCGGTATTGTTGCTATTACTATGGTATTCGGAATCTCATTTGGAAAAATACAGGCAGAAGAAATAAGATTAATCAGAGAAAATGGAACTTCTTCTTCGGGGAGAATAGAAGATGGAACAGAAGAACAATATGCAAAATTAAAACAACTGGATTATATAAAACAAGTTGGAAAAAGTATTTTTGTAGGTGAAGCTACAGAAGTTTCGGAGAACAATGCAAAAACGATATGTGATATAGTCTGGGCTGACTCAGAAAGCTGGAACAATTTTTTGAGACCGGCATATACCAATGTGATTGGAAGCTACCCACAGAAAAAGGATGAAATTCTATTATCTGAGCGGGCATTGAAAAAACTTGGTATCTCTGAACCGGAACAGGGAATGGAAATAAACTTAGATGTATACAAAGGTGTGTTCGAACATTCAAAAGAAAAATTCGAATTGTGTGGCTGGTATACAGACTCTGGAAATGAATTAGCAATCGGATATATTTCACATGACAAAATTAAAGAGTTGAAACTGGAAAAGGGTCCTTATACTTTACTTTTCAGTCAGAGTGATCATTTAAACAGGAGTAAAACAGAGGAAAAATTATATCAGACATTGCCGATGAAGAGTGCAGATCAGAAGATATACGTTTCTGATACAGCACAATATACTGCTGTTTCTAAATTCGCAGGTGGATATGAGATGGTGATATTAGGAACAATAGGAATTTTGTGTGGAATATATTTCCTTGTACGCAATGTCCTTTGGATATCCATGAGCGAAGATGTTCAAAATCTCGGACTGCTCCATACAATCGGAGCCACAGAAAGACAGATTACAAAAATATACCGGAAACAAATGAGGTCACTCATGTTAAAAGGTTCTGTCTTGGGAAGTTTGATCTCTGCACTGATTTTAGTCTTATTAATACCGGAACTATTAGGTTTCCATTTTTATCAGGAAATGGGAGGGAATACAATACTTTCCTTTTTCAGACCGTGGATTCTTTTGCTTTCTGTTGTATTTGTAAATGGAATTTTGTGGATAGCATCGGAAGGCGTTATTAGAAAAATAACGAAGCTGTCTTGTATTGAGAGTGCTGCTTATAACGAAATTACAGTTGCCAGAAAAACAAAACACTTTGGGGAAATAGTGCCCAGACGTTCTGAAATAGAAGAAATGTTCTATATTGCGTGGGGAAATATAACACGGCATAAAGCACGATTTATCATTACAAGTCTTTCTATATTTTTAGGAGTCCTATCCTTTGTTCTAATGAATGTACTTACAAATGGATGTGATTATAAGCATCTTCTTGAGAAACGTCCTGATTTTTTGCTGGCAGGAGAGTTTAGCGAATTCGGGAAAAGTCAGGGGTGTGGGGAAGAATATAAAACAAGAGAAATCGATGTGGATCCTTTGCTGACGCAGGGAGATGGTGTGGAACTGTTGTATGATAACGATTATGATGAATTTTCACCAATCTCTCAAGAGTTGGAGAAAAAATTACACAAGATAGATGGTATCGATTGGGAGAATTCTAATCTGATCGAAGGAGCTTATGTAACTACAGTTATGTCCAGAAAGGGCATCCGTCCTTATGACGAAGGGCTTTCGAATCTTACAGATGACAATATGGTGGAAGGATTCAGTTGGGATACGGTGCAGATTTTAAATGACAATCAAATCTTGTCGCTTGAGAAATACGTTCAGGATAATCAACTCAATATTGATTTGAAATCTTTGGAAGAAGGAAATGGTGTGCTGATCATACATGATCATATGCTGACCCCGGAACAGCAAAAACTTGCAGATGAAGCAATTGGCGAACCGGTATACTTTAAAACTTTGCTCTCAAGAGAAGATGCGATTCGTAGAAAAGAACAAAGTAATTCTGAGAATAAAGAGAAACAACAGGAAGACGAATTCCCTCAAAAAGAATCTGAAACATTTACTCTATGTGGTTATTTGGATCGGCAAAGTGATGATTTCCCGGAAATAAATCAATCCTGGCATGGAGGAGTCAGCTTATATTATTTTATCAGTGAGAAAGGCTTTCAAAAGATACCGACTGAGAAAAAGATATTAACAATGGAATTAACTGCCAATCCGGAAAAAGAACCTTATGTGAAAACACAGATCAGCGAGCTGGTCTCCGAGGAAAATAAAAAACGATCCGAAATGACAGAAGTATCAATGGATGAAGGAACCGGCGAAGCAGGAGTTTTTGTTATCTGTAAATCAGACCTGATGCAGCAAAAAGAAACATATATGAGAGGAAATCGAATTCTCTTAGGTGCTGTAAGTATCATATTATTCATTGCGGGATTGACCAATTATTGTAACGTTGTATTCACTGGGATGTACGCTCGACGAAAAGAGTTTGACGTAATGAAAAGTATTGGAATGACCGATAAGCAAATGAAATTAATGCTCTTTGGAGAAGGCAGTTATTATTTTATGTGTGTGGTGGGATTGTTATTTACTGTAGGAATGGCAGCTTTGGTTGGGGTAAAGATTTATATGGAAAATAAATTGTCATATTTCACATTTCGTTGGCCGATTCTTATTATCGCAGGAATAATGCTATCACTTTTAGTGGTTAATGTTCTGGTTACCCATTTTGTTGTTGGTTTTTGCGGTGAAGAAAAGGGTTCGCATCGATTGAGATAATATTCTTGTTAAACATTAAAAAGTGACCATTCATTTCTTCGACATCTTTTGCGCGGCAGTTGCCAAGGTCTCGTGCAAGAACGGGATTTGGCTCGTTGTTCGCGTAAATCACAAAAACCAGTAACCATAACGATTACTGGTTTTACAGGGGATGAGAGAATCGAAAAATGGGAGTGTTTCTAGAGACTGAAGAGATGGATAAACTCCTGCCCTGGTCAAAAGATTTGCCCGATGAAGTTCGAACGAAATACAAGAAATAAATTGAGCCGCCCAAGTGGGCGGCTTACTTTGATAATACGGATGATTGCTTACCTTTGATCATGCACTCTGCTGCCACACGGCTGTTTCTGTCATGGGACAGGCAGGCGGTAACAATGGCATCCGAAATCTGGTCGCAGATTTTATCCGGGTGCCCGCATGAAACCTGCTCACTCGTAAAAATCATAAAAAAATCCTCCTTTCGTATGTACGGATGCGTGAAAGGATGAAAGACGCATCCGGCCAAGAAAAAAGAGCCTACGGAAAACTCCGTAGACCCTCATTGCTTT